>Ga0105239_10007018_pt1 | contig 12966 bp, 14 predicted proteins | sample KBSC44metaG_FD_92761 | JGI IMG/M metagenome (GOLD analysis project Ga0105239, IMG submission 92761) | Corn rhizosphere microbial communities from Kellogg Biological Station, Michigan, USA - KBS C4-4 metaG | ecosystem: Host-associated > Plants > Roots > Rhizosphere > Soil | place: Michigan, USA...
CTCAACGACTCCGGGTCTGGATGGGTCTGGATGGGTCTGAATGGCTCGGCCCCCTCATCCGACGAACTTTCTTCCAACTTCCACGTTTGTCCTCTATCCTCCTCTCTCCCTGCAAGCCTCAGGCCACATCCAGTAAGAATCTGCAAGTTGCCCATCTACCACACCCGTTGCCTGTGACAGAGAGATCCGAAATAACAGACATGTGCCTGGCCTCTTCCACCAAGACATACTAATGCTCGGGCTCCTTTTGATTTTGGTGTGATCCGACAACGAGACTCCGTGTCTCATCCCACCCTCACCCGGCTCTGGCTCTCTTTCTTCTTTCGCTTGGACATGCCACTCTACCTCACGGCGGCCCACTCATCTCGAGTCTCAAAGCCGGGTCAGAATTCTCCAATTACTAGCCGACGGAACTCCGCAAGCCCTTTTTCAAGTGCTCCACGCAAGAAGCCATCTACCCAGAGGACAAAATCCCTATCAGCCGCTCTTGGAGATGATCTTGACGACAACGAGGATGACGCGCTGATCCCGACCGGCCGGGTTCTGTCTGTCCTCAAAATAGATGAGGCCAAGGATGTGTTGAGCGCTATACAGCATGGCCGCGGTTCAATGTTCGCGCCCATCCCGGAGCGCGCAGGTATGAACAGCGTTCGCATCGCAGAAGTCCTCAATTTTCAGAGGAATCTGCCCTCTATTGTCTCGTTGGCCCATGTCCATGCTCTTCTCGCAGCCTCGTCCAAAACCGAACGAGAGATCTCTGCATTGCAGTCAACTGGTAAGATTCGCAAGGTCAAAGTGGTTGGTCGAGGCAACGACATTAGTGGCGTCAGTGAAGTCCTAATCACCACAGATGACTTGCAGGCTCTTTTGCACAGAAGTGGCATTTCACCAGAGGTCGTCACACACTTCTGCAACGTACTTCGGCGTTATCCGCGAGCTGCGTCGATTCCGGCCCAAGACCTCGACCCGTCATATGCTACCGAATTGACCCGGAAGGGCTTCCTCGTTTCATCCTCGCTTTCCGGTTCTCGAAATCTGTCCTTAGCCGGTTCAAGCCTGGTTGCCGTACCCAGAATCTCGCGTGCAGCATCTGGAACTTCTAATGCAGTCGGAGGAGATGCAGTTTTTGAAGAATTGGGTGGGGTCGGTTCTGCAAAGCGGCCCAAACCTCGCGGCAACAACCATCCCTCCCATATGCAAGGTAGCGAATTTGCTCTCTCTGTACCAAACATTGGTCCTTATTTGAGACTCCTCAGTGCTGGCCGTATGCATCTCCTAGAGCTACTAGGCAAATCAAAATACAAGGAAGCTCCTCTTTACCTTCTTCAGGAGCGTTGGGATGGTGCAGTTGATGCTGACACCCGTGTATCCACTGCTAAGCGTGTTAGAGGAGAATTCTCGGCTGTCTTACCCTCCAAGACCAAGAAATGGAAGGATCTGTATGGACTCAACTTTGACTGGGCCCTTGAAGAGTGTCTGGGTGCAGGACTGATCGAGCTGTTTGAGACACGGAGTGTTGGATTGGGCGTTCGTGCATTGGGCTGACGGTCGCACAAAGTTCACATCGACTCCTGCGAACTCCTGCGAACACTTCCAGCCTCGTGCAGATTGCAATAGATGCAGCACATGCTTCTACTTGTTCTCAAATGTTACACGACCGCCCCGATGACGATGACGATGACGATGGATTCAGACGTTGTCAGCCACCTCCTGTCGCACGTGGCAAGATTCTCGTGTTGCAACACACTACTGCCTCAAAATAGCTCACTAAAGGGGCCTAGCACTACAGGGCGTTTTTCGAGAACGCTCCAGAGAGTGTATCACAACAGTTCTCCCTAGCTACGGCGTATCGTTGAACGGGCACCATTGTTTCCCAATCTAATCAGGGTAGGGACGGACTGCCACACAAACCACCACCATATGTGTCGGACAGAATGCACTCTAGGGCTCATTTATTACGGCGAACCTTATCGATTGATGTCATGACATTTCTACTTACTATGATGAGCTCGAATTTTGAGGCGGACATGAGTCCCCACCGTTGTGGTCGGATTAGTTATGAAAATCTACGTGGATGAGTTGGCTGGAGCGGAGTCAAGGCCAGACACACAAAATGTCTGGAATAACGATATAATGCAATTTGATTTAGCATAGCGTCAGGGCCAGGGCCATTCCGGATCAGGGTCAGAAGCCATTTAAAGGACTCAGAGGGCATCCATATCTAAGAGAATCAAACATCTGGCTATTGTTGTTGAGATAGTAGATATTTTTACAGGAGAGATCTTACCCTGGCTTCACTCCGAACCAGGACAAAATTCTATAACGCTTTCTACCCAGGTGACTTTCAACTTTGAAAGAGGCCTCCCATATGTAGCCACACAACCCTCTGGCCTCCTGCTTGATGGACGAAAAGGCGTGAAGAGAGACAATCGCACCCATCTCCAACATCCCAACAATCAACTGTCTTACATCTTACATCTTACATCTTACCGCCACTCAACTTCTCGGCAATTCTCTGCATGCGCTCCTGGTCCGTCTTGAAGCGCCTGGAGCTCTGCGCAACCAGACCCGAAGCCTGACCGATGTCGAACTTGCCCTCCGGCGGGGTCTTGCCGGAGATCATCTGGTGAAGCGACGACGGCAATCCCAATTTCCAGATACTCTGCTTCTCAAACTCGACGTCGATCGCATGGGCCAGCTGCTCGTTCGTCGTGATGAACTGCCGCGCGTGCATGTACAGGGTGTGCAGCTTGTCGCGGCGCTCCTCGCGCTTCGCGGCTTGCCGCGCCTCGTACCTCGCCTTGCGCCGCTCGTAGAGTGCCTCCTCTTCCCCCTCGGGCAGGTCCAACAGCTCCTTCGGCTTCATCGTGCTCAGCACCGTGTTGGCCGTCAGCCGCTCGTCCTCACGCTCCGCCTGCGCGACCAGCCGCTCGCGCTGCTCGCTGCGCAGGATGCTCCGTCGTAGAACTCGCTTCTCCTGCGTATCCTTGCGTGTGTGCAGCGCCGTCAGACCCTCGCGGAGGTTCGCTTTCCGCAGCTCCGCCATGCGCAGCTTGTACTTCTGTACGCTGGTTTGGGCTCCGACCGGCGGGATGTTTTTCGGCAGGGCGTCGGGCGTCACGTTTTGCAGGTATTTGTCGCTGGGCTTGTCAGGTCGGCTTTTGGGGAAGAGCTCGCGCGGGACGGGAAGGAGGCCCTTGGACGGGAGTCTACGCTCCCGTACAGGTTGGTGTGGTTGGGGGATGTCGACAAAGGTGGGGGATTCTGGAGGGATGTATAACTTTGTAGAGGACGTAGCAAAGGTGCGAGTGGATGGTGTTGCGAGCTTCTTCACTTGCAGTCGGAGCCCGCAAGCTCGACATACTGCCGAGCTGGAAAGGGCTTCCATCGTGAAAAAGAGAGCACCCGGCGTGAGTCTTTTTTCGAACCAGCTCAGCCCGTACGGCTGGCCTCAGGTACCAAGTTCAGTGATATGGGAAGGAAGGAAAGAGTGGTGAGGTTGCTGTTCACGACAGTAATTGAATTGAGAAATGTCGATGTCTCGAAATTCAACGCCAAAATCCCAAAATATCGTACTATACCGAATTTAGACACCGCCTTGGCAGAATTTAGCCTCCCCCAAGGCTGCCAACCTCCTTTTCTCCTTTGCCGAATACAGCAATGGCCTCAATGCTAGAATTCACACTGCACGTTCCTTGTCTCATGCTGCAGAATAATTCCATCTATTGCTGATGGCAAGTATAACAGTGTATTAATATTATGATTCCATCTACGCGTCGAGAATTTGGGAGCTATCTTCCATTTCCGCTCTTGACAGAGGAGAGTCAACGTAAGTAGCAGGACCCCTCGCGATTCCAGGGCTCTGAGATCACGTCTCCTAAAAACTTATCGATGAACGTGAGATTTGAGGTAGTTATCACGAAATTTAGGTCCATCACTTCAATCTCAACATCTTGGATCAACGCAATCATACCCTGCCGACGGCAGACTCTTGGTGGTGATGTCAGCTTCTCCACAGGAGCGTCGACTCTGTAGTTCATAGTCATGTTCACGCTGCCCAGCCACAAAGCTGCCACGGCAGCCACAGCGCCAAATGGAGCAGCAATGATGTAGACGATTCGGAACGAGTCTGCAAATGCTTGAGCCTTCACAATGAAGCTGGCCGCTGTGACTGCGTGGTAAATCCCGGCACCTGTAACAAGGTTTCAGAGTCGTCGGTAACAAATGCTTCGACGAACGATGAAATTGACGTCGCTGGAAGACCTACGTCGATTGCGGCCGCTGCTACGGATGGAGCAAGCTTCTTTCCCGCCGGCTATGAACTACTATTGCGCATATTGCTATGAATACCGTCGCGGAGAAAGCCCAAGTCGAAGCCTGGATTGCTGTGGCAGTCGGGATCAGGTGATGGCGCGTGTTGAGTTGCACCACGACGATGATGATGATGATTACGACGACGACGAGAATCGCGCCGAACCCGAAGCCTGCCACGCACGCGAACGCAGCAGCATTGACAGATTGGCCTGGTTGAATGGCAGCAAACCCAATCACACCGCCCATAGCTGTGCTGAATCCTTCCCCCAACGGCTCACGAATCGTCCAAACTCCTGTGCTGCTGTAGCCGAACACGGCGCTGCCTGGTGCACATGCGATCCCAAAGGGCCCTACACGACTCATGGGCCTATGATATCCCTGGTGAGGAGGGCTGTTGTACTCGGAAACACCATCAGCCTACTTTAGCTTCTCGACAGAACCCAGAAAGCGGAGGATTCTCACAGTGCGGGATAAATGAGGATGTATGAAAACACCAGGATCCCCTCTACACCTGTTATGAAAATGCAAAATACAACAATGCGGCAACTGGTCTGCGGTCCGACGAATTGGTCATGATGGAAAATGCCGATCGTCGTGTCGTACGTCTCATGTAGTCCAAACAACGCCAGGATGACAACTCCAATAACTAAAGGCGGTAAAATGCTGGCGCTAGCCGATGAAGAGATCCCCATCGCCTCCAGCCATGTCTTGAGAGATGCCGCCTTGGACAGACTAGGATTGTACAGCGAGGGAAGGCATCGGGGTGGACTAAGCCATGGGTGGCATCAAGCCAGGGCTGCGGTGGTGCATTCGCTGCTCCCGAGAAACACACCAGGGGATTCCTTACATCCCTATGTATCATCCTAGGACAGTAAACACAGCTATCAAGCCTAACTCCAACATAGAGGTAACAAGATATGTCCCACCTGGTGATCTTTTTCCTGATTTCGTTTAGATGTTTGATGGCAATGGTGTTATAGTGGGAGGCTTAAGCACTCCGCATTTGACTTGTGCGGTTGCCTTTCAAGGCCCCTTGCTTCAGAGGAGAATTAAGCTCTGACTAAGCTTTTCTAGGCCTGGAGTATAGCCGGATCGTGCGATGGGGCGTCTTCATAAGGGCTGGGGGGCATTTCCCCTTCCCTCATGGCCGCGTACTCGTCAATGGTGCTGACGTAGCGAAAAGAGGCAACGATGAAACACCGTGACTCCTTCTTTCTTGCAAACACCAACATGTAGCACATTATGGCATCGAGGTGTGAAGTCGACCTTTCGTGCGCTTCTCTACCCTGTCGCCGATACATGTACACACAGCTGCCAGTTTGTCCACTATGGCCCTCAAACAGAGTAATCTAGTTCGCCTGGCGCCCCTCCAAGTGGGAGACCTCCCAGCGCACCCTATCCTGCCCTTGTCGAAGGACCCGAGACCGGACCTCGCTGTCTTCTTGCGCTCGCTCCTCGATGACGGCTTTGCATTCCTCTCGCCCGACTCGCTCTCTCGAAATTTCTCCCACCAATCGACCAAATCCGTGCCGGATTCTGTGGCACCTATCGAGGTCCTGACGTATTCTGTCCCGGCCTCCGAAATAGCAAAGATCTCCTGGTCGGATGGTCAAGCTGTTGCGAGGAGTAGGCCTCGTGCAGCCGGCGTCGAGACCTGGATTGCGAGGAAAAGCGTACACCAGGACATCTCCAGCAAGAGCACTGAGAAACCAGGGCATGCCAGCTGGAAGGAGTTCGTGTTTGGGTTGCGAGATGAACACAGCGTGCACGAGTCAAAATTCACACCGTCACTGTACGACGCCAAGCATATATTGGACTGGAACGATGAGATCAAGGCGCTGTCAACGCGGGGAGAAATTGGAACATACAAGGAGCCGACAATGGCGATATACGAGATGTGCCACATCATTCCCGGGCCTTTATCCCCGAGGTGTTTTCCCATTCTAGTGGCAACGGCGAGCGTGAGCGAGAATTGCTTTGTCGCCGTTACAATCCCGGTCAATCTGGGCTCTGGCTTCGAGGAGGCATATTATACAGCAAATCGAAATGTCAAGGATGGGACCACCGCACAGCAGAGGAAACAGGTTGTTGCTGGTGTCTACGCTGCGGTTGAGCTTGTCAGTAGGAATCCTGACAAGAACGAGATCGAGTGGATAATGGCTACGGCAAGTGACGCGAAGGGGAACCTTCCAACCTGGATACAGAAGTTCGGCGTTCCTGGCCAGATCGTCAAAGATGTGGGCTATTTTTTGAAATGGATTCGGACTGTGGATGAGAACGAACTGCCCAAGAATACCTAGTTACTCCGTACTTGGACTATGCGATTGCACATGCTGTATGCTATATTCATCTATCATCAAAAATCCATTCCTTCGGCCCCCTGGTTTCATCACAGTGCATCCACGTCCCGCCTCTTAAATTGCAATACCGGGCCTGATCTGTCTGAAACGAAATGATCGAACAATTGGTATTCCTCTCTCCTCTCTCTGCCTTTGCCCATGCCCGGGCGACCTCCACCACTTCTCTCCTCTCCAGCAAGCCTGATATCGAACAGCCAGATCATCCTAGCAAGGGCGATGGAAACCTCCATGTAAGCCATATTCTTACCCACACAGACGCGCGGGCCAGACGAGAACGGCCAGAATGACTCCTTACCGAGGGCCACGCTGTCCTGAGTGACCTTGATGGGGATGGTCGCGTCGTTGTCGCTGGACCCCACGATCCATCGCTCCGGGATATATGAGTACGGCTGCGAGAAGAGGTTCCCGTTGTGGTGCAGTGCGTAGGCGCTGGTCCCGACGACGATGCCGGCAGGATACTCGGTTCCATCGATAGCCGCGCCGCCCGGTAGGATGCGACGAGCGAGGATGCCCGGCACGGGCGGGCACACGCGCAGCGTTTCGTCGATGCAGGCGCGCAGATACGGAAGGCCGGCCAGCTTTGCCGTGTATGTAATGTCCTCCACGTTGTCGAATGTCGAGCGGATCTCGTGCTGCAATTTCTTGTACACCCGCTCGTTGTGCATCATGTAGAAGAGCAGCGCTGCGATCGTCGCGGCCGAAGTGTCGCTGCCGGCGGCAACGAGCAACGCCGCCTCGCCTGTAAGGTCTGCGGGCAGGAACTTGCTCCCGGTCTCGGGGTCCTCGGCGTTCAGTAGATAGTGGAAGAAGTCTTTCCTCTGCTCCTCGGAGGGCTTCTCCCTGTTGGCTTGCTCGACGGCATTCCGCTCCGTGACGAGCCGGCCCATCTCCTCGCGATATCGGATCCGCTTTTTGACCATCTCGCCGCCCATGTATTTGGCCAGTGCTGGTCGTTTGAAGATCGGGTAGAGGAGTTCACGGACGGGAAGTGTGGATAACTGTATGCGTTCAATCATTAGTGCAGTTCAAACCGACCAGATATTGTTCTCACATACCACTAGGACCACCGTCGCGCTGCCCAATAGTAGCTCTGAGATATAGCTGTAGCCCTGCTTCATGGCTCCGAAGCTAGCTCCGAAGCAAAGCTCCCCAAGGGTATCAAGGGTGAGCAGCGTCGCCCAAGTCGCCATATCTCTTTCCCTGCTCCAACCTCCAGTGGCCTTTTCTCCGCCGTTGGCAGCAGTCTCCTTCGCCGGGAGTTCCTGGAGGTACTCGCACCATGTCCGAATGGTTTGCAGCACGTATTTCTCCATGGATTTCAACGCTCGCTCGGAGAAAGCCTGATTCAACAGCTTCCGCCGAGCGTGATGGAGATTGCGGTCGGACATTATTTGAGTGGTGAGATGTGGGCTGATGATGCTTGACGTCTCGGTCCAGCCTGTCTTGATGATGTTTGCTTTGCGATCGGTATAGATGTCGTGCACGGCTCCAGGAGTCCGGAACGCAAGTGAGTTCGGTGCAAATCGTACGACGTCACCTGTTTTCAGCGGTCAGTATGTAGCTTCGACTCGAACGAACAATAGGTTCTCGCTCAATCTTGAAATCGCGTACCATATGTCTCGTGCATGGCATGGATGTCTAGATGTCTCCGGGCTCGCCATGAAGATCTTGCCTCGTGCCATTCCGTCAGCTTGGCCCAGAATGGCCCAGGATATTTGGCTAGAGGATGGAAGTAGAGTCTGTAAATCGCAAGTCCGATTACCTGTGAGACCACATAAATACGCCTGTCGGTATGCCTGAGTGAGATCGACACCTACATAAACAATATTGGCTGCAATGAAAGGAGGTAAGAGCGATCCCAGTATTGGGATCACCATTGTGAGCAAATGGAAGTTGGAACGAAGCGGAATGAGAATGATCAGACAGAATGTGAAGTTGGAAGGGTTAAACACAGTGGCTCTATGAAGTCAAGGGTGACATGGTCTGTGTGCTATATTTATAGTTGGAGGTGCCATCTGCCTGCCAGTGGCTGGCCGTCTTTGGTACTTTTGATCACCGATGTCGTCGCAACCACCAGTGAGGGACAAACGTGGATGTGTGTCACTGTGGGTCAGTGTATCCTTTTGGTACGGTGAGCATGGCAATCCTTGTGCCACATCGAGTATTCTGGCCAATTGACAAGGCGGGAACTTTAGCTGAAACCTCAAAGCTCATGTCTCCATCGCTAGAGATCACAAGAATGTAGAGTAACCCTAGGTTCTCTTGGATATCATCACTATGATCTTCGGGTACTAGTCACCCAAGTTAGCAAGTAATGCGTGATGCAGCATTGGCCAGACACAATTCCAAAAAGGCATTCGAGGATTTGCAGAAGGACCAAAGTTTAGCAACAAGGACGCGAAGTATGGATGGGGTCCTTGTCTTCGTCATCGGGGACTATCTTAGGCGTGCTGTTCCACAGTCACGAGAGTCCCTACCTGTAGCTAACTAAGAATTGATATCTGAGCGGGGTCAAAGAGGCCATTCTTTTCGTATAGCAGAGAGATGGGAGACGGCGCCAAAAACGATGGCCGGGTTTGGCGTATTCAGCCGCATTACCCATCTATGACGGAAAGGGACTCTAGACACATGTTAAGGTAGATGCAGGAAGGCTGCTACGTCAGCACCTTAATCTTGGTTTGACTAAGCATGGGAAGAATCGAAGATGGCAATATCAGACAACGTGTGGTTCGAGGGTTCTCCTTAAGGCTGAAAGGTGGCGATGAAGAAGTATTGCATCCTGCGGCTCCATTCGCTGTACTATTACCCAGGCGATTGATCGGCACCGGTTTGGGAAAGTACTTCTGCCAAATTAGTTGGATGCGTCGGCGGATCTCAACTACGTCCTGGGCCCCATCGCCGTCAAGGTAGACGTATGGAAATAACATCGTTCTCGGGGAGTTATCCACGCACCGAACGCGCAAGAGGTAAGATGCTGCGACTCGCGAGGCGACCCATGGTCTTGGTAGCGACAAATTGTGTTGTGACATGCCCAGTGCTACGGAGGACTGTAACCTTGGGCGTATCAGTATCCTTATGTCAGAGCTGACTTGATCTGCACCAAGGGGTACGAGGAATATACCAGCCCTCACACCCTCAAATATCCCTGGCTGCGACGAATAAGCGTAGTAGCCGAGCTGCGGCGAAGGAGTAAACGCCAGCTTCCTATCGAGAGGAGCACTTCTTACATCGAAACTGCTAGAATGGCCAACCGAGGAGACGAAATACATTCCGTCCGCCGAATCACCGAACCAGAGCACACCGAAGTTTTGCCCAGTCGATGATAGCTCCGTCTGGTCACTGGGAATGGAAAACACCTCGGTATTCGCTCGATCAGTGATTCTCGAACACTGCGAGGATGGACCAAATTTTCACCTTGCTGTTGGTAAACCCAGAGAAAGACGAGAAACAAGGCGCGATTTGGCAGGTCGAGGTCGTCATTTCAAGATAGAACCAAGTACAGTCAGAAGAACACCCCTCTGCAGGTCTTCGCTGCGTTTCGGTATGTTTATTTTGGATACAGGCATGGCCTCAGGTCACTGGCCGGATGTGGGTGACCCTGACCCCCCTTCCCCAAATCCATCGGGTTTGGTTTCATGGCAATTACCCCAAAACCAACCTCCCCTGGGTCGCCAACATGGAAAACTGCCTTCGGATATACGTGCTGTGTATTCACAGGCATGATTGAAAATGGTTGATTTCGGCTGCGGACATATCTGCGTGACCTATAATATACCTCATATCTTTTTCGCATTGGCTCGACACCTGTCTATCTGGATGCTTTTGCGACACGGTTAGTTACTGACGGATTTCTTGGAGTGACTTTTCATTCCCATACCCCTCCCTTTCCTCCAGCATAGACAAGATGGATTTGTCGAGGGTTTCCGGCGTGGCTTTCGTTGGTCTGGGGGCCATGGGGCTTCCTATGGCTGGACATCTCGCAAATAAACTGCCAGGGCACATTCGGCTCTTCGTCTACGATATCAACCAACAGAGCGTCGATCAACTACATAACGACTACCCAGAGCGCGTTGTAAAGGCATCGAACGCGAGGGATGCAACAGAACAATCAGTAAGTATCTTTGCTTGGTGACGACACTTCGGGGGGAGGGGGGGGAGCCAATTGGCAGCTGACGGGTTTACCACAGCAAATAGTCCTGACGATGTTGCCGGAGGGAAAACATGTACGATCAGTATACATTGGCGGCGGCTCCGATACAATCTGCTCCAGCGACTTGTCTGGGAAACTTCTGATAGACTGCTCGACGATCGACACGGCCAGCAGTCTCGCGGTGAAAGATTACATCAATGAAAAATTCCCTACGGCGTTCTTCTACGATGCACCTGTCAGTGGAGGAGTGGTGGGGGCTCAGAAGGGAACGATAGCGATTTTCCTTGGTTGTGACGGTAGCGACGCCAACGTCCCTCACTTGACGAAGCTGTTACAGTTTATGGGCAAGGATGTAATCCCCTGCGGAGGGCCGTCTAAGGGGTTAGCAGCCAAACTATCGAACAACTACCTATCCGGCGTCATTACCATCGCCGTCTCAGAAGCCATGGATATGGGCATGCGCTCTGGGCTAGATCCACGGGTCCTGGCAAAAGTCTACGCCGCGGGTACAGCCCAGAACACTATCTGCGATCGCTTCTGTCCCGTCCCTGGCGTCTGCCCAGAGGCGCCATCGTCAAAGGGATACACAAACGGGTTCAAAGTGCAACTAATGAGAAAGGATTTCGCCCTCGCATTGGAGATGGCCAAACGGGTCGGCTCGCAAAATGCTCTCGGTGAAGCGGGATTTGCGACATATGACGGTGCCAGCAAGGACCCTAGATGCGTGGATCTGGATTCAAGGGTTGTTTACAGATATCTGGGTGGTAATGAGGATTGGTTGGAGCATGCCGACGATGCTACGGCTCGCAGTCAAGTGAATGGCCATTAAATGAGGCTATCTGGATCATGGGTATATGCTCTGAATATTAAGAGGAGGCGTCGCTCTCCTTATCTTGTCTAGAATATGATGATGCATAGGATGGCTTGTAGAGTGCCATGGTCCATCTGACTCTCCCAACTACTGAATGACCCATGCACTCGTGTCTACTTAGTGCCGGATCAAGCACCTTTGTAATTATGTACCAGATAACCGGGTCCTCTTCACCCTTTTCAATATGCGAACTCCTACAACATGGCCGGGAAAGGCTCACCTCGTCCTCGGCTATCAAGACATAGGAGATCTCTCTGTGCCGAACGCCGCCGCACCCCCAGCTAATCCATACAACCTCCTTCTCCTCCTCCTCGTCGCCGTCCCTACCAGAAAAGTTGCCCTCCGGGACCGGCTAATAAATGACAAGAAACGCCCATCGGCCTTGCCCCTACCCCAAATCAAAAATTGGAGGCTGAACGGAACCACCTTTTCGGAACGATTACTCCATAGTTGGAGAAAGCGAAAATAATTATTTCTCCCGCCCGTGGCCCGCCCAAAGGCCTTCTCCGATTTGCGGACCCAAAGCACATCATGAAAGAAGGAGGGGCACGAGCCCCGTTTGTTGTTCACCCCCAGGTAAGGTACGAGGGGGAGATGAGGGGTGGGGGAGGGCAAGGAAAATGAATTGGGCATTTGGAAAAGGCTCTGCTGGGTATGTAAATAAAAGGGGACGAAGGATGGCCCCCCTCCCTCCTCGCGGGTGGTTTTCGTTTCGAGAGATTGAATAATTATTAAATATTACTGAAAACATTGAAAAAGTTGGGGAAATAAATACCATTCGAGGCGTACCTTGTTCAAACGTATAGTATACCTACCTACCACGCTCTCCCCCTCCCCCCCTTTCTTACTTCCTCTTGGACTTTTTGCTCTGGGTTCGATTGGCACTCCTACATCAAAGACACTGCTATCTATCCCCCGAGAGAACAAAAGCGGGGAGGTAACCAGACCACACACAAACCATTGTCACAGAGGAATCGAACGGTCGACGGACCCCCCAAACGACGAGACAGTGCCTTGAACGCCAAGCGCGGGAGCAAGACAGATCCAGATCAGAAAACTCAAGCGGGCACGAAAGCGGAAGCCAAGACAAGAGACACTCACTCTCTCCCATCGCACCTCCTCAGCACCATGGCATCGTCATCCTCCTCCTCGGCATCGGAGCTCTCGCAGGTGAAGTCGGCGGTGGACCCGGCGCTGCGGCCGGCGCACGAGGCGCTGTTCAACGCGGGGCTGGCGGTGCGGCGGGCGGTGGTGGGCGACTCGTACGTGGA
>Ga0105239_10007020_pt1 | contig 12963 bp, 12 predicted proteins | sample KBSC44metaG_FD_92761 | JGI IMG/M metagenome (GOLD analysis project Ga0105239, IMG submission 92761) | Corn rhizosphere microbial communities from Kellogg Biological Station, Michigan, USA - KBS C4-4 metaG | ecosystem: Host-associated > Plants > Roots > Rhizosphere > Soil | place: Michigan, USA...
GTCGCCGCCGAACGCGAGGTGCCCGGAAAAACCGCCGCGACAACCTGCGCGAGTCCGACCAGGATCGCGACGAGCCAGCTCACCTGCGCGCTGTCGGCGCGCTTCGCCGCGAACCATTCCGCGGCGATCATCCACAAACCGCCGAGCAGCAGCGCCCATGCGACGGGCGTCACGCGTTCGGGCAGTTTGAAACCGAGTTTGGTTATGGCAAAGCCGAGCACGCCGGTAATCAGGAACGCAACCGCCAGCTTGAGCGCGTAGTCGCGGTTCTCACGCCGGGCAAGCCCGGTCGCCAATCGCCACAGGCGTTCGCGGTAGATGAAGGTCACCGCGAGAATCGCGCCGGCCTGGATGACGACGTTGAATGTGTCCGAGCGCTGTCCAAGCCAATGTTCGGCGATCAGCAGGTGGCCGGTACTGGAGATCGGCAGGAATTCCGTGATGCCTTCGATCAGGCCGAGCAGGATCGCTCCGATCAGATTGCTCATGACTTGGCGGACAGGTGGCAAAAACGCGATTGTGGCATGATACGCGGCCTTTGCAGCCACGAGTTCCTGCCGCAACATGCCGAATTCCGAGCTTTCGCCGCCGCGCCTCCGCGCGGACCGCGCCGCGTAACGCGACCAGGGGGAGGGGCGACATGCCAAGCACCGAGCCGCGCGGCCCGAAGCAGATCTACCGGGCGCTGAAGTGGTCGCTCGCCGGACTGAAGGCGGCATGGACTTTCGAGGCCTCGTTCCGCCTCGAAGTATATTTGTTCGTCATTTTCTTCCCGCTCGGCCTGTGGCTCGGCCGCGGCGGCGTGGAAAAAGCGATCCTGGTCGGCAGCCTGTTCCTCGTGCTGTCCGCGGAAATTCTCAACTCGGCGATCGAGGTCGTCGTCGACAAGACCACGCCGGAATTCCACGAGCTTGCCGGCCGCGCCAAGGACATGGGCTCGGCCGCGGTGTTCGTGCTGATGGTCAACGTCATGCTGTGTTGGACGCTGGTGCTGTGGCAGCACGTCTGATGTTTTCCCTGCGCGGAAAGAACTGACGTGCACTTCTCGGCGGAATGGGTGATCGCGCTGTTGACGCTGTCGACGCTGGAGATCGTGCTCGGCGTCGACAACCTCGTGTTCATTTCGATCGCCGTCGGACGGCTGCCGCAAGCGCTGCGCCCGCGCGCGCGCAAGCTCGGTCTGGCGCTGGCATGCCTCACGCGCATCGGTCTTCTGCTCGTGCTCGCGCATCTGGCCGGGATGGACGACAAGCACATGCGCCTGTTCACCCTGTTCCAGCAGCCGATCTCGGTGCGCGACCTGATCATGATCGGCGGCGGCGTATTCCTGATCGTCAAGGGTTCGATGGAAATCCACGACGCGATCTACGTGGCGGCGCAACCGCCGTCGACGAAAGATGCGGCAGCGGCAGCGTTCTTCTGGGTGATCCTGCAGATCGCGATCATCGACATCGTGTTTTCGCTGGACTCCGTCATCACCGCCGTCGGCATGGTGCGCGACATCCCGGTGATGGTCGCGGCGATCGTGCTCGCGGTGCTGGTGATGCTGTTCGCCTCCAATCCGGTCGGCGAATTCATCGATCGCAATCCGACCATCCGCATGCTCGCGCTCGCGTTCATCATGCTCGTTGGCGTCGTGCTGATCGGCGAAGGTTTCGACAAGCACATTCCGCGTCCGTACATTTATTTCGCGATGGGGTTCTCGGCGGTCGTGGAAGCGCTCAATCTCATGGCGAAACGCCAGCGCCGGCTGCATCGCAAGCAGCGCGAAGGTGAAGCCAGCCGCCTGGCGAAGCCCGAGGGTGAGGGAACGCCTTAAGCTCGTGGCGTCATGCAACAAGGTATGATTTCGGCAAGGCCATCCAGAAGGAGACGTGCGATGCGTGCTGTGCGGATTGTTTCCCTGCTCATGTTGTTGTTCGGTTTGAGCGGTTGCGGCTACAACGCGATGCAGTCCGGCGACGAAGGCGTGAAGGCGGCTTGGTCGGAAGTGCTGAACCAGTACCAGCGCCGCGCCGATCTGGTGCCGAATCTCGTCGCCACGGTGAAAGGCTATGCCGAACACGAACAGAGTACGCTCGAAGCGGTGACGAACGCGCGCGCTTCGGTCGGCAAGGTCACGATCACTGCCGACGATCTGACCGACGAAGCAAAAGTGAAACAATTCCAGGCCGCGCAAGGCGAACTGTCGAGCGCGCTGTCGCGCTTGATGGCGGTGTCGGAGAACTATCCGAATCTCAAGGCCGACGGCCTGTTCCAGAATCTGCAGGCGCAGCTCGAGGGCACCGAAAACCGCATCACGGTCGCGCGCAATCGCTATATCGCCGCGGTGCAGGAATACAACGTGCTCGTGCGCAGCTTCCCGCAGAACCTGACGGCGATGATGTTCGGCTACAAGCCCAAGGCGAACTTCACGGTCGAAAACGAAAAAGCGATTTCGACTGCGCCGAGCGTGGACTTCAGCAAGCCCAAGCCGGCGGAACCGGCCAAGCCCTGATCGCACGTGCGCGGCGCGCGCCCGCTGCTGCCGCTTCTCGCCGGCGTCGTGCTGACGCTGGCGAGCGCGTTCGCGGCCGATGATCGGCAGGCGATTCCAGACCTGCACGCGCGCGTCACCGACCTCACCAACACGCTCGACGCGGCGCAGAAGCAGACGCTGGAATCCGACCTCGCGGCGCTGGAACAACGCAAGGGCGCGCAACTCGGCGTGCTGATGGTCGCGACGACGCAGCCGGAGGACATCGCGCAATATGCGATCCGCGTGTTCGATGCCTGGAAGCTCGGCCGCAAGGGCATCGACGACGGCGCGCTGCTGATCGTGGCGAAGAACGACCATCGCGTGCGCATCGAAGTCGCGCGCGGCCTCGAAGGCGCGATTCCCGACGCCGCCGCGGCGCGCATAATCCGCGAATACATCACGCCGAAATTCCGCGCCGGCGATTTCTACGGCGGTATCCGCGATGCAACCGACACGCTGACGAAACTGATCGATGGTGAGCAGCTGCCGCCGCCGATGACGAATGAATCCGAAGGACGTCCGTCGCTGCCCGGCATGATCTTCTTCGTCTTGTTCGGCGCGGTCTGGCTGCGCAACTTCCTGGGCTTTCTGCCGAGCCCCGTGCGCGGGATTTCGATCGGCGGCATCGCCGGCGTGGCTGCATGGCTGGTCACTCAGGCGCTGGGCCTGTCACTGGGGCTCGCCGCCGTCGGCTTCATCATCGGTCTGCTCAGCGGTGGTGGCGGCGGCCGCTTCGCGAGCGGCGGCGGCTACGGCGGCTGGAGTGGTGGCGGCGGCGGCTGGAGCAGTGGCGGTGGCGGATTCAGCGGTGGCGGTGGGATGTCCGCCGGTGGCGGCGCGTCCGGGAGCTGGTGATGAGCATCATTCGCTATTTCCCGCTGCTCTCGCACTGGTTGGCGCGCCGCGATTTTCCCGCGCCGGTGCTCGATGCGATCCAGAAAGCGATCGCCGCGGGCGAGCAGCATCACCAGGGCCAGGTCTGCTTCGCGATCGAAGGCGCGTTGCCGCTGCGTGAACTCGCGCGCGGACACGGTGCGCGCCCGCGTGCGCAAGAGGTGTTCGCGCACCTGCGCGTCTGGGACACCGCGCACAACAGCGGTGTGCTGATCTATGTGCTGCTCGCCGAGCGCGCGATCGAGATCGTCGCCGACCGCGGCATCGCCGCACGCGTGCCGCAGGGCGAATGGCAGACGCTGTGCGAGCGCATGCGCGACCGCTTCGCCAGTGGCGAATACGAGCGCGGCGCGAGCGAAGGGGTGCGTGCGGTCAGCGGGATTCTCGCGCAACATTTTCCTGCGGACGGTTCTGGCACACCCAACGAGCTACCCGATCGACCCGTGTTGCTCTAGGTTTTCGTGCAACATGTCGGGCATCGCGATCGGTGGCTCGCAGGTGAAGCCGCGACACAGATAAGCCATTCCGCCGGACGCATGTTTTTGCGCCGCCAGCACGCCGGACACGCTTGCCGCCGCTGGAATCAAATAGACATCCGTGCGCCGCGCCGCGGTGCCCGTTCCGCGCCAGCGCCGTTCTTCCGCGGCGCCATCAAAGCGGATCACGACGTGCGTGCGCGGCCGCAGAAAATCGTTGAGCGCGCGCAGCAGCGTGCAGCACGCCTGCGGCATCTGCTGCAAGGTCGTCCATGCCGCGCGCAGCGTGCGTTCTGCGGCCTCGATGTAGCGCGGTTCGCCGAGCAGATGTCCCAGTCGCAGCAAGGCGTGCGCGGCGACGCCGTTGCCGGACGGCACGGCTTCGTCGGTGAATGGTTTCGGTCGCTGGATCAGCGCTTCGTGATCGTGCGCGGTGAAGAAGAAGCCGCCATGTCCGCGATCCTCGAAACGCGTCAGCAGTGCGTCGGCGAGTTGCATCGCCCAGGCCAGATCGGCGTCGCGCCAGCGGCATTGCAGCAACTCGATCAACGCATCGAGCAGGAATGCGTAGTCGTCGAGATACGCCGGAAACTTCTCGCTGTCCGCACCGGTTTTTGCGTACAGGCGACCATCGCGCCACGCCTCGCGCCGCAGGCAATCGAGCGCGCGTTCCGCGGCGGTCGCAAATGCGGGTTCCGCCAGTGTGCGCGCGGCGCGCGCCAGAGCGCTGATCATCAGCGCGTTCCAGGCAGTGAGAATCTTGTCGTCGAGGCCCGGCCGCACGCGTTCAGCGCGCGCGTCAAACAGTTTCGCGCGCGCGCTGGCGAGTCGCGTCTGCGCTGCTGCCGGTGCCGAACCGAGGCTGTGGGCGATTTCGCCGAGCGCTACGGCGCGAATCGGATTCCACGCATGCTGCTCGAAATTCGCTGGTCGGTCGAAGCCGAAATGAGGTGCGGCAACCGCGAATTCATCCGCGCTCAGCAGGGCTTCGACTTGCGTGCGCTGCCAGACGTAGAACTTGCCTTCTTCGTGTTCGGAATCGGCGTCGAGCGCGCTGTAGAACGCACCGTCGGGCGCGGTCATCTCGCGCTGCAGCCAGGTGCAGATGCCATGGGCGACAGCGGCGTCGAAGCGCGCAAACAACGGCAGCAGTTGCGCATTGTCGTACAGCATCTTCTCGAAGTGCGGAATCTCCCAGCGCGCATCGACGCTGTAGCGGCAGAAGCCGCCGCCGAGCTGGTCGTGGATGCCACCGTCGCGCATGCGCGCGAGGGTGAACTCCGCTTTGAGCGGCTGGCCCAGATCAAGCAGCAGTTCCATTTCCGGACAATGCGGAAATTTCGGCGCGCCAAGGTGGCCGCCGTAGTGTTCATCGAAATTGTGCTCGATCTGTTCCAGTGCCGCGCGGATCGGCGCATCGGTCAATGCATTGCGTGAGCTTTCCTGTTGACCGTAGCTGCGCAGGAAATCACCGAGCATCAGGTTCTGCGCACGCACCTCTTCGCGCCGTTGATCCCAGAAGCTGCGCACCTGGCGCAGTACGTGCACGAATGGCGGCATGCCATGGCGCGGCTCGCGCGGAAAATAGGTGCCGGCATAGAACGGCAGGTGGTCGTCGGGGGCAAGGAACACCGTCAGCGGCCAGCCGCCGGCGTGGCGCGTCAGCGCCTGATGCGCGAGCTGGTAGATCTTGTCGAGATCCGGCCGCTCTTCCCGGTCCACTTTTATGCAAACGAAGAGCTCATTCATCACCCGCGCGGTGTCGGCGTCCTCGAAACTCTCGTGCGCCATGACGTGGCACCAGTGACAGGCGCTGTAGCCGATCGAGAGCAGGATCGGCTTGTTCTGGATGCGTGCGGTTTCGAGCGCGCCGGTGCTCCACGGCCACCAGTCGACGGGATTTTCCGCGTGCTGGCGCAGGTACGGACTGGTTTCGGTCGCGAGGCGATTCGGCATGCTGCAAGCGTAGCCCGAAAACACAACGCCCGGCGCGCGGCCGGGCGTTGTGTGCAGAGAGAAGGGGAAGGCCTAGTTCGCCGCGCCTGCCGACGCAGTCGCTGCCGCCACCGGCGCGCCGGGCCCGAGATATTTCTCGAGGAAGGTCTCGGTGATCTTGTAGCGGTCGGTATTGTTTTCTTCCTTGTAGAAGCCGTGGCCTTCCTTCGGCCGCGTCATCCACTCGAACGGCTTGCCGGCTTTCTGCAGCGCGTCGCGCATTTCCTCGGCATTCTTCAGCGGCACGCGCTTGTCGTCTTCGCCATGGATCATCAGCACCGGCACGTTGAACTTGTCGATGTGGTCGATCGCCGAGTTCGCGGCGATGTAGGCCGGATCGTCCATGCCCCATGCCTGGCGCAGAAAGTTCTTGCCCGCGCGTGAGCGGCGCGTGTCGCTGCGGTTGGCCTGCACGCGGATGTCGGAGACGCCGGCGATCGCGACCGAGCACTTGAACGTGCCCTGCGGCGCGTACACCGGCTGGAAATACGCCGTGTAGCCACCGTAGCTCGCGCCGTAGACGCAGACGCGGCTCTTGTCGACGTAGCCCTGGTCGATCGTCCATTTCAGCCCGTCGAGCATGTCCTGCATCATGCCAGTGCCCATCTGCAGCTTGCCGGAATCCTCGAAGGCCTTGCCGCGCCCGCCCGATCCGCGGTATTCGACCTGCACGACGGCATAACCGCGCGTGGCAAGGAACTGTGCTTCGGAGTTCTCCCACGAACCCGACAGGTCCCAGCCGTCGCTGATGCCGAGCGGGCCGCCGTGCGCGATCAGGATGGCGGGAAGGTTCTTGGCCGCGCGCTGCGGTGGCAGCGTGATGAAACCGCCGAGTTCGGTACCGCTGCTCGCCTTGAACCAGAACGGCCGGCGTTCGGCGAGTTGCTCGGGCTTGAACCACGGTTTGGTCTGATATAGCGGGCGCAGGTTGCCGCTGTCGGTATCGAACAGCGCGAACGTGCCGGGGTCGCGATCGCTGGCGGCGAACACGATCGCGCGCTTGTAGTCCTCGCTGGCGCCGGCGAACTGCACGAAGTGATCGGCAAACTTCGCGTTGAGCGCCTTGAGCGCCGCGGCGTATCTGTTGTCCGCCAGATAGGTGATGACCGGCTTGCCATCGTCGGCGACCGCGGCATACGGCACCCGCGGCGACGGAGTGAAGAACACGCGGGCGATGCTGGCGTGCGGATTGCTCGCCAGCACTTTGCGCTCGCTGCCGTCGAGGTTGCTGACAACGAATTCGTCCGGCCCGCCGGCGGGGTTGCCGAGTGCATACAGCTGCTTGCCGTCGGGACTGATGCGCAGCGGTTCGAGGTGCTTGCCGACCGCGGCTTCCGGCAACTCCTGCCATTTCTGTTGCGCGTCGGCGCGCTGGAATACATGCGGCTTGAGGTCATTGTCTTCGCCCCAGGCGTAGCGGGCGACGCCGTCGTGCACGAGAAACTCGTAGCCGTCCTTGTCGATCGCGGCAAGGTCGGTAACGTTGCCGTTGCGGGCGTCGATGTCGAACAGCAGCGTCTTGTTCGCCTGACCTTCCATGCCGCCGGTTTCCGCCGCCGGGTATACGGTGAGGTAGAAGTGGCCGTTCGCCTTGTCCGGCCGGCCGCTGATCGCACCGAAACCCACGGGGATCTTCAGGATATTGCGCTGGGCCGCGATCGAGTCGCGCAAGCGATCGCTGTACAGCACTTTCTTGTTCTTGCCGTCGAAGTCGACGGCGAGCACGTCGCCGGTCGAACGCGGCGCTTCGGAAAACCCGGTCTCTTCGCCGGTACTCAGGACCAGACGCGTATTGTCCACCCAGGTGATGTCGATCGGCAGATAGCGGTCGGCGAAATCCAGACGGCTGCTGAAGCTCAGGTCCGGCAGGTGCAGCACGGCGAGCTGGTATTTGTCTTCGCCTTTTTCGATTACGTGCACGGACACGGCGATGTGCTCGCCGTCGGGCGAGATCGCCGGAAAGCCGAGCGTGGCGTGACGGGCAAAGTCGAGTTCGGGAATAACGTCGACTTTCGGCAGTACCGGAGTCGTCTCCGCGCTGGCCGCGAGCGGCACGAGCAGTGCGGCCAGCAATAATCCGATGGTTCTCATGAACATTCCCCTTCGATGAAGAAGCCAATTATGCCGAAATCCGGCGCACATCGCTTACCATGCGGGCGTGTCCCTGATATCCGCCGCGACCGAAGAGACCGCCTACCCGGCCTTGTACCTGAAGCGCGGGGAGGACACGCGCCTGCGTGCCGGACATCTGTGGGTTTTCTCCAATGAAGTCGACGTCAAACGCTCGCCGCTGACGAGTTTTGAAGCGGGCGGTCCGTGCGTGATCGTCGACGCGAGCGACAAACCGCTCGGCATCGGTTATGTCAATCCGAATTCGCTGATCTGTGCGCGGCTGGTCAATCGCGGCATCGCCCATGCGTTCGACCGCTCGCTGATCGTGCACAAGCTCAACATTGCGCTAGCGCTGCGCGAACGTCTGTATGCGGAACCGTACTATCGTCTGGTCTTTGGCGAGTCCGATGGCTTGCCGGGCCTCACCGTCGACCGCTTCGGCGACGTGCTCGCCGCGCAGGTCACCACGGCCGGCATGGAGCGCATGAAGGACGATATCGGCGCGGCGCTGGTCAAGGTGATCAAGCCGCGCGCGATCGTGTGGAAAAACGACTCCGGCATCCGCACGCTCGAACAGCTGCCGAGTTACGCCGACATTGGCTATGGCGAGTTGACCGCGCCGGTGATCGTGCGCGAGGGCGGCCTCGAGTTCGAGGTCGACATCATCGGCGGCCAGAAGACCGGCTGGTTCTACGACCAGCGCGCGAATCGCGACCTGTTCGCTCCGCTGGTCCCCGACACGCGCGTGCTCGACATGTTCAGCTATCTCGGCGGCTGGGGCCTGCGCGCAGCCAGCGCCGGCGCGCAGGAAGTCGTCTGCGTCGACGCCTCAGCTGCCGCCGTGGAAGCGATCGCGCGCAATGCGCAGCGCAACCGCCTCGCTGAGCGCGTGGCGGCCGTGCGTGCGGATGCGTTCGACTACCTGAAAGCGCAGCGCGAAGCGCGCGAACGCTACGATGTGGTCATCCTCGATCCGCCGGCGTTCATCAAGCGCAAGAAGGATTTTGCCGAAGGCCGCCTCGCTTACCGACGCATCAACGAAATGGCGATGCAGATTCTGGCCAAGGACGGAATCCTGGTCACGTGCTCATGCTCCTACCACATGCCGCGAGCGGCGCTGCTCGAAGCGGTGCAGCAGGGCGCGCGCCATCTCGACCGCCATGTGCAGGTGCTCGCGCAGCTGCAGCAGGCGCCGGATCATCCGGTGCATCCGGCGATTCCGGAAACCGACTACCTGAAGGGCTTCATCTGCCGGGTCACGACCGCGTAGGGAATCCGTTAAACTTCGCGCTTCCTTTCGCCAGCGTTCGCCGATGCCTTATTTCCACAATATCAATCCGATCGCGTTTTCGATTGGCAGCTTCGGCGTGCACTGGTACGGCATCATGTACCTGCTCGGCTTTCTCGGCGCATGGTGGCTGGGCGAATCGCGGCGCAAGCAGGGACGGCTGCCGATCAGCGCGGAGGCGTTTTCCGATCTGTCGTTTTACGTGATGCTCGGCGTGATCATCGGCGGCCGCATCGGCTACATGCTGTTCTACACGCCGCTCGACTGGATGCTGCACGATCCGCTCGCGCTGTTCCGCGTCTGGGAGGGCGGCATGTCGTTCCACGGTGGTCTGCTCGGCGTGCTCGCGGCGGGTTGGTGGTGGTCGCGCCGCAACAGGATCCACTTTTTCGACACCGTCGATTTCGTCGCGCCGCTGGTGCCGATCGGTCTTGGCCTCGGCCGTCTCGGCAATTTCATCGGCGGCGAATTGTGGGGCCGCCGCACCGATGCGCCCTGGGGCATGATTTTTCCGCGCGCGCTGGAGTCGCTCGGCAAAACGCGCGACGAGTTGTATCAGATGTACCTCGCCGGTCAACTCAATGGCGAGGCGCGGCATCCCTCGCAGCTGTACGAGTTCGCGCTCGAAGGCATCGTGATGTTCAGCGTGCTCTGGTTTTACTCGCGCAAGCAGCGGCCGCGCTACGCCGTATCCGGATTGTTCGCGCTGCTGTACGGAACGTTCCGCTTCAGCGTCGAGTTCGTGCGCGAGCCCGACGTGCAGATGGGCTTCATCGCGTTCAACTGGCTGACGATGGGGCAGATCCTGTCGTTGCCGCTGATCATCGCCGGCATCGTGTTGCTGTGGCTGTCGCGCAGACAGCCGCAGAGGGCGGCATGAAACAATATCTGGATCTGCTGCGCCATGTGCTCGACCACGGCGCCGAGAAATCCGATCGCACCGGCACCGGCACGCTGTCGGTGTTCGGTTATCAGATGCGCTTCGATCTCGCCGACGGTTTCCCGCTGGTGACGACGAAAAAGCTGCATACGAAGTCGATCATCCACGAACTGCTTTGGTTCCTGCGCGGTGAAAGCAATATTCGCTATCTCAAGGAAAACGGCGTCAGCATCTGGGACGAGTGGGCCGACGAACAAGGCGAACTCGGGCCGGTGTATGGCAAGCAGTGGCGTTCATGGCATGCCGCCGATGGCCGCAGCATCGACCAGATTTCCTGGGTCATCGACGAGATCAGGCGCAATCCGGACTCGCGCCGGCTCGTCGTGAGCGCCTGGAACGTGGCCGAGCTGCCGCAGATGGCGTTGCAGCCGTGCCACGCGCTGTTCCAGTTCCATGTCGCGAACCGGCGCTTGTCGTGCCAGCTGTACCAGCGCTCGGCCGACATCTTCCTCGGCGTGCCGTTCAACATTGCCAGCTACGCGCTGCTCACGCACATGGTCGCGCAGGTCTGCGCGCTTGAACCAGGCGATTTCGTGCATACGCTCGGCGACGCGCATTTGTATAAAAATCACGTCGCGCAGGCGCGCGAGCAGCTGGCGCGCTCCCCGCTGCCGCCGCCGCGGCTGCGGCTCAACCCGGAAGTGCGCTCGATCTTCGATTTCCGCTACGAGGACATCGCGATCGAGAAGTATCAAGCGCATGCTTCGATAAAAGCGCCGATTGCGGTGTGAGCGCACTGAGCCTGCTCGCTGCGCTCGACCGCAACCGGGCCATCGGCCGCGACGGCGCGATGCCGTGGCATCTGCCGGATGATTTGAAGCGCTTCAAGCAACTCACGCTCAGCAAACCGGTGCTGATGGGACGCAAGACCGCGCTCGCGATCGGACGCCCGCTGCCGGGGCGGCGCAACTTCGTGCTCACGCACAGCGGCGCTGTGCCGTTCGCGGGGCAGGAAGCCGTCGCTTCGTTGGATGCAGCGATCGCCGCGGCAGGCGCCGTGGAACTGTGCGTGATCGGCGGCGGCGAGGTTTATGCGCTTGCGCTGCCACGCGCGACACGGCTGCATCTGACCTGGATCGATACGGCGGCGGAGAACGCCGACGCGTTCTTCCCGAATTTCGATGCAAGGCAGTGGCGCGAGACGTCGCGCGTCGCGCATGCCGCCGATGCGCGCCATGAGTTTGCGTTCGCGTTCGTCGATTACGAGCGCGTCTAGTCGACGGCCGCGCCGCGGCGTTCGCTTTCCACGTGCCGCTCCTGCTCGGCCATGACCAGCCCGGCGAGTTCGCGCTTGAGCGCATTGAAATCGTGCGCTGCCGGATCGCGCAGCCGTGCGAGGGCGACGTGCTGGTCGCGCTTGACCGTGCCCGGGCGATAAGTCATCACGACGACGCGGTCGGCAAGATAGATCGCTTCCTCGATGCTGTGGGTGACGAAGACCACGGTCTTGCGCAGTTCGCTCCACAGCCGCAGCAATTCGTCCTGCAGCGTGCGCCGCGTCAGCGCGTCGAGTGCGCCGAACGGCTCGTCCATCAGCAGGATCGGCGAGTCGAGCGCGAGCACGCGCGCGATCGCGACGCGCTGGCGCATGCCGCCGGAGAGTTCCTTCGGAAAACGCGCGCGGAATTCGGTCAGGTTCAGCAGGTTCAGCAGCTGGGCAACGCGCGCGGCGATGTCGGCGCGCGGCAGTCCGCGGATCGACAAGCCGAATGCGACGTTTTGCTCCACCGTCATCCACGGGAACAGCGCGTATTCCTGGAACACCATGCCGCGGTCGGGTCCCGGCGCCGTCACTTCCTCGCCGTCGACGCGGACGCTGCCGGTCGTGGGTGCGATGAAGCCGGCAATCATGTTGAGCAACGTCGACTTGCCGCAGCCGGACGGCCCGAGCAGGCAGATGAACTCGCCGTGCGCGATATCCAGATTGATGTCCTGCAGCGCGGCGATCGCGTTCGCAGCCTCGCCGAAATGCTTGCTCACGTTGCGGATGCTGATGTGTATTGCGCCCATCAATTGGCGTCCGCGCTGCGGTGCCAGCGCAGCAGGTGGCTGTTGAGCCGGTTCATGCCGACATCGATGCCGAGTCCGAGCAGACCGATCGTGATCATGCCGGCGATGATCTTGTCCGACCACATGAACTCGCGCGCTTCGAGGATGCGGTAGCCGAGACCGTTATTGACCGCGATCATCTCCGACACGATGACGACGATGAACGCGGTGCCGATGCCGATGCGCATGCCGGCGAGGATGTACGGCATCGCCGCCGGCAGCATTACGCGCACGAAGATCGTGCCCTGACTGGCGCCGAGATTCTGTGCGGCGCGCAAATAAATCGCGTCGACGCTGCGCACGCCGGCGATCGTGTTCATCAGGATCGGGAAGAACGCGCCGAGTGCGATCAGGAACACCGCCGGCGGATTGCCAAGCCCGAACCACAGGATCGCGAGCGGAATGAATGCGATCGGCGGAATCGGCCGCAGGATCTGGATCAGCGGATTGAACAGCGCATAGGCGCCCCGGCTTGCGCCCATGACCAGACCCAGTGGCAGTGCCGGAATCGCGCCGGCGAGAAATCCCATGAGCACGCGCCACAGGCTCGCCGCCGCGTCGTGCGGCAATTCGCCGGAAACCAGCCAGATGATGTAGGAACCCTGTGCCGGATCGTACGCTTGCGCAGGCATGAGTGCCGCCCACCAGCGTTCGGCGACGGCGAGCGGCGAGGGCAGCACCATCGGCTGCA
>Ga0105239_10007022_pt1 | contig 12961 bp, 9 predicted proteins | sample KBSC44metaG_FD_92761 | JGI IMG/M metagenome (GOLD analysis project Ga0105239, IMG submission 92761) | Corn rhizosphere microbial communities from Kellogg Biological Station, Michigan, USA - KBS C4-4 metaG | ecosystem: Host-associated > Plants > Roots > Rhizosphere > Soil | place: Michigan, USA...
AGACGTCGTTGGCGATGATCATCGCCGCCGAACTGGGGACGTCGCTGCGGGTGACGTCGGGCCCCGCGCTTCTTCGCGCAGGCGACCTGGCCGCCATGCTCTCCAACCTCGTCGAGGGCGACGTGCTGTTCATCGACGAGATTCACCGCATCGCGCGGCCCGCCGAGGAGATGCTGTACCTCGCGATGGAGGACTTCCGCGTCGACGTCATCGTCGGGAAGGGCCCTGGGGCGACGTCGATTCCGCTCGAGGTCGCCCCCTTCACCCTCGTCGGGGCCACCACCCGATCCGGCGCGCTGACGGGGCCGCTGCGCGACCGGTTCGGCTTCACCGCGCACATGGACTTCTACGAACCTCCCGAACTGGAGCGGGTGCTGTTCCGCTCGGCGGGCATCCTCGGCATCGAACTCGGCTCGGAGGCGGGCAGCGAGATCGCCAGGCGGTCGCGGGGCACGCCCCGCATCGCCAACCGGCTGTTGCGCCGGGTCCGCGACTACGCCGAGGTGCGCGCCGACGGCGTCATCACGCGCGACATCGCCAAGTCGGCGCTGGCCGTGTACGACGTCGACGAGCTGGGACTCGACCGGCTGGACCGCGCCGTGCTCTCGGTGCTCACCCGCAGCTTCGGCGGTGGCCCGGTCGGTGTGTCGACGCTCGCGGTGGCCGTCGGCGAGGAGTCCACGACGGTCGAGGAGGTGTGCGAGCCGTTCTTGGTGAGGGCGGGCATGCTCGCCCGCACCCCGCGTGGCAGGGTGGCCACCAGCCAAGCATGGACGCACCTGGGTCTGACACCACCAAGCGGCGTTCCAGGCCTTGGACAACAGGGCATGTTCGAATGAGTCGGGGAGTGGATGCGCAATGGTCACTGCTGCACTGATATTCGCGGGTTTGGCCGCAGTGCTGCACGTCTACATCTTCGTGCTGGAATCGCTGCAGTGGACGTCGCCGCGCACCCGCGCCACGTTCGGAACCACGGTCGAGTCGGCTGAGGCCACCAAGGAACTGGCATTCAACCAGGGGTTCTACAACCTCTTCCTGGCGATCGTGACCGGTGTGGGTATCGGGTTCACGATCTCGGGAGGCACTCCGGTCGGCGCGGCCTTGCTCCTCGCCGGTACCGGGTCGATGCTCGCGGCAGCGACCGTTCTTCTGGTTTCCTCACCGGACAAGGCGCGCTCCGCGGTCGTCCAGGGCACGTTCCCGTTGGTCGCCGTCGTCTTGTTGATCCTCGGGCTGCTTGCGTAGCCCTCGCCAAGCCTGCCCACGACGTAGACCTGATCTCCGCCGGCCCGCTTGGCCTTGTACATCGCCCGGTCGGCCGATTCCACCAGGCCCTGAACCATCGCCCGCACTCCCGCTTCCGGGGGCCGCGCCAATGACGCGGTGGCCACTCCGATGCTTGCCGTGACGTTCCACGTCATCTCGCCGATCTCGCGGCGCAGACGTTCGGCCATCCCGATGACGCTCTGCTCGGCGTCGACCACCGCGACGACGAACTCCTCGCCCCCGACGCGCGCGGTGACCGAGTTGCCCCGACGGGTATGCCGGAGGATGCCTGCCACGGCGATCAACGTCTTGTCGCCCGCTGCGTGCCCTGCCGTGTCGTTGACGCGCTTGAAGGCATCCAGATCGACCATCACGACGGCAAGGACGGTCGACCCGCCGATCGACTCCGCCGCCATTGCCCGCACCGACCGATCGAAGGCGCGCCGGTTGGGCAAGTTGGTCAGGGGATCGGTATCCGACTTGAGTGCGTCGGTGCCCAGAATGTGCACCAGCACCTGCGCCGAGAAGGGCACCGCCAAGACGGTCACGAACAGCACCAAGAGTTTGCTCAGGGCGAGTGCGGCGCCGACTTGTTCGCTGAGCTGAATCGCCAGGATCGTTGCCGTAATCGTCGCCATTAGTAACGTCAGGGCGAGGAAGCGGCTGGTGTGGAAGAACGCCACGTAGCCGGCGAGCGCCACGAAGGCCGTCGCCGCCTGAATGCCTTCTGCGGGGTTGGACTGGGCCAGGCACGACACCGCAATGCACGCGTTGGCGGTCGTCGCGAACATCACCGATTGAGGATGCGTCGGCCATCGCACCAGCCACAGCAGGGCCATCACCGCGCAGCACGCGACGATCGACAGCGCGACCACGCGAAACCGCACGTCGTCGGCGCGGTAGGTGCTCACCAGCGTGAGCAGCGGCGCCATGCCCAGCAGGGCGACGCTGACCGCGATCAGGTATCTGGTGAACCGCTGCAGGTTACGCGCAGCCAAGTACTCCGACAGCCAGGCGTAGTGGTCGGGCTGCCGCCACCACCGGCGTATCCAGTCCAATGCGTTGCACTCACTCGTTGTGTGGTCGTCGCCCTGCCCGCGGAGACGGTTCGGGCACACGGCCTGAATTTGTCCAAGCTCCGTCGTGGAATCCCCCCGACGCACGCATGCTACCGACAATTCGGGCATTTGCTGGCGAGTTGGGCGAGTTTCGGTCGGTGACGGTGTTTCCGGCCAGGCAGCGGCCCTGTTTCCGGCTCTGGATTGGCGCGCGGGTCGGATGGGTATGTCTGCAGGCGACTGAGGAGGCAGACATGAACGACATCGATTCGCGCGAGCAGATCCGAGGTGGCCGACTGCGCATGCGGCGCAGTAGGGGTGCCGCGAGTGGTTTTCTGCTGATCCTGCTGGGGATATGGGGTGCGGCGGTCCCGTTCGTCGGCCCCTCCTTCGACTTCGCCTTCAGCCCTGGCCGGGACTGGTCGATGGCAAGAGGCTGGCTGGAGGTGCTGCCAGGAGGCGTGGCGGCGCTGGGCGGCCTGCTGTTGCTGTTGTCGCGCAACCGTGCAACGGCGACGCTCGGCGGATGGCTCAGCGTGATTGCTGGGGCGTGGTTCGTCGTGGGTCGCGCGTTCGCGGGGCCGTTGGCACTCGGCGACGTGGGCACGCCCGTGGCGGCCACCGACACCCAACACCTCTTGCTCGAGCTGTCGTACTTCTACGGCCTCGGAGCGTTGATCGTGTTCCTCGGTGCGTTCGCGTTGGGCAGGGTGTCGGTGCGCTCGGTGCGTGACGTCGAGTACGCGCGCCGACCGGTCGCGGTGGACCGGGAAACCGCGGTGGCAGCGACCGACGCCGAACCTGCGCGGTCGTCGGGGTGGCGGGACAGGGGCGGCATGTTCGGCCGCCACCGCCCTGCGCACTAGCCGGTGTGGACCATCACGTGCTTGATGCGGGTGTAGTCCTCGAGCCCGTACATCGACAGGTCCTTGCCGTGCCCCGATGACTTGAAGCCGCCGTGCGGCATCTCGGCGACGAGGGGGATGTGGGTGTTGATCCACACGCACCCGAAGTCCAGGGCGTTGGACATGCGGATCGCCGTCGAGACGTCCTTGGTCCACACCGAGGACGCCAAGGCGAACTCCACCCCGTTGGCCTTCTCCAGCGCATCGTCCTCGTCGGTGAACGACTGCACGGTGATCACCGGCCCGAACACCTCGGTCTGGATCAGACGGTCGTCCTGCCTCAGGCCGCCGATCACCGTCGGCTCGACGTAGAAGCCCTTGTCGCCCTGGCGATGTCCGCCGATGGCGACCTTCGCGTGATCGGGCACGTCGTCGAAGAAGCTGAGCACGCGCTCCATCTGGTTGACGTTGTTCACCGGGGGCACCCAGGCGTCCTCGTCGCCCGCTTGGCGGCCGAACGTCGTCGTCGCCCCAGCGGCCTGCTCGGCGAGCGCTGCCGTGAGGTCCTCGACCACCGAGGCGTGCGCGAGCACCCGGGTCGCGGCCGTGCAGTCCTGCCCGGCGTTGAAGTACCCCGCCGTCGCGATTCCCTCGGCGGCTGCGGCGACGTCGGCATCGCCGAACACGATGACCGGTGCCTTGCCTCCGAGTTCGAGGTGTGTGCGCTTGAGGTGTCCGCCCGCGCTGACCGCCACGGCGCGGCCCGCCGCCACGGACCCGGTGATCGAGACCATCTGCGGTGTCGGGTGGGCGACGACGGCGGCTCCCGTCACCCGGTCGCCGGTGACGACGTTGAGCACGCCCGGCGGGAAGTGCTTGGCCGCCAGTTCGGCGAGCATCACGGTGGTGACCGGGGTGGTGTCACTAGGTTTGATCACCACGGTGTTGCCAGCGGCGACGGCGGGGCAGAACTTCCAGATCGCCATCATCATCGGGTAGTTCCATGGGGCGACCTGGCCGATCACCCCGACCGGCTCACGCCGGATCCACGACGTGTGGCCCTCCATGTACTCGCCTGCGGACTTGCCCTCCAAGATCCGCGCCGCGCCCGCGAAGAAGCGGATCTGGTCCACCATCGGCGGAATCTCTTCTGCCATCGTGACGTGGTTGGGCTTGCCCGTGTTGCGGCCCTCGGCGGCGACGAGGCCTTCCGCATTCTTTTCAACGGCATCGGCGAACGCCAGGAGTGCCTTCTGCCGGTGCGACGGCGTCGAGCGCTTCCAGTCCTTGAACGCCGACGCCGCCGCAGCGTAGGCGGTGTCGATGTCCTGCTCGTTCGAAATCGGTGCGGTGCCATAGGTTTCGCCGGTCGACGGGTCGACGAGCGGCATCGTCGCACCGCTCACCGAATCGACCAGCTCGCCGCCGATGAAGTTCTGCACGGTGGTCATGGCGATCAGAGACCGGCGAGGACTTCGGTGAGCACGTCGAGGCCTTCGGAGAGAAGCTCGTCGCTGATGGTCAGCGGTGGCAGGAAGCGAAGGACGTTGCCGTACGTGCCGCAGGACAACACGATGACGCCGGCAGCGTGAGCGCCCGCCAACAACGCCTTGGTGAGGTCGGCGTCGGGCTCGGTGGTGCCCGACTTCACCAACTCGACGGCGATCATCGCGCCGCGCCCGCGCACGTCGCCGATGCGGTCGTCGTCGGCCTGAATCTGATGCAGGCGCTCCTTCATCAGGGTTTCGATCGCAGCGGCGCGCGCGACGAGCCCGTCGGCCTCGATGGTCGCGATGGTGGCCAGCGCCGCCGCGCACGCCACCGGATTGCCGCCGTAGGTGCCGCCGAGGCCGCTGACGTGTGGTGCGTCCATGATCTCGGCCCGGCCCGTGACCGCCGAGAGCGGCATGCCGTCGGCGATGCCCTTGGCCGTGACGATCAGATCGGGGTCGATGCCCTCGTGCTCGCAGGCGAACATGGCACCGGTGCGGGCGAACCCGGTCTGCACCTCGTCGGCGATGAAGACCACGTCATTGCTCCGGCACCAGGCCAGCAGCGTGGAGAGGAAGCCCTCCGCGGGAACGATGAAGCCGCCCTCGCCCTGGATCGGTTCGATGATGACCGCGGCCAGGTTCGCAGCCCCGACCTGCTTGTCGATGACGCTGAGTGCCCGCTTGGCTGCCAGCTCGCCGTCGGTGGCCAACTCCTTGCCGAACTCCGCATCCCTGAAGGGATAGGACAGGGGAGCGCGGTAGATCTCCGGGGCGAACGGACCGAAGCCGTGCTTGTAGGGCATCGACTTCGCGGTCAGCGCCATGGTCAGGTTGGTGCGGCCGTGATAGGCGTGGTCGAACGACACCACCGCCTGCTTGCGGGTGTAGGACCTGGCGATCTTGATCGCGTTCTCGACGGCCTCGGAACCCGAGTTGAACAGCGCCGAGCGCTTCTCGCCCTTGACCGGGGTCAGCCGGTTGAGCTGTTCGCAGACGTCGACGTACTCCTCATAGGGCGTGACCATGAAGCAGGTGTGGGTGAAGTCGGCGGCCTGCGCGGCCACCGCTTCGACGACGCGGGGGGATGCGTTGCCGATGGTGGTGACGGCGATGCCGGAGCCGAGGTCGATGAACCGGTTGCCGTCGACGTCCTCGACGATGCCGCCACCGGCGCGTGCCGCGTAGATGGGCATGGTGGTTCCGATGCCGTTGGACACGGCCGCGGCCTTGCGTTGGATCAAGGCTGCCGACTTGGGACCGGGGATGGCGGTGGCCAGGTGGCGGCTCTGTTCGACGGTGCTCACGTCTGACTCCTGGGAAGCTGGCTGGGTACGGCGAATTGTGGGCGCTCGATATTCCGATGAAGACGCCACGGCGACGTCGAAGCGTCCTGTCAGAGCCTAGTCGGCGGATCCTTCGATGCGGCCGGAAACCTCGGTTCGGGCCACGATCGGGGATGGAATACGCACTCGGAACGGGTGAATGGCACGTATTCGGTGGTGCACGGGGGTGGCGGCCCATGGCCCTCGGGCATCGACCGGGCTGGGCGTGTAGTGGCGCTAACAGCCATGACGCCTGACGGGGGCGGTCGGATCCCGGCACCCGTAATGGCACACTGGACCACCAAGAGGCCGCCCGGTGCCCCGTCCGTCCGGGGGCTGCCACCCGCAACACCGACACGAAAGACAGTTGTTGAGATGGACCTCGTCGTCTTCCTACCCCTGCTCATCATCCTCGGCGCATTCATGTTCTTCGCATCGCGCCGCCAGAAGAAGGCCATGCAGGCCACCATCGACTTGCACGAATCGTTGACCGTCGGGGACCGCATTCACACCACGTCGGGTCTCCAGGGCACCATCACCGGCCTCGGCGACGACACCATCGACCTGGAGATCGCGCCCGGCGTGGTCACCACGTGGATGAAGTTGGCCGTCCGCGACCGCATCACTGCGGACGAAGACACGGACGACGACTACGAAGACACTGCCGTCGTAGAGGACACGCCGCAGGCATCGTCGAGTCCGTCGGAGATCACCGAGAGTGGTGCGGTCATCGAATCGGACCGGCCGACCAAAGACTGACGACTGAGATCTCAGCCCGACCCCGTACCCTTTGCGGTGCTGCCGTACAGACCTGAGGAGATCCAACCAACGTGGCATCGTCTTCTACGCCGGTGCACCCGTACCGTTACCTGACGCTCTTCCTTGTTCTACTGGTCGGTGCTTACCTGCTGGTGTTCCTCACCGGTGACAAGCACGCCAAGCCCAAACTTGGCATCGATCTGCAGGGCGGAACCCGCGTCACGCTCACCGCGCGCACACCCGACGGTTCGGCCCCCACCCGCGAAGCCCTGACCCAGGCCCAGGAGATCATCAGTTCCCGCGTCAACGGGCTGGGTGTCTCCGGCTCGGAGGTCGTGATCGACGGCCAGAACCTGGTCATCACCGTGCCGGGCAACGACGGCAACGAGGCACGCAACCTAGGCCAGACCGCGCGGCTCTACATCCGACCGGTGATCCACTCGATGCCGGCCGCCGGCCAGCAGCCGCCACCGGGGCAGGCCCCGCCGGGCGGCGCACCGGGCGTACCAGGCGGAGTGCCCGGCGGACTGCCTGGTGCACCGGGACTGCCTGGCGCACCGGGGATTCCGGGCGGTGCGCCCGGCATGCCACCGCTCATCGCTCCGGCGGAACCCCAGGCTCCGATCACTCCGCCCAACCTGGGACAGCCGCCTGGAGGCGAGGCGCCCCCCGCTGCGCCGCCCGCACCCCAGCCGCGGCCGTACCCCGAGGCGCCGCCGGAGCCAACACCGTCTCCGTCGCCGGCACCCGCTCCCGGCGCTCCCGGTCCCGCCCCGCAGAGTCCGGCACCCCCGCCTGGGCCCAAGGGGCCGAAGGCCGACCTGGCGCAGCGCATCGCCGACGAGAAGGCGCTTCGGCAGAGCACCGACCAGCAGATCCAGGTCCTCGCGTTGCAGTTCGAGGCCACTCGCTGCGGCGAGGAAGACGTGCTGGCAGGCAACGACGACCCCAACCTGCCCCTGGTGACCTGCTCGCAGGACCACAAGACGGTCTATCTACTCGACAAGTCGATCATCAGTGGTGAGGGCATCAAGGACGCGACCTCCGGGCTGGATCAGCAGCGCGGCGAGTACGTGGTCGACGTGGAGTTCAAGAGCGACGCGTCCAACGTCTGGGCGGACTTCACCGCAGCGAACGTCGGTACACAGACCGCGTTCGTGCTCGACTCGCAGGTGGTCAGCGCTCCGGTGATCAACGAGGCGATCCCTGGCGGCCGCACTCAGATCACCGGCCAATTCACCCAAAGTTCGGCGCGGGACCTGGCCAACGTGCTCAAGTACGGTTCGCTGCCGTTGTCCTTCGAATCGTCGGAGGCCGAAACCGTCTCCGCGACACTGGGATTGACGTCTCTGCGGGCCGGCCTGATTGCAGGTGCCATCGGCCTGGCGTTGGTGCTGCTGTACTCGCTGCTCTACTACCGGGTGCTGGGCCTGCTGACGGCCCTGTCGCTGGTTGCCTCTGGCGCGATGGTGTTCGCGATCCTGGTGCTGCTCGGCAGATACATCAACTACACGCTCGACCTGGCGGGCATCGCCGGTCTGATCATCGGCATCGGCACCACCGCCGACTCGTTCGTGGTGTTCTTCGAACGCATCAAGGACGAGATCCGCGAAGGGCGTTCATTCCGCTCCGCCGTGCCACGCGGTTGGGCGCGCGCCCGCAAGACGATCTTGTCCGGCAACGCGGTCACGCTGCTGGCGTCGGTGGTGCTCTACTTCCTGGCCGTCGGTCAGGTCAAGGGCTTCGCGTTCACACTCGGCCTGACCACCATCCTCGACGTCGTGGTGGTGTTCCTGGTGACCTGGCCGCTGGTCTACCTGGCGTCGAAGTCGACGACGCTGTCCAAGCCGGCCTTCAACGGTCTCGGCGCGGTCCAACAGATTGCGCGGGAACGCCGCGCGGCGGCAACCGTCACGGGAGGGAGGTAGCGAGATGGCCAAGCACGGGAAGGACATCGGTGACGACGTGCAGGACGCCGTAGACGTTGAAGACGCCGTCGAGGACGACCTCACCACGACGGGTGTCGAGCTGACCGCACCCTCTGCGGGCGCACCGCAGCACGGATTCTTCGTGCGGCTCTACACCGGCACCGGCGCGTTCGACGTCGTCGGAAAGCGCAAGCTGTGGTACGGGATCAGCGGCGCGATCATGGTGATCGCCATCGCCAGCATTTCGTTGCTGTGGTTCAACTTTGGCATCGACTTCAAGGGCGGCACCAAGGTGTCGATGCCCGCCACCGGTGCGCACGGACAGGTGACGACCCAACAGGTCGAGGACGTCTTCAGCAAGACGCTCGGCAGGGGGCCGGAATCCGTCGTGCAAGTCGGCAACGGCGGGTCGGCGACCATACAGATCCGTACCGAGAAGCTGAGCAACCCCGACAACGACAAGTTGCGTTCGGCATTGTTCGATGCCTTCCAGCCCAAGGGACCCGACGGCCAGCCGAGTAAGGACGAGGTCAGCAGCTCCGACGTGTCGAGCACGTGGGGTGGCCAGATCACCAAGAAGGCGCTCATCGCGCTGGTCGTCTTCCTCGCGCTCGTCGCGGTCTACATCGCCATCCGCTATGAGCGGTACATGGCGCTCGCTGCGCTCGCCGCGTTGGTGTTCGACATCGTCACGACCGCGGGGGTCTACTCGCTGGTCGGATTCGAGGTCACCCCTGCCACGGTGATCGGCCTGTTGACCATCCTTGGCTTCTCGCTCTACGACACCGTGATCGTGTTCGACAAGGTCGAGGAGAACGTCCACGGCTTCGAACACACCACCCGACGGACCTTCGCCGAACAGGCGAACCTGGCGATCAACCAGACGTTCATGCGGTCGATCAACACCAGCCTCATCTCGGTGCTGCCCATCGTTGCGCTGATCGTGGTCGCCGTGTGGTTGCTCGGTGTCGGCACGCTGCAGGACCTTGCCCTGGTTCAGCTGGTCGGCGTCCTCGTCGGCACCTACTCGTCCATCTTCTTCGCAACACCGCTGCTGGTGTCGCTGCGTGAGCGGACCGAACTGGTGCGCGCGCATACCCGGCGCGTGGAGAACCGTCGTCGCGGCGCTGCTGCGAAGACCGGTGGCGAGGTCGGCACCACCGATGCCGCCGAGCCCGACACCGTCGGCGCGTCCGTGGCCACTGCCGTGGTTGCGCCCGACAAGCCCGCACCAGGGGCGAAGCCGATCCGTCCAACGGGGAGACCATCGGGTAAGCGGAGTCCCAGGCGGTAGCCCCATGACTGCCCGGTCCAGGCGTCCTGCGTTCCTGGCGGCGACGCTGTCGCTGACATGCTCGCTCGCGCTGTCAGCTTGTTCGGGGAGCAGCGCCGACGAGATCGACTACGCCGTCGACGGGACGCTGCTCACCTACAACACCAACACCGTGGCGGGTGCGGCATCGGCTGGGCCGCAAGCGTTCGCGCGGGTGCTGACGGGCTTCAACTACCACGGTCCCGAGGGCCAGGTGGTCGCTGACCGCGACTTCGGCACGGTGTCCGTCGTCGGCCGCACGCCCTTGGTGCTGGACTACCAGATCAGCGACAGCGCGGTGTACTCCGACGGCAAGCCCATCACGTGTGACGACATGGTGCTGGCCTGGGCTGCGCAGTCGGGCCGATTCCCCGGCTTCGACGCGGCCAGCCAGGCAGGCTACCGGGACGTCGCGACGGTCGACTGCGCCTCCGGGCAGAAGAAGGCCAGGGTGACGTTCGTCCAGGACCGTCCCTTCGTCGACTTCGGTCAACTGTTCGCGGCGACGACGATGATGCCGTCCCACGTGATCGCCGACGAGCTCGGCGTCGACACCACGACCGCGCTGCAGACGGGCGACGCTCCGACCATCGACCGAATCGCCACCCTGTGGAACACCACCTGGGACCTCAAGCCGGATCTGGATCTCAAGAAGTTCCCGTCGTCGGGCCCGTACAAGCTGGACTCGGTCACGGGCGCAGGCGCCGTCGTCCTCGTCGCGAACGACAAGTGGTGGGGCACCAAGCCCGTCACCGGCAAGGTGGTCGTCTGGCCGCGCGGCGCCGACATCCAGGATCGCGTCAACGACGGCTCGTACGACGTCGTCGACGTCGCCACCGGCTCGTCGGGAACGCTCAACCTGCCCGACGAATACGTCCGCACGGATTCCCCGTCGGCGGGCATCGAACAACTCATCTTCGCGCCGGTCGGCCCGCTCGCCGATCCGGCGGCTCGCCGCGCCGTCGCGCTCTGCACACCGCGCGACGTGATCGCGCACAACGCCGAGGTGCCGATCACCAATAGCCGGCTCAACCCCGCCGCGGAGGATTCGATCACCGCCGCCGAGAGCCCGCCAGAGGCCGACCAGTTCAGCGTCGCCAACCCGGACGCGGCAAGGGCGGCCATCAACGGCCAGCCGCTGACCGTGCGCATCGGATATCAGAGCCCCAATGCGCGACTGGCCGCCACGGTGGGAACCATCGCCAAGTCCTGCGCAGCAGCCGGCATCACGGTGCAGGCTGCCGCCGACGAATCCGTTGGACCGCAGTCGTTGCGCGACAACAAGATCGACGTCCTGCTGGCCAGCACCGGAGGGGCGGCGGGCAGCGGCTCCACCGGTTCGTCGTCGATGGATGCGCACGATCTGCACAGCGGCAACGGCAACAACCTGTCGGGCTACGCCAACGAGCAGGTGGACGGCGTGATCAACGCGTTGGCGGTGACGTCGGACCCGAAGGAGCTGGCGCGGTTGCTGGGGGAGGCCAGCCCCGTGCTGTGGAACGACATGCCGACGCTTCCGCTGTACCGCCAGCAGCGAACCCTGGTGACGTCGACCAAGATGTACGCCGTGAGCAGTAACCCGACGCGCTGGGGCGCAGGCTGGAACATGGACCGATGGGCAGTGAAGTGAGCGGCACCGATGTGACCGACGTGGCGGCGCTGATCGCGTCGCTGACCCGCGAGGTTGCCGACTTCCCCGAGCCCGGCATCCAGTTCAAGGACCTCACGCCGCTGCTGGCCGATGCGACCGGCCTGGCGGCCGTGACCAGCGCGCTGGCCGCCCTCGCGGAGGGAGCCGACCTGGTGGCGGGCATCGACGCGCGCGGCTTTCTGCTTGGCGCTGCCGTCGCGACCAAACTCGGCACCGGTGTACTTGCCGTCCGCAAGGGTGGCAAGCTGCCACCGCCTGTCCACTCCGAGTCCTACAGCCTGGAATATGGCACCGCGACGCTGGAGGTGCCGGCTGACGGCATCGATCTGACCGGCCGCAAGATCCTGATCATCGACGACGTGCTGGCCACCGGAGGCACCGTCGCCGCGTCGGTGCGGCTGCTCGGCAAGGCGGGCGCGGTCGTCATCGGGGCGGGCGTGCTGCTCGAGCTGAGCGCCCTCGGTGGCAGGGAAAAGCTCGAAGGGTTGCCCGTCACCAGTCTCTACGTCGTGTGAGGGATATCCTCGAGAAGGGATCGACCAGGCAGGAGGTGTGGTGATGGCAGACGACGCGCTGACCCAGACCCAGCCGATGCCGGTCATCACGCCCGAAACCGTCCCGCCTGGGACCGCCAAGAGCACCACCAGCGCGTCGCGACGGGTCAGGGCCCGGCTCGCGCGCCGCATGACCGCCCAGCGCGGTGCGATGAACCCGGTCCTCGAACCCCTGGTGGCGGTGCATCGCGAGAACCACCCGAAGGCCGACGTTTCGATCCTGCAGCGCGCCTACGAGGTCGCCGAGCAGCGGCATGCCGACCAGTTGCGCCAGTCCGGCGACCCCTACATCACGCATCCGTTGGCCGTGGCCAACATCCTGGCCGAGCTCGGCATGGACACCACAACGCTGATCGCCGCGCTCCTGCACGACACCGTCGAGGACACCGGCTACACGTTGGAGGCGCTGACCGCCGAGTTCGGCACCGAGGTGGGCCATTTGGTCGACGGTGTCACGAAGCTCGACAAGGTGACGCTGGGCAACGCGGCCGAGGGCGAGACCATCCGCAAGATGATCATCGCGATGGCGCGCGACCCGCGCGTGCTGGTGATCAAGGTCGCCGACCGGCTGCACAACATGCGCACGATGCGCTTCCTGCCGCCCGAGAAGCAGGCGCGCAAGGCCCGCGAGACGCTGGAAGTCATTGCGCCGCTTGCTCATCGATTGGGCATGGCCACCGTCAAGTGGGAGCTCGAGGATCTGTCGTTCGCGATCCTGCACCCGAAGAAGTACGAGGAGATCGTGCGTCTGGTGGCCGACCGGGCGCCGTCGC
>Ga0105239_10007023_pt1 | contig 12960 bp, 5 predicted proteins | sample KBSC44metaG_FD_92761 | JGI IMG/M metagenome (GOLD analysis project Ga0105239, IMG submission 92761) | Corn rhizosphere microbial communities from Kellogg Biological Station, Michigan, USA - KBS C4-4 metaG | ecosystem: Host-associated > Plants > Roots > Rhizosphere > Soil | place: Michigan, USA...
GCGGCGAGCACCGAGCGCAGCAGCGTTTGCGCGCCGGCGGCATCCAGTTCGGGCAGCACCAGCGCAAATTCTTCGCCGCCGTAGCGGGCCACGAGATCGGTCGGGCGCGCGCACTGGCTCGCTACCGCCTGCGCCACGGCGCGCAGGCACTCGTCGCCACGGGCATGGCCGTAGCGGTCGTTGTAGCGCTTGAAGAAATCCACGTCGAGCAGCGCCAGCGTGAGCCAGTGTCCTTCACGCTGCGCGCGCTTCCATTCCGTTTCCAGCACCGTGTCGAACTTGCGCCGATTGGCGACGCCGGTGAGGCCATCCTCGGTCGCCAGTTGTTCCAGCCGGTCGCGCGCGGCAACCAGATCCTTGGTGCGCGCCGCGACTTCGGTTTGCAGTTCGCGCGTGCGCGCGGCCAGCGCGCGCAGACGCAATTGCATGACGCCCCAGGCGGCCAGCACGATCAGCAGTGCGTAGCCGGCAAATGCCCACAGCGTCAGCCACGGTGCCGGCTTGACTTTGAACGCCAGCTCCACCGGCCCGGACACGTTGCCCTGCGCGTCCCTGCCCCACAAACGGAACGTGTAGTCGCCGGCGCCGAGATTCGTGTATTCCTTGGTGCCGCTCGCAATCCAGTCCGAAGGTTGCGGATCGAAACCCGCGAGCTGATAGCGATAGCGAATGCGCGACTCATCCGCATAGGCAAGCAGCACGCCGGCAAATGTCAGATTGCGTTCGCCATATGCCAGCACTTCGCCGCCGCGCAGCAGGCGGCTGCCGTCGGTCAGGCCGGCATTGTCGATCCGCAGCGGCTTCGGCGCGAGGTCGGGCTGCTCGTAGCGCGTGTCGAACATCGCCAGACCCTTGGCAGTACCCATCCAGATGCGACCGTCCTTGTCGACCAGATGCGCGCCCTGCTGACAGTCGCTGCTGGGCAGGCCGTCTTCGGTCGTGAACAGCTCCATGTCGAACGCGGCGGCGTCTTCCGGCGTCGGCTGACGCGGCTTCAGACGCGCGACGCCGCGCGTGGTGCACAGGTAGATGCGGCCGGTCCGGTCTGCGGCGATACTGTGCACCGTATCGCTCGGCAGCGCCGGCGAGGTGTCGGTCGACCAGGTCTGCCAGCGCGCGTGCGGATCGTCCAGACTCAGGCGCGACGCGCCGCCGTTGAACGTTCCCGCCCACAGCCAGTGCGCGCCGTCGGGATCGGTCGTCGCCTGCAACGTCGAGATGTTTTCGCTGAGCAAGCCGTCGGCCTTGCCGAGCGGATGCCAGCGCTTGCCGTCGAAACGCGCGGCGCCGCGGCGTGTGCTGGCCCACAGCGTGGTCGTCCCGTCGGCGGCGGTGGTCTGTTCGATCTGGGTCACGATCTCGGCCGGCAAGCCGTCGGCCATGTGATAGAACATCCAGTGCCCGTGATCGTAGCGGCCCAGGCCGCTGCCGTCGGTGCCGGCCCAGATCACACTCGAACCGTCGTCGGCCTTGGTTTCCAGCAGATGGTAGACGCGCAGATTGGTCAGACCGGTGGGGTCGAGCACGGTCCACCGATCGTGCTCCAGCTTGCCGATGCCGCCCGCGAACGAAGCCACCCAGAGCGTGCGCGAGCCGTCGGTCGCGCGCGTTTCGAGCAGCGAGAAGATGATCGCGTTGCGCAAGGAAACCGGGAGCTCGACATTCTCGAAGCGCTGTCCGGCGAAACGCGCGAGGTTGCCGTCCGAAGTGCCGACCCAGATGGTTTCGGCGCCGTCGTCGCCTTTGCTCAACAGTACCGAAGTGACCGCTCCGCTCGGCATGCCGACGCTCGCGTCGAACGCGGTCCAGAAATTCGGCGACAGGCGCACGATGCCGCCACCCCAGGTGCCGAGCCACAGTGTCTTCACGCCGCCCGGTGACGTCGTCTCGAGCACTTTCCAGATCAGGCGGATCGGCAGACCGCTGCGCTCGTCGTAAAGCGTGAAGTGGCCGTGCTCGAAGCGGATCAGGCCGCCTTCCGTGCCGATCCACAGTGCGGGCGAGCCGTCGCGCGCCGCGCTTTTCGTCAGCACCTCGACATTGCTCGGCAGGCCCGAGTTCTTGTCGAGCAACGACCAGTTGCCGCTTTCGCGCACGCCCATGCCGGCGCCGTACGACGCGATCCACAGCGCGTTTTCGCCGTGCAGACCCGGGCTCTCGACGATATCGTCGATACGGCTGCCGAGCAGTTCGCGCGGCACCGGCACGCTTTCGAACTTGTCGCCGGCAAGATGCGCGAGCCCGTTGGCGGTGCCGACCAGCAATTCGCCGGCTTGCGTCCGCAACAGCGCTTCGGTGTCGAGACTCGGCAGGCCGGACTCCGCGCCGAATTTCTCGATGCGGCCATCGCGCAGGCGCGCCACGCCCTTGTCGGTGGCGATCCACAGCGCGTCGCCATCCACGAGCAGGCCGCGGATCAGGTTGCTCGGCAATCCGTCGTGCATGTCCCAGGTCTGCCACTTGCCGTCGTGCAGCAACGCCAGGCCGCCGTCGAACGTGCCGAACCAGATGCCGCCATCGCGAGCGAGGCGCATCGCGCGCGGGTAGTTCGAGTGCATGCTGCGCGGCATCGACACGGCTTCCCACGCATGGCCGTTGTAGCGCGCGGCGCCATCCTGGGTCGCGGCCCAGACGAAGCCGCGCTGATCCACGAGCATGTCGACGATCGTGTGTTGCGGCAGACCCGCGCGCTCGTCGAACACGACCCACGGCAGGCGCCCCGGCGGCGCCGGCTCGATGTTCAGATGCGCGGTGTCAGCCGGTGCGGAAACAGGCTCGAGCGCACCCGCGAGCGACGCGCAGGCAAGCAGCGACGCTGCCGCTGCGCGCGCGATGACTGTGAATGGTCGTACCCCGGCCACGTCCCACCTGTTCGCCAGCTGGCCGCATCATACGCAACATTGCGCAGGAATTATGCACCGCTTTTGCGGCGCAGGAACACGTGCAGCGCGCGTTCGCCGGCGACATGCTTCGCGCACTCGTAGCCGAGCCCGGCGGCGTCGATGTCGCGCCACAGGTTTTCGCCAGCGCCGAGCAGCACCGGCCGGATTGCCAGATGCAATTCGTCGATCAGCCGCGCGCGCAGATACTCGCGCACCGTCGCCACGCCGCCGCCGATTCGCACATCGAGCCCGCCGGCCGCCGCGCGCGCCTGCTCGAGCGCGGAGTGAATGCCAGCGGTGACGAAATGGAATACGGTGCCGCCGCGCATCGTCAGCGGCGGCCGCGCATGATGCGTCAGCACGAACACCGGCACGTGATACGACGGTTCCTCGCCCCACCAGCCGCGCCAGCTCTCGTCCGGCCACGGACCGCGTACCGGACCGAACATGTTGCGGCCGAGGATCCACGCGCCGATGTTGACGAAACCCTGCTCGGCGATGGCGTTGTCGGTGCCGGTCTCGCCGTCGCCGGCGCCGTACATCTTCTGGAACACACGGGTCGGAAAAAACCACTCCATCAATTCCGGGCCGCGCACGCCGAGCGGATTTTGCAAATCCTGATCGGGACCGGCTGCGTAACCGTCGAGTGACACCGCGAAGCTTTGCACGCGTACTCTGGACATCGGTCAGAGACCTTCGATGCGCACTTTGTAACGCGGCGGCTTGCACGGGCAAGGCACCGTATTCGCGCGCATCTGCTTGAGTTCCGCCGCGTCGTGGAAATCGACGTAAGGCGTGATGTCCAGCGTATCCGGCACCTTGGTCAGCCGCTCGTCCTCGATCGTCTTGATGTATTTCTGCATGAACTCGTCGTAGGCATCCCACTCGATGCCTTCGGCGCGCACCGCGGCCTGCTCGGCGTGCAGCGCGATCTGATGCGCGGTCAGATAATGCATGCCGAGCAGCTGGATCAGCGATTTCTCCACCGCCTCGTGCACGATCAGGAAACGATCCGTGTTCACCTTGCGGCCCTTGTAGACGAAGCCTTTCGGCATGTGCCGATCGATGAAGATCGTGTGACCATCGAGGCTGTAGCCCGCCAGATAAGGAATGTCGTAGCCGCGTTCCAGATGAATGCGCGCGCGGATCGCCTTCATCGCCTGATCCATCATCTTCTGGCCGATCAGCCATGTCGGCCGGTGCCCGGCGCGCGGCGGTTTGACGACGGGTGCGAACGCCTTGTGCATCGCGCGCTCGCGGGAGGTGGTGTGCATCGTTCTTCTCCTTGCGATCCAGAACAGGGGCCGATCATATAGGCAGTATGTTGGCGATCGCTATCCGGCGTATCTGGCCGCGCGCGCAGGGCGCTAGGAATTCGCTGCGGCGCCGACCACGGGTCGCGCTTCAGCGCTTGGTGTCCCTGGCAAGCAGGAATCGCTGGGAACCGGATCGCCGGTCAAGGAATACAGGCCTCGAAACCGCCCGTGAAAATGAAATCCGGATTCGCGCTGACGTTGAACGCGGCGCTGTTTGCCGCGAACAAGCCAGTCGCGGATGCCTGCAACTGCACCGAAGTGCCCGCGCTATGCAATGTCAACCCGCTGAACGTCGCCACGCCATTTGTTACCGTCAACGGTCCGCCTCCGGCGGGCACAATGCCGTTGCAAGACGCACGCATGATCGTCACCTCGGTCGTGTTGTTGCTGGTGACGACATTATTGTTGCTGTCCTCGATACTGACTTTCACCGCCGGGGTAATCGGCATGCCAGCTTCGACAGCGCTGGGCTGCAGCGTAAATGCCAGTTTGCTCGCCGCACCCGTGGTGACATTGAACGGGTTACTCGTCACCGCAAGGTTGATTGGTGGCGTTGCCGCCGCGCTCGCTGCGGCGTTCAAGGTGTAGCCGTTGCCACCGAGATTGATTTTCGCAGCAGGGTAAGTCGCCACACCCATGACCATGTTGCCAATGCCTGCACCGCTCAGTACGGCGGCGCCCCCATTGGGATCATTGGCGAGCGCCAGTGTCAGCGCATCGAACAATGTATACGAATCCAGTTTTCCTTCCCCATCATAGATGCCGACTTTGATCGGCGGTGTAATTGCCGCGTTGACGGCAGCGCTGGTCGGCTGTTGGACGAAAGCCAGGACAGCATCTCTCTGGAAGCGCAAGCGTCCATAGCCGTATTGATAGTCCTTGCCGACGGTGCCGAGGTCGTTCGTGCCGGTATTGGCGATCGTGCGCAGCGGCGTCACGATGTTATTGATCAGGTTCGTGGCACTGTTCTGAATGCCGAAGCGCTGCATGAATAACGCGGCCATGCCCGACACCTGCGCTGCGGCTGCCGAGGTGCCGTAGAAAGCCGAGGCGCCATACGTCGCCGTAGTCACGTGATCGAAACTCGCCAAATCGGGTTTGAGGTTGATGTCGCTGGACGGACTCGTAACCGGAATATCGCCGCCTGCAGCCAGCACGGGCCCTTCCGAACTGAACGGCTCCTGGGGATTCGTCGTGGCGTTGGCGACATCGATCGCTGCCACCGAAAACACATTCGGTGAATCGGCGGGGAAATCCAGGCTGCGTGCGGCGACTCGATAATTGAGCGGGTACGATCCCACATCGTTCCCCGCATTGGCGAATACCTGCAGATTGTCGTTCGCCGTGGTGCCGGCGTTGCGGACTACGGCAATTGCATAGGAGACGCTGTTCGTCGCGCAACCGCCCGTCGTCGTTCCGCTGCTGTTGGTGGTGTACTGAATGGATTCCTGCGGGACGAAGTCCACGCCGCCGGTTTGCGGTTGATCCGAAATCGCAACCGTCAACCAGGTCGGCGAAACATTCGAACCGAGATTCTCGTACAGGTACAGACCGTAGTCGTGATTCGCGACGTAATGGCCGCCAGACACTACCCAATTGTTCCAATACATCGAGACGTCGATGGCGGTCCCGGAAGGTATGCAGGAAGCAATGCCGCCGTTTCCGAAGAAGTTGTAGATGTGCGTGCTGTTGCCATCCCACGTGTGATAGCTGCTGCTCGCCAGCTGAAATGCGCCGCCCCAGTGATTTTCGCGTTCGTCGCCCGCAGCGCTCACTACAAGCACGCCACGGCTCCGGGCGTAACCGGCAGCCTCCGCAATCGATCCGGGTTGCGCCGTGCCATCGCCGATACCATCGAGCGGTGCCGCGAGCGACGCCGAGATGACGTTCGCTTTTACCGGACCCAATGCTGCACCGCTCGAATTCACGTTCGCCGCATCCAGAATTGCGTTGTACCAGTCGCCGACAGTGACGGTGTCGTAAGCGCGATAGGTGGCGCCGGATGCAACGTCGTAGACGATTTCCAGCGTGGCATTGCCGTGCGTCTTGCCGGCATTGCCGAAAGCGCCTGCCGTGCAGCTGCTCGCGGTGAATGGCGGATTCGTGGCAATGTCCTTGACGTCGTAACACGTGAGCCGGGCTGTCGGCGGCCAATCGCCGCTGGATTGCAAGGCACCAATCCTCGACTTGTCGAAACTGTCGATCACCGCGATCGTTATGCCGGTGCCGGTATAGCTGGGATTGAATGTCCGCCAGTAATCCGCATTCCCCGCGGCAACTCCCTGGCTCGTCGAAGCGAGAGGACGCGCCAGACGCGCCGGCGCGATGCGCACGACTGACGCGTCACTGGCCAGTTCGCGCAAACGATCGATGGGTATCCACACCTCGTGGAGCGTCGCGGCGAGTGTATTTTGCAACGTGGCGCCGTGTTGCATGAGCACGTCGTGCGCCTCGTTCATCGTTTGCCCGCTGGCGAAGCGCACCTCGAGCAGAACCGCATCGCCTCGTCGGAGCGCGGACGGCAGACCCGACCCGGCAGCCCAATCCGATCCCTGCGCGCGGCGCTGCAGCGCCATACGCAATTGCGCGTGCAATTTGGCATCACGCGAATCCGGTAGCGCGTGGTCAGCGGCAACGGATCTAGGAGCCGGGTGGCTGGCTTGATCAGCGGCGAGTGCGGGCAGCGAAATCGCCCACACCAATCCCATCAGAGACAATGTGGGACAAATCATCAATTGTCGCATCGGCAGCACCTCGCAGCTTGCGTCCGCCACCCCGCGCGTACTCTTGATCGATGTTATCGGAACGGCGATCAGGAATCACCAGCGCACGCATGCCTGATTGTTGTCGAATTCAGCGAATGGGAGATTGCCCGCCGCGAGCCATGCAGCGCGAGGGCTGAGTTTGCCGGCGCCCCATACGGCATTTTGCCCGCACCGCCAAAACTCGTGATCGCCGGATCAGCATTCTGCGAGCGTGCAGTATCGCCGGGAGTGGCTAATGTTATATTGTATCGTTACGATATAACATTACATTCTCCGGGTGGACCCCATGCACAAGACTCTTCTGGCAGTCGCAATTGGAGCGGCTCTCTGCGTTTCAGGCGACGCCTTTACCAACGCCGCCGTCGCGGAATCCACGATCGCTGGCAGCGGCGCGAACACGGGCGGCGGATCACCGACGTTGAGCGCCGTCGAGGTCAGCGCTGCGCTCGACAAGTCACGCAACCAGTTGTCGCCGGACATCGGCGCCAGCCAATACCTGATCGACCAGCAGGCGATCCAGCAGCTGCCGCTCGGCGATTCGACACCGCTGAACCAATTGCTGTTGCAGATGCCGGGTGTGGTCAACGATTCGTACGGCCAGCTGCATGTGCGCGGCGATCATGCCGACCTGCAATACCGCATCAACGGCATCATCATTCCGGAGAGCATCAGCGGCTTCGGACAAAGCCTGGATACACGCATCATCGACCGTGTCGCCCTGCTGACCGGCGCACTGCCTGCGCAATACGGCTATCGCACTGCCGGCATCGTCGATGTGACGACCAAGACCGGCGCGGGCGGCAACGGCGGGACGATCGGTGTAACGGCCGGTTCCTACGGCACGCTCAATCCCGAGGTCTCGATCTACGGCAACCAGGACCGCTGGAGTTATTTCGTCACCGGAAATTTCCTCACCAGCGATATCGGCATCGAGAACCCGACCGCTTCGCGCAATGCGATCCATGACCACACCGATCAGAGCAAGGGCTTCGGCTATCTGTCCTATCTGTTGAGCGACACGCTGCGCGCCAGTTTCCTGTTCGGCGCCACCGACAACCGCTTCGAGATTCCGAACAATCCCGGTCAGCGGCCGGCGTATATGTTGGACGGCATATCCGACTTCGACTCGGCTAATCTCGATGAACGCCAGCGCGAGATCACCCGCTACGGTGTGTTCGCACTGCAAGGGCGACTGAGCAGCACCGACTACCAGGTTTCACTTGGCCAGCGCTTTACCAGCGTGAATTACCGTCCGGACCCCATCGGCGATCTGATCTTCAACGGCGTGGCCGGCGCGATCGACCGCAGCAATCGCGCGAACACCTTGCAGGCCGATTTCTCGACACCGCTGTCGGATGCGCACACCTTGCGTTACGGGCTGTATGCCAGCAGCGAACACCCGGTCAGCAACAGCGTCTCGCAAGTGTTTCCGGCGGATGCCGATGGCAATCAGACCACCACGACGCCAATCACGATCATCGACAACGCGCCACGCATCGATGCGCGAACGTACGGCCTGTATGTTCAGGACCAATGGAACCTGACCGGCAAGCTGACGATGAATTACGGTGTGCGCGCCGACAAGGTCGACGCGTTCGTCAGCGAAGGCCAGATCAGCCCGCGTCTCGGATTCGTGTACCAGGTCACGGATGCCACGACGCTGCATGCCGGTTACGCGCGCTACTTCACCCCGCCCCCAGCGGAACTGATTTCACAAACCGATATCGCGCTGTTTCAGGGTACGACGAACCAGCTGCCGACGAATGTCAACGCGGAAACGCTTTCCGAGCGTTCGAATTATTTCGATGCCGGCGTGTCGCAGAAAATCACCGACAAGTTGACCCTGGGTCTGGACGCATATTACCGGCAGGTGCACAACCTGCTCGACGAAGGCCAGTTCGGCGCCGCGCTGATCTTCTCGCCGTTCAACTATGACGAAGGGCGCGTGCGCGGTGCGGAGTTCAGCGCAACGTATACAGATCACAATTTTGCGGCGTATTTCAACTTGTCATCGAACCGCGCGATGGGCAAGCAGGTTGTCACGGGCCAATACAACTTCGGCCAGGACGAACTCGACTACATCGCCAGCCATTGGGTGCATCTGGATCACGACCAGCGCCTGACCTCGAGCGGCGGGGTCAACTACAACTGGAACGGCACCAAGCTTGGCGCGGATTTCGTCTACGGCTCCGGTCTGCGCGCGGATTTTGCAAACACTGCGCATCTTCCCAGCTACTGGCAGGTCAATCTCGATGCGGCGCGCGATTTTGATACACCGTGGCTCGGAGCGACCAACGTGCGCATCGCCTTGATCAACGTGGCCGACAAGGTTTACGAATTGCGCGACGGTTCCGGCATCGGCGTCGGTGCTCCGCAGTTCGGGCCGCGACGAGGGGTGTATGTGGGCCTGACCAAGACGTTCTAGCGGCGCAGCGCAAGTTCGATGTCGGGAGGCTCGATGAAGGCGCCAGCGCACGCGCTACAAACGTCCAAATGTTTGATAAAGAGGGCTGCAAGCGGAAACCGCTGCAGCCCTTGTTTTATATGGCTCCCCGAGACGGACTCGAACCGCCGACCCAGTGATTAAAACTCAATGGACCAAGAAAGTGAGCGCGCGCATCCATGGCTCCCTTACGGACTCACTTGTAATGCTCCTGCGAAAGTGGCGTGCGAGACTAAACCCGCGCACTCTGTCGGCTGCCTAGGACGTTAAGTGGGAAGTTTGACAGTTGACGGAGCAGCCGAGGCGAGCCGAGACTAGTACTGGTTGACATACGGGGAGGATGTCATGACGTTTCCGATCTCGTTGCTATCGCCTGGCACACGTATTCCGTCTCTATGCGCTTTGCTCACAGGGAGCATCGCAATCGGAGCGGCGGTGAACGCCCATGCCGACTATGTGTTCACCATTGTCGACTGTGCGGGCGAGCCAGGTTCCGCCTTTGCGAGTCTTAATAATGTCGGCGGGGTCATCGGCTACACAACTGGCGGCCCATTCGTTGGCACGCTGCAGTCCGATGGAACGCTTGCGTGCACACTGCTTCCTCTGGCGCCTGGAGGATATTCTCCGGATCCGCGGGGCATAAACGATAGCGGAGCAATCGTTGGAGATGTACTTTCGCCAGACGGCGCCACGATTGTCGGTTTTATACTGAACGGCTCGACCTATACCTATCTCTCCCATCCTGGCTTCGACAATACCGTTGCTTATGGCATTAATGCCGCAGGCTTGGTTGTAGGGACAGCGTCGAACAACGGCGCCAGCGGTGGAAGTGTCCCCGTTGGTGGCGTGGCCTTCGTCTTCGATCCGACTACCGGCGTGTATACGGACTTCTCTGACCCTGGCACGCGTGGCACATCCGCGCGAGCCATTGATACCATGGGTCGGATCGTCGGCGACGTGCGCATTCCCGGACTGGGCGTCCAGGGTTTTTTGCGCGACCCCAGCAACGGTAAGTTTACCGCCTATGCTATTCCGCATTACACGGATCCCAGTTCTGGTTTTTCGGACACACGTACGCGAGGGGTTGACGATGCTGGCTTGATCGCAGGTTGGGGGACCGATCTTTCAACCGGAAATATTTCGGGTTGGGTTGGCAACCCAACGAACGGTTTTCAATCTCTCACGGCAACCGGATTTGATCCGGCCACAACGACAACCTACTTCCAAGGCATCAACAATAGGGGACAGATCATTGGGAGCGTCGGTGGAATCGACGGTTCCTGGTCGCATGGATTTATTGTTTCCCCTGATGCCGCAACGCAAATTGCCAACCTGATCGCCAGTCTTGGAAACCTTAATCTGCAGCAAGGCGGAACAGCAAGCAGCCTCACTAGCAAGTTGCAGCACGCGCTTGGTGAGTTGGGGAACGGAAACCCTAACTCGTGCAAGCTCCTAAATGCCTTTGTTAATCAGGTGCAAGCCCTTTCTGGCAAACAACTAACGAGCGCGGAGGCGGCCAGTTTGATTTCGAGCGCCAATCAGATCAGGGCTGCTGAAGGTTGCCCCTTGAACTGAAGTTCCTCTCACGAAGTCGCGGGCTTCGAGGTCTCCTTGACTGCCAGCTTCGATGCCGGCGAGCCATATTCGTGTGATTATCGCTCGAGCGTCGCCATTACTAGAACCCATTGAAGAAAATGCGATCGGTCGCGACGTCAGCCACCGTAAAGCGCACGTCGCCGCCCGAGATTGAGAAGGCACCAGAAACAATGCTGGTACCATCAATGCCGAAATCTGACGCGGCGAAAGTGCTAGCGTCGCCGCTCTGTATCAATGTATACATGAGGCCTACAACAGGCGGGCTGGCGCCCGGACCAAAGCGGAAGGCAAAGCTACCGCTGGTGCCTTTGCTCAGCGCGCCACCGACTACAAGCAGATCGCTCAGAGCCGGAGTCGCGCCGAGTTGGAAGGACATCGCGCCACCGCCATTCCAGTTCAGCGATCCGATAGACAACGTACCGACACCACTGTTGGTGCCCGGATCACCGGGCGCGATCCACGCGCCACTCGCGAGGGTCACCGCCTGCGTGACCTGACCAGAGCCACCGAGGAAGCCCTCGTTAATCGCCGTAGTTCCTAGATAAGTGTTTGCACCGGTAAGAATGAGCGCACCCGCACCTTGTTTGGTGATCGACGCACCAGCGCCGTTACCAGGCGTGTAGCTATTTCCCGAAGGGAGCGCAAAGGAGCTGTCGTCAGCAATGCTGTCGGAAATCGTGTAGACATCAGCGATATCGAACACGGTTGTAGCGCCCGTCATGAGGAAAAATCCGCTGCCTGCAGCAGCACCGTCGTAATTGGCGACGCCCGCTATTGCGCTGCCGCCTATGACGTAACCTCCTCTCGTGCTTCGTACAGTCAACACGCCATCTGTTCGCACGAACACGGCACCGCCGAACCCGGCACCTCCGGCACCGCGACCGCCGCCACCGCCAATACCGCCAGTGACATTGCCACCAAGGCCGCCACTGGCACTACCACCACCGCCGAAGCCACCGTAGCCGACATTTTCGAAGGCGAACGCAGCACCTCCGCCGCCGCCGAAACCGCCGTTGCCGCCAAGTGATTCGATGGGGAAGGAGGCGTTGCCTGCACCTCCGCCACCGCCGAAACCGCCATTCCCGCCCAAGGATCCGGCACCGCCCCCGCCGCCGAAACCGCCGGCACCACCGATACCAGCGAGGTAGTAGCTGCCGCCGCCACCGCCGCCAATGCCGCCGTTGCCACCATTGCTCGTTGCACTGTAACTACCGCCCCCAAAACCAGCGCCAAAGACTTGCGCGCTGCTAATCTGGCCGATTCCATTGCCCCCGAAGCCACCGCCCTGCGCCGCGCTAGCGTCCGAACCAATGCCACCGCCGCTACCGCTTCCATGGTTGAATCCGGTTCCTCCCATGCCGCCACCGCCATAGAACCCTCCGCAGCCACCAGAATCGCCTTGGGTGGCGGTGCCACCACCCTGCACGATATTGGTGGAAAAGCTGACGTCGGTCAGGGTCACTTCCGCGAAGTGGTTGACAAACAAAGCTCCGCCGGCCCCCATGCCGCCGCTGTATCCGCAAAAACCGCCAGCGGCTTTACCATGTCGGAGAACGAGGTTATCCAAGTGGACGTTGATTGCTTGCGCGTCATCGGGATTTGGCAAACCGGAAACCGGAATCGTAGGAAGTCCAGAGACGAAGAAGATCCTATGTGTTGAACCGCCGTCAATTGTGACTGGCGCGCCAGTGCCACCGATCGTGATGTTGTTGAAGATCAGAGGCAGGTCGTTTGCGAGATTTACTGTCTGGCCCGCGACGGCGTTCAGATTGACCGTCATCGAACCGTTCGGTGCACCCGTAGGCCCGGTCATTAGGTTTGCGGCAAGGATGCAATCGCGAAGCGTGACGGCGCCCGATGGCGTGGTAGTTGTTGCGGTGCTGCCGGCCGTGCTCGCGTCGTCATTAGTCGAATTGACATTGCAATTCAGATTGCCTGCGTACGTCAGCGGCACGGCA
>Ga0105239_10007024_pt1 | contig 12959 bp, 16 predicted proteins | sample KBSC44metaG_FD_92761 | JGI IMG/M metagenome (GOLD analysis project Ga0105239, IMG submission 92761) | Corn rhizosphere microbial communities from Kellogg Biological Station, Michigan, USA - KBS C4-4 metaG | ecosystem: Host-associated > Plants > Roots > Rhizosphere > Soil | place: Michigan, USA...
GCCAGGGACGGTGGTTCCGGTGCGACCTGCGTGAAGCCGCACCTACATCGAGGACGCGTCGCGAGAGCCCGCCACCTGGTGTGACGTCAGCCCATATCCGCGAAGTCGTCGATCCTCCGTCCATAGCCCGTGGCCGCCCGTCAAGGGCTCAGTGGCCGCGCAGCCCGAAGCCGATCGTCAGCCCTTGGCGGCACGACGTCGGGGAAATGCTCGCTGACGGGAAGCCGGCCGGGCTCGGTGTCCCGTGTGATGCATTCCCGCCGGAGAGCCCACGGGCCGTGCCCGAGTGAGCGCCGGAGGGACCGGCCCACATCAGCATGTCGTCACCTCCTCACCTGACCTCAGCCGTGAACTGAGGGGAGAGACAGATAACTTGTACCAACTGTTTGAGATTATGGGTTCTGTCTGACACAGTTTCAAGAGATGACCAGGACCTTGTTCGGACCGAGGACGCACGTTCGGATGCACACAGCGGAGAAGCAGGAGGAGCCGCCGATGCAGGCGGTGCGCCGGGCGCGGAAGCTTCTGGGCGTCGCGGTCGACGCGAAGGCCCCAGAGCTCACGCGCGCCTACTGGCGACAGGCGCGGCAGCTCCATCCCGACCTCAGTGCCGACCCACAGGCGACGGAGCACTTCCGGGCACTCCATGCCGCCTACCGGCTCGCCGTTCGGGCGGCCTCGCTCACACCCCCTTCGACGCCGCGTGCTCACAAGGGCCCGTGGACGGCAGACCCCGAAATCCACGCTTCGCCCGTTGTCATGGTGGGTGGAGCGGCGAGGCCGGATACCTCGGGATGGTTCACCGCTGGCAACGCGGCAACCACCGCAGATGACGGCGTCTGGGTCGTGGCGGGTCCCGTGCACGTCCGAGGCGCATCGGGGCCCGGTCCGGACCGAGAGCGGCAGGAGAGGCGACCATGAGCGCCCATGGCCCCGATGTCGGAGACAGTCATGCCGTCTACTCGATCTCCGTCGCCTCCGAGCTCAGCGGCGTCGACCCGCAGATGCTGCGCATCTACGAACAGCGTGGTCTGCTCAGCCCGTTCCGAACCGAGGGCGGCACGCGCCGGTACAGCTCCGACGACATCGACCGGATCGCGACCATCACCACCCTCCTCGGGCAAGGACTGAACCTCGCCGGCATCGGGCACGTGCTGCAGCTCAGAGAGGAGACCCGACAGCTCGCCGATGAGCTCGACGACCTCCGGACCAGCTCGGCACCAGACCGCCGAGAGGTCCGACGTCTGCGCCGGGAGAACCGGGACCTTCGAGCCGAGCTCGCCCGCGATGACGGCCCGGGAGCTGCTCCGCCCGGCCCTGCGGACGGGCCGGCATCAGGCGGGCGTCGATAACGGCGCTCGCCTCGTGCCGGCATGCTCGGCGTCATCGTCGGTGACGGGGCACCCAGTACTGAACGATGACGAAACTGCTCGCCAGCACGAGCAGGACCACGACTGTCTCGACCATGACGCATCTCCTTTCGCGTTCCGCACCCGGGGTCGCGCCCAGTACACGGGCCACCCGTCAGTCCACACGGCGCCGGCGGAACTGCTCCGTCGCGGCCAGGGGGCCCGTCGGGCCACCAGCCCTGCGTGGTGTCGAGGTCCGGGGTGCCGGTGTTGACGACGAACCTCGGGTCGTTCGTGTGCTGCGAACGGCGGTCAAGCCCATTGTGCCGCCTTCTCGATGGCGGTAACGGCGTCTCACCGTGAAAGGCACGTCTGCTTCCCCGTCGGAGTGGGTCACGCAGCGGGCCCCCGCGACGTTTCGGGTGCCGGGTAGGGCGCCGGGCAGCCGGAGCCCGGTCCTGTTCGGGCCGTGCCCCGGTCAGACAGGCATGCCTTCCCGCGGGCCGGGTACTGCTGGCAGCACAAGATCCCGCGCAGCCAAGGAGAACACCATGTCCACCGACGCCATCGTCTTGCTCAAGGACGAGCACCGGGAGATCCGCAAGGCGTTCAAGGCGTTCCGCGAAGCCGGCACGAACGCCGAGGTACGCAAGGGCCGGGTCGTGGACCGGATCATCGAGCTGCTCACGGTTCACACCTACCTTGAGAACGAAGTCATGTACCCCCGCGTGCGAGAGCTCCTCCCTGACCTCGAGGACGACGTGCTCGAGTCCTACGAGGAACACCATGTCGCCGACGTCCTGGTCTTGGAGCTCGTCGGCATGGACCCCAGCGACGAACGCTTCGACGCCAAGACCACGGTGCTGATCGAAAGCGTGGAGCACCACATGCAGGAGGAGGAGCAGGACTGGTTCCCGCAGGTTCGGGAGGGCCTCGGCCGCAGGCAGCTGCAGGACATCGGTGCGGAGATGATCGAGAAGCGAGCGAAGGCACCACGGCGCCCCAGCGAGCCGGGCGCACTCAGGAAGGTGGTGAAGGCGGTCACCGCCTGAGCGCCCGACGGGCGCAGGGCACCAGATCTCACGGCACAGGGGCGAGCATGCGCGTCGCCATCACCGGCGCAACCGGCAACATCGGGACCGCGACACTCCGTCGGCCGGCACCCGACGGCCACCACATCGTCGACGCCGGTCGTCAGGGCGCGCACTGTTCGCAACGCGTTGACCGACCTCGTCAGGCGGGGAACCGTCGGCAGCCGAAACCGGCCCCGAGTCGGGATGCGGGACGAGGTCGCGTCGCCCACCGAGCAACAGGTTCCGGTCGTCATGGAACACCGGGGTCAGGTGATGGCTCTTGGTCCGGCGGAGGGTTGGCGGTGCCAACCTGCGGGCCTACCCTGGAGCGACGTTGTCGAGACCGAGCAGCGCTGTATCCCACTCGAGCGAGCCCGAGATGTCTGCAGATCCGACTGAATCTCAGCACGGTCCGCCTCTGCGTACCGCGCTGGAGACCGTCGCGGTGGCCGCCGCCGGGAACGTTCCGGGCACGGACCTCGCGGGCATCACCCTCCAGCCGCACGGGCAACCGCTGGAGCCCGTGGCCGCGACCCAACCCCCTTGCGGAGCGGGCCGACACCCTGCAGGTCCGGCTCCGGGCAGGACCCTGCTACGCCGCGCTGCCCTCGGACCGGTTCGTCCTGGTCAACGACTCCGCCGCCGACACGACGTTCCCGCGCCACTCCCGTTGCGCTACCTCGCTCGGGATTCGTGCCCGGGCGGCCGTCCATCTGGTCGACGGGAAGGACCGTGCGGGACACGATCTCCATGCCTGCACGACCGCCGCCTCCGACCATGCGACGGCGCAGTTCGCGGAGCTGCTCGCGACCCGAGCCGGAAGCCTGCTCGGCTATGCGGAGCAGGTGGGGCAGCTCGGCGAGGCCCGCACACCCGGACGGACATCGGGATCGCGATCGGCATCCTGATGGAGCGCTACGGGCTGGACCGCGACCAGGCGTCCGGAGTCCTGGCTCGCCAGTCGCAGGCCCTCAACATCAGGGTGCGGGTGCTCGCCAGGCGCGTGATCGACGGCTTGGTGGAAGGCGTGTAGGTGACGGTCATGAAGAGCGCCCAGCCTGCACGGTCACGTCGCTACGAGGCGTGCGCGCGGCGCACGGCTGAGGGCTGGCTGATCACCGTGGTCCAACCCTGCCGCCTCTCGGTCAAGGTCCGGTCTCTCGACCAGGCGGAGTGTGCCGTCGAACGGGCGCTCATGGGCCGAGCCAACCGGTTGCCGTTGCCCATCGAGCTGCACATCTACTGGTACCACTAGTCCCACGCACGTGGCCGGCGTCTTCGGCAGGCGTGCGCGCACGCGTGCCGTTCAGCAGCCCGGTCCGGTCCGTCCGCGGCCCGCATCATCGCCGGCAACATGCACCCAGGGACATGGCGGAGCTGGTGATGCTCATCGGGTATGACGCAGGTGATTGGTCGGCGCCGTTCGGGTACGGCGCATGAACGCCGCCCCGCTCGACGACCTCCGCGAGGGATTCCAGCATGTGGCCGTCGCGCTGAAGGAGTCGGGCCGCCCGTTCGCGCCGGCCGGCGGGTACGCCGCATGGGTGCACGGCTCGCCCGAACCGCTGCACGACGTCGACTCCCTGGTGCGCGAGGAGGACGTGGCGGCGATCCTCGAGGAGCTGGGGTGGGCGGGGTCTCCGGGTCGAGCATCCGGCACAGGACTGGCTGGTCAAGGGGCGGACCGGTGAGGCGACCGTTGATCGCCTCCACGCCCCCGCCACCAGCGGGCCTGCGTCCCTTCAAGGAACTCTCGGGCTTCACGCCCGCACCTGCCGGCGCCGAGGTGGCCTTCGCCCACGCTCACGGACGCGGACCTCGAGCCTCGAGGTCGAGGAGTGCTGCGTCCAGGCCGTCGGCCACGCCGGCGGGGTCTTCGAACACAGCCGCGGCTCCGGCGTCCAGCAGGTCCGACCTGGCGACGCCGCCGGTCAGCACGCCCCACGCGGGATAACCCGAGCGTCGGGCGGACTCCACGTCCCACACGGCATCACCCACGACGACGGCGCGCCTGCCGCCGATGACGTCGACCGCCCGACGCACGGGCTCGGAGTCGGGCTTGGTGGCATCGGCGTCGTCCCCGCTGACCGTCGCATCGACGCAGGAGCGTGTCTCGAGCACGTCGAGCGCCTTCTCGGTGTCGTCGCGGGAGCCGGAGCTGGCCAGCACGACGTGCAAGCCCCGGGACTTGAGGGCCTCGAGCAGGTCGCCTGCTCCCGGCGTGGGCGTCAGGTGGGTCGACATGTCGGCGTACAGCTCGGACTGCAAGGCGCGGATCTCGTCGCCGACGGACCTCTCGACGGCCGGAGCGGTGACCGCCTCGACGAGGCGATCGCCGCCCATGCCGATCGCACGATGGATCTGGTACGCCGGAACGGCGATGCCGACCACGCGGAACGCCTCACGCCAGGACCACACGTGGGCGTACACCGAGTCCAACAGGGTGCCGTCGATGTCGAGGACGGCGGTGTCGATGGCGGCGCGGGACATCACCCGAGGTGCGTACCCACTGCGGTCGCCTGGGACACCTGTCGCCTTCCTCGTCTCGAGGAACCGACGCCGAGACACGTGACGGTGTCGACCTCGTGTCCGGGTCGGGGTGAGTCCAGGCAGACGGCTTTCGGAGCGATCCCTGGCGGTCGAGACGGTCGGACGACCGGCGCACGTGGCGTTCTCAACGCCTCCTCAACGTCTGCTAAACGCCGGGGCTCCACTCTTGTCGCACAGCGAGCCTCGCGTCGCCCCGTGTCGGGGTCACAGGTCGTCGCTGGCCCGCACCCGACTCTCCCTGGAGGACCCTTGAACCAGTCGCGCCATCGAAACCCACCTGATCCCGGCAGCCCGGTGCTCTCACGGCGAAGACTCCTGGGAGCCGGCGGCCTGGCCGTCGCGACCCTCGCAGTGACCCCGTTGACCGAACCGGCGGTGGCGGCGTCCGGCACGACCCGGCCGTTCCTGCCCTACAGCGCGGACTCCTACTTCCGCACTCCCGTGGGCGGCCTCACCCCCGACCCGACGCGTACGGCGGCGTTCCGGACCTTCATGCACACCCATCCCGACCAGAGGTCCTTCGCCTACCCACGGATCAACGGCACCGGCTCGAACCGCTGGGGCACCGCCTACGCGATGAGCACCGCCGCCGACCCACTCTGGAAGCTCACCGGCAGCGTGCCGGCGATCTGCTCCACCCTGGCAAGCACGGGCTTCCACGCCCCGGACTGGCTCGGATCTGTGCTCACCGGCACCACCGACAGCCCCTTCTGCGTGGTCGACCGGGGATCCGGCTTCACCGTCTTCGGTACCAAAGCGTCGGTGGTCGCACCTCGCACCATCTCCGTCGCCTCGGCCGGGATCACCTACCACTCCAGCAACGGACTGCACCGGAGCAACCCGCTCAGCAACGACAAGCGGAACGCCACGAGCCGGGGCCGGATCTCCGACGCGATGGTGATCCGGTCAGACCTGGTGGACTACGGCGTCGCGAACAACACCGATCTGGGTCACGTCCTGCATCTGTTCCTGGCCGAGACCCGGTCCAGCGACGGCTACCGGCATCCGATGGTCGGGTGCGAGGGCGGCAAGTACGGCTTCGGCGCCGAGGGCGAACGGATCGCCATCGACCCGGCCGTGAACCTGACCACTCGGGGTCTCTCACCCGCGGGGCTGGTCATCGCCCGCACCCTGCAGCGCTACGGCTGCTACATCGGTGACAACGCCGGCAAGGAGTCCACCCTCAAGGCCGAGCAGGAGACCGCGACCCACCCGGTGTGGAACGGGCGCCTCACCCAAGACAGCCTGGCCGGCCTTCGGTGGGACGACTTCGTCGTCCTGCGAGCCACCTGAAGGAATGCCCCCGATCGGCGATGGATGGATCGAGTGACGCAGAACGCGCGGCGCCCCTCGCTGGCCGCCCGAACCCGGATGAGGACCATCGGGCACGGTGCGCGCCCGGCCATCGATGCGCCGGAGGACGGATCAGAGGGTCATGGCTGGTGACATCTGCGTGGTGAAGGTCGGTGGCAGCGTTCTGCTCCGGTTCGGCGACGGCCCTGAGGTCCTGCTCGGGGCTGACAACGCAAGCAGGCTCGGGCACGCGCTTCTCGCTGTGGTGAGCGCCGGCATCGACGTACTCGACCAACCACCCGCCTGGATGTGACGCGCGACGTGGACGTGGCCGAACGGGACTCCGGCTGGTGACGAGCAGCCGGGATGCTGTTCGGAGACCGTGCGACCCGTGGGAGGTCTCAACGGCGTTCCAACATGTCTTGGCAAGGCTTCGACGGTGCATGGCTATCGGGTACGGGGTCAGCGATCAGACGGTGGGATGCGGAAAGGTCGCCGGATGTGCGGTTGTGTCGGCTATGGGTGGGTCCCGGTCTGCGCAGCGATGGTGATCGCGTTCGCCGCGTGTGATGCCTCATGACTGCGACCGACCCCACGGCGTGGGAGGGCTCCTTGGGACGTTGGGGTGACTATGACCGCGACGACCCGTTCGGACTGTTCGAGGGACTGCGTCGGGCGGGGCCCGTGCACGATGTGACCCTGGCCGACGGGCACCGCGCCTTCCTGGTGATCGGGTACGCCGCGGCGCGTGAGGCCTTGAACCATCCCGACCTGTCCAAGGACATGCTGTCCGCGCTCGCCCGCGACGGGGCGGTGGTCGACGAGGGGCTGCCGGGGCCGGCGTTCGCACGGCACATGCTCAGCGTGGACCCACCGGACCACACGCGGCTGCGCAGGCTCGCTGCCGGCGCGTTCCGGCGGGCCCGCCTGGAGGCTCTGGAGCCCCGGATCCGGCAGCTCGTGGCGGAGCTGCTCGACGATCTCGCCATCGGAGGGGTCGCGAACGCCCCGGTCGATCTCGTCGCCGGCTTCGCCCGGCCGCTGCCCTTCGCCGTGATCGGCGAGCTGCTCGGCATCGGGCGGTCCGACCAGGACCGGCTCTCGGGCTGGTTCGCCACCCTGTTCGCGCCACACACCTGCCCCGAGCCGCCGGCCGAGGCGGTGGCTGCCTCGGACGCCATCGTCGGATATCTCGGCGACCTGGTCGACAGCAGGTGGGACGCTCCCACCGAGGACCTGGTCGGAGATCTCATCACCGCCTGCCGCAGTGCGATGCTGACACGGCAAGAGCTGCTGTCGACCCTGTTCCAGCTCATCGTCGCCGGCCACGACACGACCACCAGCCTGATCGGGAACGGGCTCGTCCTGCTCCTCGAACACCCTGACCAACGCGACACGCTGCTGGCCGAGCCGGATCGGGTCCCTGCTGCCGTGGAGGAGATGCTGCGAGTCGATGCACCGGTGCCTCACGCCACCTTCCGGTACGCGCTCCGCGACACGACGATCGCGGGACAGGAGATCCCGGCCGGTGTTCAGGTGCTGGTGAACCTGGCGGCGGCGGGCCGTGACCCGGGCCGGAACGAGAACCCCGATGCGTTCGACGTACGCCGGACCGGGGCGGCGCACATCGCGTTCGGCCACGGCGTCCACCACTGCCTGGGCGCGCCGCTGGCCCGCCTCGAGGCGGCGATCGCGTTCACCGAATTGATCCAGAGGTTCCCGCGGATGGAGTTGGCCTGTTCCCCAGGAGACCTGCGGTGGGGCCACGGGGACGGCCTCGTGCTGCGTGGGCTGTCCGCCCTTCCGGTGGTGCTCGACCAGGAGGTGCGTGGTCGATGACCACGAAGATCGAGGCTCTGGCTGCTGTCTCCGGCGCAGCGGTCAACCACACCAGGAGCTGTAGCCGGTCGACGGGGCCGCGCGTCGGCCGCGGGCCGCTGATGCGCGACTCGGCGCCGCCGACTGCCGGCGAGCTGCTGCTCAGCGCACCACGACGCCACGGACCGCGTCGATGACCTTGCCGACGAGCTCGTCCGAGGCTGCCTCGCGCTTCACTGCCAGGTGGAACTCGGTCCTGCCGTCCTTCCGGCTGATCTTCGCGTCGAACTTCGTCTGGAGGAATATCACCAGCGCACCCAGTACGACTGCTGCCGTGATCGGATCGACGAACATCTGGGATTCGGGTTGCAGGCGATCCAGCTCGAGCCTCACGAGCGGGCCGACATCGGGATCCGACGCGAGCAGGGCGAGGGTCGAGGCGACGTAGCTCTCCAGCTCGACCGACGGACGGATGACCTCTTCGGCGTTCACCGGGCGCTCCGGCTCGGACACCAGGTCGGCCAGGAGCTCTCTGGCGGAGTCCTCGTCGGTGGCGACCATCTCGTCGATGCCTTCGAGCAGCCTGTCCGTCACGGCCTGGAGGAGCTGCTCCTGCTCGCGCTCGGTCAAGGAGGCGACTCGACCTGCGAGGTCATCGGTGCTCATCTCACCTGTGCCTTCCAGTCTCCCGAGACGGTGTAGGGGGCCCAATGGTAGAGGTGCGCATGAGAGGTGCCCGACGCGATCATCTCGCGCTGGGCGACGGCCATGGCCTCGCCGACGGCGAGTCCTTCTCGTAGGTGCGCCTGGTAGAAGCGGGTGAAGAGGTCGAGCGACGAATCCTGGTCGACGTTCCACAGGGTGCTCACCACCGCCCGGCATCCCGCCACCTGGAGGGCTCGCAGGAGCGTGCTGGCCTCCTCCTTGGCCGCGACCGCGGCGCGACGAGCCGTGGAGCACGCCCTCAGGCTCACCAGATCGAGCTCGAACGACGTCTCCGCCATGTCCCTGACCGTGAGCTCGAACCGTCGTCGTTCGAGCACCGGCACCGACTGGGTTCGAACGCTCGGGCGGCGGTCTCCGTCGCTGACCAGGAGACCGGATCCCATGGGGTCCTGTGCGTCGACGAACCCGTGACACGAAATGTGAGCGACCCGTGCGCTCCGCAGGCCTTCGAGGATGGCGGTCGCCGTCGTCGCGGTGCCCGAGACCGACGTTGCGCCGACTCCAACGGCGTCGAAGATCCGCGCGTCCGCCTCGAAGCGATCCGGGTGTGCATCCTCGGCCGAGGCCGTGCCCGCGACGAAGACCGACCACGGCCCTGCCGGACCGGCGCCGGCACCGGCCGCCGTGACCAGGGCAGTGAGGCTCGGCTGGACCACCACGGGCGCGAGCTCGACGAGTCGGCGCCCCGCCGCGTCACGAATCGCCGCAAGCGGAAGCCCTTCCATGGAGGGACTGGGGACGACGACGACCTGCTGGGCGCTGCCGAGCGCGGGGACGACCTGGCCCAGTCTCGCCAGCACGTCTTCCACGTCGGTGAGGTCCACCGCGTCCAGGTTCCGAGCGGCCAGCGGTCGACGGGGAGGGAACCTGGTCGGGTCGCCGTTGAAGGCGAGGCTCAACGACGACGCTGCGGCATCCAGCTCTGCAGCACTGATGGGCAGCGGCACCCACGTCGGGGTCGGGTCATCGGAGCGCAGGATGAACGCACCGACCTGGGTCTTGGTCTCGGCGAAGGAGACGGTCACGATCGGGCCGCCGTCCTTCGCGCGGATCGCGCGTGCGACGTCCTCGACGCCCGCCACCCGGTCCTGCGCATCGTCGTACGACGGGCGACCTCCGTCGTCGACGAGGTCATCTCGGCTGCTCGTGAGGGTGGAGGGTCGGCATGCCTCATGAAGCCAGTAGGCCTCCGCACGTGACTCGTCGGAGTCGATCTTCACGAGCACATCGATCAGAGTGACGTAGAGGATCCGGGTCTCGTCGATCAACCAGTCCCGGTCGTACGCGGTCGTGGCCACCGCCAGTCGGCTCTCGGCGGAGGCGACGGCCGACCGCAGTCGCAGCAGCGCTGCCGCGGTGTCTGCCAATGGCCCGCTTTCGATGGCGGCGGCCTCGACCTCGGCCCCGATGCATGTGCGTGAGCTGGAACGGATGTCGATGAACGAGTTCAAGAAACCGTCGAGGCGCGCCAAGGCTCGCGCGTCCTCGCCGTGTTCCCGGTCGTACCGGGCGAGGGAGCGCACCACCGACCCGGCCCGGGGCAGGTCCCCATACTCGACCCAGATGTCTGCGAGGTGCTCGGCTGCGGCCCGGACCTCCGGTGACGTGAGGTCACACGTGGGCGACAACACATAGGTACGCAACGCTTCGTCGTCGTTCTCTTCCTGCCACAGTCGCCAAAGCTCTTGGCCCAGCTCACGCAGGCGATCGTCCTCGCCCAGCCCGTCGAAGACGCGGGCCAATCCAGCGAGGGTGATCCAGCACGACTGGAACCCACGATCGCCGTCGATGAGGTCCCACGCCTCCAGGTAGAGCCGACGAGCCGTCTGGAGATCGCCCGACTCCGCGTAGGCAAGGGCGAGGTTGTTGCGCGCCGCGATGCGACGGCTCGGAACGTCGGTGGTGTCGGCACCCGTCAGCAGGGCCCGGAGCGGGGGCAGGGCGCGTAGCGGCTGGCCGCGCTTCAAGTAGCTGGCGGCCGAGTTGCTGAGAGCCTCGAAGCGCCGTTGGTCCTCGCCGAGCGCCCCAGCCAGCCGTGCGGACTCGCGGAAGTCGTCCTCCGCCCTGCTGTAGTGACCGAGGTCGTCGAGGATCAGGCCGCGGGTGTTCAGCATGCGCATCAGATTGGCGTTCAGACCCACCTCGGAGGCAACGGGAATGGCCGCGTCGAGGACATCGAGGGCGGCCAGAGGATCCCCGGAGTCGCGAAGGTCCGCGGCTCGTCCCTCGAGCTGCGGGACCATCATCGGCGTGACCTCGCCGACCGGTTCCGGGTCCGGACGCCTCACGAGGTCTCCGAACCGGGCGTGCAGGGAGTTCAACGCGCCTTCCGCGGCAGCCACCAGGTCGGGCCAGTTGTTGGCCTCAGCCAGGTTCTTCGCTCGGACCACGTGGTGTTCGGCCTTCGTCACGGAGACCTGCTCGGCAGTACGCGCCCACGCCAGTCGCGCGAGGACCAGGGCCCGTCCCCCGACGAGCGCGCCCAGCGCTATCACGGTCGGTGCGCCGTTGGCCCGCACAGAGTAGCCACCCTGGGCCAGTCCCGCGTGCCACGCCAAGACGGCGATCATCACCCGCTCGTCCAGGTAGGGCCCAACTTCGCGCAGGGCGGACAGGGCATCCACCCAGCTCGTGCCGGACGTCGCCTTGCCGAGCGCTTCGTTCACCTCGGGGGAGAGGTCCTCGTGGGCCACCCACGGCTGGGGGATCTCGAGCGTCGCGATCGACCTGGCCAGGAACTCCACAGCGGCCGCCGCCGCCGGACTCGTCTCCACGACCTCGCCTGCGTACGCGGCCAGGAGATCCGCCACCTCGGCCGGTGGTCGCCTGGAGACGCGCACCGCCTCGGCCGCGTCCGCCATCGACTCCGACGCCAGCAGCGTCGAGATCATGGGGTCGACGGTCATGGCTGTCCCACCCCGAGGTTCTCGGACACCAGGGCGCGCTCCTCATCGGAGCCTGCGCGGGTCACCGCGATCGACCCGATCGTGCGGGCCGCGTCGGGCTCACCGCAGTGGGTCAGGACCAGCGCGACGTTGTAGGCGTCGGCGAAGCTGCCGTCCTCGACGGCCCACCCTGCCCGAGCCGCGTCGCAGGCACGTTCCCTGCGGCCGGCCGACATGAGTGCGAGCGCGAGGTTGACGGCGTACATGGAGTTGGTGGGCGAGAATCGTGCCCAGCGCTCCAGCTCCGAAAGGGCGGCCTCGACCTGTGCCTCGTCCCCCTCCAGGACCTGATCCAGGAGCACGCGCTGTGTCTCCCATGCCTGGGACGCCCACTCGTCCTCGTCCTCTTCGGAGATGCTGCTTGCCAGGGCGAGGATCTGTGAACCGGGGTCCAGCTGTTCCAGGACGGAATACGCCTTCGCCTGGCGCTCGAGCCGTCCGCTGACCGTTGAGACGAAGGCCACGTACTCCCACACGGCAACCGACCGGGGATGGCGAGCGGCCGCGAGGTCCAGCACCTCCACCGCCTCGTCCAGGGCACCGGGCACGCCCGTCGAGTGCAGCTGAAGAAGTGCCCGCGCGAGGGCGACGTGATCCTCCGGGCTCCCGCTCTGCGCCACCCTCTCGCGCAGGTAGTCGGTGCGCAGGCGCGCCCACTCCATGGCGAGGTTGTCGGGAGACTCGGGGGGCTCACCTGGTGTGTGGACGTCGTTCACGGCCGCCACCTCTCCCCGTGCACCCAGAAACGGCGGACGGGTGCCACAGACAACATGTGGTGAGCGAGGCCGCGGTGTCAAGGGTGGCTGTCGGTCAGGGGTACGGCGGGCCTCGGCCGTGGTGAGGCACGGTCGAGGTGCTACGGATCCGCCAGCTGCCCGAGCCCCGAGCTGATACGCCGATCAGGCCGAGGTGACGGTTACTTCTTGTCGCTGTCGTTGATGAAGCCCTGCACGGTGTCCTCGCCGCTGGGGATCGTGGCGCCGCCGTAGGGGACCAGCTGGAGGGTGAAGTGCTCCAGGCGTGGCTCGTGGTGGTTCCCGTCGGCGATGGCTCGCACCAGGATGTGGTCGCTGCCGGGCTGTAGCGAGCTGTCGTCGATGACGAAGTCGGTGCCCATCTGGGCGACGTCCGAGCCGTCGTCGGGGACCTGCTGGACCTCGACCCAGCCGACGTCGAGGCTGCCGGTGATCGGGAACCTCATGAAC
>Ga0105239_10007026_pt1 | contig 12958 bp, 10 predicted proteins | sample KBSC44metaG_FD_92761 | JGI IMG/M metagenome (GOLD analysis project Ga0105239, IMG submission 92761) | Corn rhizosphere microbial communities from Kellogg Biological Station, Michigan, USA - KBS C4-4 metaG | ecosystem: Host-associated > Plants > Roots > Rhizosphere > Soil | place: Michigan, USA...
ATGTAATCGGCCCGTTGTTCGGGGGTTAATCTGGAGAGCTCTCGCGCGGCCGCGCTAAGCCCCGAACTCGCGGGAGCCGGTTTGGGAGGCTCGGGCGGCGCGGCGCATCCAACGGCGAGTATGGGCAGAACCAAGAGCGAACGGATTTTCATCTTTTCAGCTCGGCTTGTCCGCCAAATAGTAATAGTCGTCGTAGGGATCGCCGTAGGGATACTTCGGGTTCATAACGTCGCCCACGTGATTCTGCGTGCATTGGTCGCAGCCCCCTTCCGTACCTCCCCAGGGATCGTTGATCAACGGCCGCGGCACGATGTGCATCGACTTTGCATGGCCATCTACCCAGCCGATATTGGTCAAGTTCGTGTGGAGCGCCCAGGTGCCGGGGCCCTGAGTCGATTCGGCGCCACCTTCAAATTGGATGGACCCCTTCGTATCTTGGGGGCCGTCCAGCAGATAGTTTGGCGACAGATTCGGGTTCGGATCTTCGCTGTACCAGGCCGAGTCCGCGATGAGAATTGTTTCTGCGGGGGCGCTCATCGACGACAAGGCCGGGATCGGTAGCAGACCGAAGCCGACCTGATCCAATTCCGCGCACATTACATGCACGTTGACGCCGTACCCATCGGGAGCGTTGGGAGGCGCGACGACGCCGAGGGTCTCAATCAATTTTCCCTGGAAAACGGGACTCGAATCCGGACAACCGTAGACGGCCGAATTCTTCATGTAGGGAGACAGGAAACCGTTGGTCAAATCGAACGTGTTGGGGGTCCCGTCAAACTTGATGACGAATTTCATGTACCAAAGCGTGACCACGAACCCGTTTTCGTTGGGGAATTGCGCACTCACGCACGGACAACTGTAGTCATCGTAGTCGTTGGCATACAGCAAGTTTGAAACTCCAACTTGCTTAACATTGGAAAGACATGCGGTCTTCTTGGCCGCCTCCTTTGCTTGCGCGAACACCGGGAAGAGAATAGCGGCAAGTACAGCAATGATGGCGATCACGACGAGGAGTTCGATGAGCGTAAAGGCCCGAAAAGATCGGCCCAGACTCCGAGGAAATTGAAGATGTGAAAACATGATTTGACAATGGCTTTCAGCTGAAAATAGGGCTGAAAAGCATTGTATGAAAGCTTTCTTTTGCGGCAAGGAGGTCGCGAAATTACTTACAGAAAAGCCAAGGAATATTTGCCGGGTTTCGTTGGTTTTGGACAGTGGAATGACGAGAAAAGGAACGGAATCTTTGGATTGGGGCGTCATCGGTGAGAACGTCCGCCAATCTCGATGCATCCAGGGAAAAAGCCAGGCGAACCTCGCCCAAAGCGCGGGTTTGGGCATCTCGACGATCTATCAAGTGGAGAGGGGAATGCCGATCGGCGCCCGTTCATTTCGAAAGATTGCGGATGCGCTGGATACTTCGCCGGACCGGCTGAAGATTCCGCCCCAGGCGGTTCTGGCTCCTACGCTCAGAGCTCTCGTGCATCGACCCGCAGACAACTTCTGGACGATGACCCACGATCAGCGGTTAAGGAATCCGGAAAACAATCTCACCCTGATTCAAGACCCCAAGGAACGCCTTCGCCTTGGCCGTCTGGGGTTGGTCTCGGCGTTCTGCGCGGCCACGTCGTTCATCATGCCGGAGGGTCCGGGCCTGGTTAACCTCGAGGTCTTCGGCAAGGTTCCGCTGTTCAACGCGTCGATCTACCGGTTCGCCATGCTCGCTTGCACGAAGGGCCGGCTGCGGCTCGTTTTTTCGGACGAGACCGTCGAGCTGGGTGAAGGCGAGATCGTCGGCTACCGCACCGAAGATTTGCAGTGGATGGAGCCCGCCTGCCCGGTCGACCCCGTGGACCTGCCAGTTTTGGTCACCTGGATCGGGTCGGTACGCGTCGGCAAGCTGGTGTGATCGATGTCGTGACTTCGACGAAGGGATCGCTCAAAGTAGTAAGTCGCTACCGCGTCAAGCTGCTTCTGTACCCTCACCTATCGTCCGGAACCCTGCTTCGACCAGCGAGAAGCAGCCGCGCGATCGCAACCGTTCTTCTTCCCTGGTGTCGGGCTGCGGCCAGAACCGTTTCATCCGGAAGCGCAGCGCCATTCTCACCGGCAAAAGAAACACCGTAAGGATTTCCGGTTGCAATCTGAATCGGATCGAGGTACCCCGGTGGGACAATGATTGCGCCCCAATGATAGAAGACGTTGTTAAGCGCGACGAGGGTGGTCTCTTGGCCGCCATGCGGATGAGCGGCACTGGCGAACGACGAAACCACTTTGTTCATCAACTTTCCCGCCCCCCAAAGCGGTCCGGCCGAATCGATGAACTGTTTGAGCGGGGCCGCCGGCAAACCGAAACGTGCCGGTGTTCCCAAAATCACAACGTCCGCCCAGCCGAGATCCTCAAGGCTGGCTTCGGGGACATGCCGGGTTCTTTGCCGATGACTCGCCCAGCCCTCATTCGACGCGATCGCCTCATTGTGTGCGGTTTCGCGAACCTTGCGAACACGCACGTCGCCATCGCTTTCGAAAGCCCCTTCGGCAATGGCTTCCGCGAGCCGGTAGGTGCTACCGGTGGCGCTGTAATAGATGACGGCCGTTCTAGTTTTCATTGAGCTTCTGTGTTGGCCCGCGGCAAACTCGGGCGTGCCGCGGGCAGATCGGGAACATTCTCGATGGATTCTTTATGCGCCTACGGGCTGGAGATGGCGAGCCGAGACGGCTGCCTCAACGGCCCAGTCGAGGGCAAAATCGGCGACTTCTTCCCAACCCTTCTCACCAAGAATGAGGTGCGAGTGCTCCGGATACTCCTTGAACTCAGTCACCGCCTTCGACTTGCGATAGAGGTTGTAATTCGCGCGAATCACGGATGCCGGAGAAATGTGATCCACCCCACCGGCGACAAGGAGCAGAGGGGCTCGATCGTTGTTGTGAAAGTCGACAGCCGTGGCCGCATGGGGGTTGAAGTTCGCCAGTCCTGCCTGAAAGAGAACGTGGTCCGGGCCGGGTATCGCGTAGCGCTCGTACGCGGCTTCCGACTCCTCTTTGCTGAGCAAGTTACCGAACGCGTAGTGGAACTGCTCGGGGGTCAGGGCCGCGGCCTTGTTCGTGTTGAACGGATTGCTCAAAGCGGGAAACGAGACGCGCAGGGTCGAAAATGGCAGGAGGAGAATCCCTTTAACGGGCCCCGAAGAGATCGCAACTCCGGCGGCGCCGAGGCCCCGATCGACGAGGATCTGGGTGAAGAGACCGCCGAAGGAGTGGCCCATAATGATCGGCGGCTCATCGAGACCGCGGATGATTCCCTCGTAGTGCGCCACGATTTCTTCCACACTTAGAGTGGCCAATGCGTCCGGATTGGCTCGGATCTCTTCGACGGTCTTTCCATCCATACCGGGCCATCCGGGCGCAACGACCTTGTAGCCTTGGTCTATGTAGCGCTTCGTCCATTTCTCCCAGCTGAGTGGGGTCATCCACAGGCCGTGGATGAAGACGATGGTGTTTGGTTTCTTACTTCCGGGTACTTGGCTGGACATCTGATTGCCTCCGTGACGATCAGAAGTCTCCGTCAATGGCATTATCGATAGCGTTCCCAGCGCGTACCTGAAGCGTTCCGGCAGGGAGTTCCCCGCTACAATAAACGATCGCGGGTTCGGTTCAAGAATGGTCACCATCGCCGCCGCCCCGTTGAAGATTGAGCTCTTCGGCACCATGCGCGTGCAGGTGGAGGGAGAGCCGCTTCCCCGCCTTCGTTCACGCAAAGCAGTTTGGTTGCTGGCTTTGCTCGCACTTCGAGACGGTCGCCCTGCTTCACGGCAATGGGTCGCCACGACGCTATGGCCGGACACCGATGCCTCCATTGCGTTGGCCAACCTGAGGCCCGTGATGAGCGAGCTTCGTCGCGCCCTCGGTTCGCAGAAGAACCGGGTCCAGAGTGTGGATCGAAATTCTGTCGTGTTGGACCTTTCCAACGCGTTCGTGGATACGATCGAGTTTGATCGCGCCGTTCGCGAGGGCCGCCACGAACGGGCCGCCGAGCTCTATCGCGGCTCGCTCCTGGAGGGATGCCCGGAAGAATGGTGCCTCCAGGAACGGAACGTCCGCCAACTTCAGTGCATCGAAACCCTGCTAAAACTTGGCGAAGACGCGCTCCTTGCCGAACGCCATTTAGACGGCACGATATGGTTCATGCGAGCGCGTGGAATGGATTCTTGGCGAGACGCGCCAGTTCGCGGCCTGATGAAGTGCTTGGTTGCCGCGGGGGATCTCAATGCGGCATTGCAATCCTACCGAGAGTTTGCCCAGGCACTCAGCCGTGAGGCTGGCCTCGCTCCCGACAGGGAAACGACGGCACTTTATGAACGCCTGCGCGCAAGGACCACGGAGACGAAGGTGCCGGAACAACCCGCGGAACCACGGCAAACTCCCAACAATTTGGTCCGCCCGCTCACCAAGCTGATCGGCCGGGAGGATGAGCGCCTCGATGTGCCGGCGCGTCTGCGACGAACTCGCCTGGTCACATTGAGCGGAGTGGGAGGCATCGGTAAAACGCAGTTGGCCCTCGCGGTTTGCCACGATCTGCTCACCGAATACCCAGGCGGCGTGTGGTTCGCCGCGCTCGATCGCCTTTCGGATGAGAAGGGACTTATCCAGGCGCTCGCGGCGGAGATCGGCGTTCAAGAAGAATTCCTAGACGGCATCGTCGAGCGCTTGCAGGATCGGCGGACCCTGTTGGTACTCGACAACTGTGAGCACTTGATCGGCGCGTGCCGCGACATCGCCACGACGCTGATTCAGCGGTGCGGCGAGTTGCGAATCCTGGCGACCAGTCGCGAGGCGCTGGGCGTTCCGGGCGAGGAGATCTGGCCGGTGCCTTCTCTCGATTTTCCTGATCTGACGAGCCTGCCCCACAGCCGGGCCACGAGGCTGCGCGTCGTGGATAGCTATGAGAGCGTTCGGCTGTTTGTCGACCGAGCCCAAGCCGTCCAACCAAAGTTCTCTCTGACTTCCGAGAACCTGGATGGCGTCGTCGATATCTGTGCGCAACTGCACGGGATCCCCCTTGCGATAGAACTGGCCGCGGCCCGCACGCGATCCATGTCGATCGGGACGATCGTTGAGCATTTGCGGAGCCGTCAATTGGAGGTTCTCCAGAGCCGGAACCGGGGCCTTCCGGATCGACAGGCGACGATGAGGGCGACCCTCGACTGGTCCCATGACCTGCTCGATTCGGAGGAGAAACGGGTTCTGCGGAGGGTCTCGGTGTTCGTTGCCGGATGGCCGTTTGCGGCGGCGGAAGCCGTCGCCGGACCGGGGACGCGCGACTTCCTCGACTCGCTTATCGATAAATGTCTCGTGATTTTCGATGGGAACTCGGATCGATACCGAATGCTGGAGACGGTGCGCCAATACGCCGCCGAACAACTTCGAGAATCCGGCGAGTTCGATTCGATTTGCCTCCTCCATCGAACTTGGTTTCTCGATTTCGCAGAACGGGGTTCCGCAGGCATGGGGGGCGAGGATCAAGGGCTTTGGCTGCGGAGGTTGAGCCAAGAGCATGGAAATCTCCTAGGCGCGATGGAAGGGTTCGCGACATCGCCAAACGGCGGCATCGAGGGCTTGCGGATCGCCGGCGCGTTGTGGAAGTACTGGAATATCCGGGGCCCCCGCAGCGAGGGGCGGGAGTGCCTCCAACGCGCGCTCAATCATCCTGGCGCCGACGGTGAGACGGCCGAGCGAGGACGCGCCCTTAACGGAGCCGGCGCCCTTGCCTACCACGCCGGAGACCGGATCGAGGCCAAGCCGCTTTTCGAGGCGGCCCTTAAAACTCGACTCCATGTGGGCGACAAACGGGGAGCGGCTTCCTCGCTGACAAATCTCGCCGTCGTCCTTATGAGCGATGGCGAGGTCGAAGGCGCCCAGGCCGCCTATGAAAAATGCCTGTCCATTGCCCGCGAATTGAAGGACGAGTCCCTTATCGCGGTGACACTGCTGAACACGGGCTATTTGCTCCTGAGCCACCTTGGAGAGCTTGCGGAAGCACGCGATCGATATGAGCGGGCTTTGGGCTCGTATCGGAACCTCGGAGATGCGAGTGGAGTCGCGTTCTCGACCGAGGGTCTAGGGTTTGTTGCGCTCGCAATGGGGGATTTTGAGGCGGCGCGGGGGCATTTTGAGGAAGCGATGTCCATTCGTCAAGGGCTTGAGGACCAAGACGTGGCTTGGCCGCTTGAGTACCTCGGCGAAGTGGCGCTGAGTCGCGGTGAACTCGCCATTGCTCAGGACTATCTGGAGAAGAGTCTGGCTTTGTTCATGAAAACAGCAGAGCGTGAAGGCATTGCCGCTTCCACCGCTGGGCTTGCCTGCGTCTCACTTGCGCGAGGGGACTTTCATCGGGCCCGGTCTCAATTTGAAGAGGCGCTCCGTCTATTTCGACTGGTCGGGGAACGGGTGAGCGTCTGCCGGACCCTTTGCTACTTGGGCGTCCTATCTGCCCGCAGTGCTGAGTTCGTCGAGGCCGAGCGACTCTTGCGAGAATGCCTCGCCTTGGCGCAAGAGATCCGCGCGCCAAACTGCCTCACGCAGTGCCTTGAAGCCTTCGCGGAACTACTTTCCCGGGGAGGCGATTATGAAAGAGCGATGTGCCTTTGGGGCGCGGCGGACCGTGAGCGCGAGCGCACCGGGGAAAGACGTCGTCTTCACGACGAGTCGGAAGAAGCGGTTCAAAAGCAACTGGTTCGTACTGCCCTCGGGGAGCCTGTTTTCGACGCGTTCTGGGATAGGGGTCGATCGATGACTCTCGATGAAGCCGCCGGAACTGTTTCTTAGAAGGTTGGGAACGGTTCCGATAACCGGGGATTGCAATAAAGGAAGGGCCTTGAGAACCGAGGACCCAAAATGAGCAATCCCACCCTTACCGCCGTCGCTGCTCTTGCCGCCGCCATTTCTCCGACCCAACAACAACACGAAGGCCCGCAGCAGCTTGTCGATGCGCTCCACACCGCATTCGGTGAGCACCACGCTCGGGCGGTTCATGCCAAAGGCGTGATGCTTTCGGGTCGGTTTACGCCAACCGCCGAAGCCCGTTTGCTGAGTAAAGCCGCGCTCTTCGCCGGCTCCGAATTGCCGGTCACCGTCCGATTTTCCGACTTCACGGGCATTCCGAATATTCCCGATACGGTCGGCGGAGCGAACCCGCGTGGGTTCGCGGTTAAGTTTCACGTTGCGGACGGATCCGAGGTCGATATCGTCAACCACAGCTTCGATGGCTTCCCGACCAAGACGAGTGATGAGTTTGCGCAGCTTCTGCGGGCGATCGGCGCCAGCGGTCCCGGCGCCTCCAAGCCCACCCCTCTCGATCAGTTTCTCGACGGCCACCCGATCGCCAAGACCTTCCTTACGACCCAGCTTCCGGCGCCGGTGAGCTACTCCACCCTTGCCTACTTCGGGGTCAACTCATTCAAGTTCGTGAACAAGAAGGGAGTTGGAACGTACGTGCGTTACCGGTTCATCCCCCAGGCCGGAGTTCGGACTCTGACCGAGGATGAAATCAAGGCGAAGGGACCGAACTACCTCAGTGAGGAGATTTCGACTCGTGTGGCTTCCGGACCCATTCAGTTCGTCTGGTACGCGCAGATCTCTGGCCCGGGCGACGTTATCGACGATCCCTCCATCGCGTGGCCCAAGAGCCGGCGGCAAGTGAAGCTGGGGACGATTACCATCGACGGGATGATCGCCGATCCTGCGCGCGCCGATAAAGCGACCCTCTTTCTTCCGGGGCAAGTACCCGACGGAATCGAGGTCGCCGACCCGATGGTTGCGCTCCGGAATAAGGCGTATCCGATCTCTTTTCGAGGCCGGCAGTAACGGGCGTTGAAACGCGTTTCTGGCCCCAAGCCGTAAAGTATCGGGACTGCGGTTCGGTTACGCTTGGGGAACGGGATGAAGAGTCATTTTTATGACAAGGGGCTGGCGGGGGTCTACGATGCCGTGGGGGGCATCGAGGCATTCCGGCGAATATCCTCGCGGTTTCATCACCGGGTCGAATCGGATCCGGGCCTGAGAGAGCTCTTTCCAAAGAACATGACGGCCTTGGAGGAGCGACTGGCGCTTTTCTTGTCCGAACGGACCGGCGGGGGACCTGTCTACACAGGTGCGCGGGGCAAGACGAGTATGGTTTGCCGGCACGCCCACCTTGCCATCGGGTCCGCAGAGGCGGAGCGGTGGATCGGGCACATGAAGGCTTCGCTGGACGAAGAAGGGGTGAGTGATGCGTTGTCTGCCCAGTTGCTGGCGAATTTGGCCGAGCTCGCGGCGACGTTGGCGGATCCGCTTATTCATCTCTATCGCCTCCCTGCGGAAGCTCTGCGCGAGAAGCTTGAGGAGGATCCGTCGCTTCCACTCTTCAACGACCATGGGCGGAATCTAATCTGCGCGGCCGCGATCGCTTGGGACGTGCCCCGGTTGCGATTGCTTCTGGAGTTCGGCGCAGATGTTGAAACAAAGGACACCGGCGGGCACAATCCGCTCTATCGGGTGGCCAACGGCGGCGGCAACGAGGAGGATGGGCGGGCGGCGATTGAACTGTTGATCGCGCACGGCGCGAACGTGAATCAGGTCACGGGCGTGGGCGGCATGACTCCTCTCCACATGGCGGCGCGGCGAGGAACCGTGGGCATCGCGGAAGCTTTGTTGGCGGCGGGAGCGAAAGTCGACGCAAGGGATTCGAACCGGGAAACGCCACTGCGTCGGGCGGTGAATTGCGGGAAACCGGATGTTGCCCGCTTGCTCATCGCGCACGGCGCGAATCCCCAAACTCAAGACCGATTCGGCCGCTCCGTGGTCGATGCCGCGAGGGACGAACGTATGCGGGACTTGCTCAATGGTCGGGGGTGACCGCCTGCAAGTCACGTACCAATCGTTAAGGGGCCTGGTACCTCCCAGGCATTCTATCGCTCGGGTGCTGCGCGCGACGGTGTAACGTCGGCGGCCAGCCTTATGCTGTCACGGAGAGCGCCCGGGGCGATCTCCGCCTACACGGTTTCGTCCAGCTTTCCAACCCGCTGACCAAACTGTTGTAGGCGGGGATCGGATGTTCGTGCCGCTCCCCGCCAGTGCGTAACGTTATCGGTCGATCTATTGCCACCTAAACCGAACGATAACTCCGGGCATGTAGCGTAAGAGAACTCTTACCTGTCTCCGAGGTTGCTCTAACCTTGCGTCGCCATAGTGGTCTTCAACAGCCGCCCTTCGGACGCGGCGAGGAGAACGAAGATGAAACTACGATGGTTTGCCGCGGTTGGTGCGGCGTTGATTCTCACCCTTGGCGGTACTTCCGCGTTCGCCCAAGACAAGGTGACCCAGGATAAGACGGGTGTGGCGATGCACGTGAAGATGGAGGCGATGCACCAGCACTTGCAGAAGGTTCTGGATGTCATCGACGCCACCCCGGCGCAGGCGAACAAGATCATGGAGATCTTGCAGCAGGGGATGCACGAGAAGATTCAGTTGAAGCTGGCCGGGGGACCGAAGGCGGATTTGGTGGCCCGTACGGATGCGGTCCAGGAGAGAACGGTCAAGGCGGTCGCCGGCTTGCTGAGTCCGGTTCAGATGCAGAAGCTCAATGCGATCGGTGGCATTTCCGCCCTGATGGGAGAAGAGGGGCACAGCATTTGGAACCTGCTGGACGGGATGAACCTCTCCGTGGAGCAGAAGGTTCAGATGAAGGAGATCATGGCGCGGGCCGAAGCCTCCATGCGGGCGCTCAAGCAAGACCAGACCCTATCCGCCGACCAAGTGAAGGTCAAGATGGCTGCGTTGCATGAATCGGCGATGGGCCAGGTTCACGCGATCCTCACGCCTGTCCAACGGCAGCGCCTTCAGCAACTGATGGAAGAGCACTTGAAAGGGCGCAAGATTGTCCCTTGACCGCGACCAGACAGGTATAGAAGAGAACCGTTGAAAGTTCTCATCGTTGAAGACGACGAGAGCGTATCCCGTTTCATCAGGCAGGCCCTGACCGAGGCGGGGTACGTGGCTTTCGTGGCGGAGGATGGGGCCGCCGGCTATGCCTGCGCGAAAACCGGCGACTACGAGCTGATTCTGCTGGACGTCATGCTCGGCGGCATGGACGGGTTCCAGATTTGCGAGCGCCTGCGCGCCAACTCCGTCACCACCCCGATCCTCATGCTGACCGCGCGCAGCCTGCTGGAGGACAAGGTCCAGGGGCTCGATTGCGGGGCCGACGACTATCTGGTGAAGCCGTTCAAGGTCGCGGAGTTGCTGGCGAGGATGCGGGCGCTGCTTCGCCGGAAGTCGGGCGGGCCGGCCCATTTGCGGGTGGAGGATTTGGTTTTGGACCCCGCGGCCAGAGTCGTGAGCCGGGGTGGGCGGCCGATCGTTTTGTCCGCGACCGAGTATTCCCTGCTCGAATATCTCATGCGGAACGAGGGGCGGACGCTGACCCGGTCCATGATCCTCGACCACGTTTGGCACTACGATTTCGACGGCAACGACAAGGTACTGGACGTTTACATCAGCTACCTTCGGAAGAAGATCGACGCGGGGGAGCGGTCGCTGATCCAGACCGTGAGGGGCGTCGGGTACCGCATGGAGGGTTCGCCGTGATCCGCTCGATGCGGATGCGGATGACGCTGGGGTTCATCCTCGTCATGGTCCCGTTCCTCGTGATTTCGTCGCACTTCGTGGTGCTGGCGATGCGGATGATCCACGCGGGCGAGGCGAAGGAGACGGTGGGCCGGGCGATCAAGCTGGGTGCGGCGAGCCTGCAGAGCCCGGATTGGAAGACGGAACTCACCAAGATCTACGGGCTCGACGAACTGCGGCGGCGGCATATCGGCGCCCTCGTCGTGGACGATCGGGGCGCCGTATTATGGCGGAGCGATTCCGACGCGCCGAAGTGGCCGGACCCTCCCCATAACTTGACCACGCGCATGCGGGTCGGCGACCTCACCCTCTACGTCAACCTCCAGGATTTTCCGAACGACGAGGGTCCGGATGCCCGGGGGCTGCTGATTATCAGCTTGGTTTCCGTGATCGCGGTGGGGCTGGGTTCGTGGCTTCTCGTCGGACGCACGCTTTCTCCGATCCGCGCGTTGTCGCGTCAGGCGGCGGCCGGCGAGGGCCAGTTGGTCGCTCCCTCTCAGGATCGCGAGATGCTGGAGCTAGTCTCGACTTTGAACGGCTTCTTGGACCGGACCCGGGAAGTGTCGGAGGAGAAGGCTCGGTTTTACGCGGCGGCTTCGCACGAGCTGCGGACGCCTTTGCAGGCGCTCATGGGTCACCTCGAGCTCGCTTCGGCCCAGCCGCGGTCGGCGGAGGAGAATCAGGCGACGGTGCAGGAGGCGTTGGTGCAGACCCAACGATTGGCTTCGCTGGTCGAGTCGATTTTGTTGTTGCACCAGCTCCAGTCATCGGTGGTTTCGGTGCGCGAGTCGGTTTGTCTATCGTCGGTGGTTTTAGAGCAGATCCAGTCGATCCAGCCTTTGGTCGAAGTCCGGCAGCTTTTGCTTCGTGTTTCTGTGGAGCCGGGGGTGGTGGTTTCTTCGATCCCGATGCACGTGAGCGTGTTGGTCCGGAACCTTTTCGAGAATGCCGCGAAGTATTCGGTTTCGGGCGGGGAGGTTTCGATATCGCTTTCGGTTTCGTCGGGAGTGGCCGTGCTGCGGATCGAGAACGACGTTGGGTCAGTGGCCATGGATCGAGCTCGGTTGTACGAGCCCTTCTACCGCCTGGACCCCTCGCGCTCGGCTAAGTCGGGAGGCAACGGCCTTGGTCTGGCGATCTGCCGAGCGGTGGTCAAGGCGAATCGCTGGACTCTGGACATCGATCTGGGGGATTCGACGATTGTGTCGACGGTGGCTTTTTCTGGCTGAGGCTTAGGGCATTACCGGGTACCGAGAAGCAAGAAAAGCTTGAGAAATCGGACGTGGAGAGTGGATCGCGAGGAGCGGCACCAGGCAGCATCATGATAATCTACGGTCAGTGTCAACTGCGCCAGGAGAACGCCACCTAGAAGAGCATCTGATTGCGAATCTGCGTGAGTTGAAGTTCGAATATCGGGAAGAAATCCGAGACCGGGCGGCTCTGGAGGCTAACTTCCGCGAGAAATTCCAGGCGCTCAATCAGGTCCGCTTGACGGACGCCGAGTTTCAGCGCCTCCTCGACGAAATCGTTTCGCCCGACGTATTTGCGGCTGCGAAGACTCTACGGAGCATCAATACCTTCCTCAGAGCGGACGGGACGCCCCTGCATTTCACCCTCGTCAATCTCAAGGACTGGTGCAAGAACACTTTCGAAGTTGTTAACCAGGTCCGGATGAGCACGGACTACAGTTCGCACCGTTATGACGTCATTCTTCTCGTTAACGGCGTCCCAGTGGTGCAGATTGAGTTGAAGACCCTCGGGATCAACCCCCGCAAGGCGATGGAGCAGATCGTCGAGTACAAGAATGATCGCGGGAACGGATTCGATAAGACGCTGCTCTGCTTCATGCAGCTCTTCATCGTCAGCAACCGCGATCAAACCTACTACTTCGCCAATAACAACGCCCGGCATTTCGCCTTCAACGCTGACGAGCGGTTCCTACCCATCTATCAGCACGCCGGTGAGGACAACCGGAAGATCACCCATCTCGAAGACTTCGCCCGAGCCTTTCTGAGCAAGTGCGCACTTGGTGAGACGATCAGCCGCTATATGGTCCTCGTCGCAAGCGAGCAGAAGCTGCTGATGATGCGGCCGTATCAGATTTACGCGGTCAAGCACATCGTCCGGACGATCGCCGAGAACGCCGGCAACGGCTTCGTGTGGCACACGACCGGTAGCGGCAAAACGCTTACCTCCTTCAAGGCGTCCACCCTGCTTAAGGACAACGACGACATCGAGAAGTGTCTGTTCGTGGTCGACCGAAAGGACCTCGACCGACAGACCCGTGAGGAGTTCAACC
>Ga0105239_10007028_pt1 | contig 12956 bp, 9 predicted proteins | sample KBSC44metaG_FD_92761 | JGI IMG/M metagenome (GOLD analysis project Ga0105239, IMG submission 92761) | Corn rhizosphere microbial communities from Kellogg Biological Station, Michigan, USA - KBS C4-4 metaG | ecosystem: Host-associated > Plants > Roots > Rhizosphere > Soil | place: Michigan, USA...
CAATCTTCCGCTTACCAATTTTGCAAAGTCGGGCAATGTAGTTGTGCTGTTTGAAGGCACCGCATGGGAAATGGCTGACTCCGTTCATTATGGCAGCAGCAGTGCCTATATTCTTACCGTAAACCCAAATTATCATTCCTACAAATCAATTATCAATGATGTAAGAACACTGCAGGCAAGTGGTGTTAAGGTTTTAATGAATGTAGATGATGCCAATTCATGGAATACAACTACTCCGTTTACCACTTATAATGGTACCGGATTAAATTATCAGCAGTTTGCTTCTTTTGTAAAAGCCTGTATTATTGATTCGCTTCATTTCGATGGTATTGCACTGGATGTAGAACATATGGGCAGCACAGCAGCTAACACCAACTTTACTAATCTGATCAAAGAATTTGGAAAATACTTTGGTCCATTGTCGTCAAACAGTACCAGCACAGTATATACGGCAGCGATATATGATGGAGCACAGGCAGGTTTTGCTATTGGTCAGTCGCCCACTGTTGCGCAGTACCTGAATTTTGTTGAAGACATGGGCTATTTTGAAAACAATACTACCCGGTTCAACCGGTGGGCAAATTCCATCGGTCCTTCCAAAACTATGATCGGCGTTTCAAAACAATATAACAGCCTGAGTAACGCCAAGACAGCAGCGGCATGGGAACCATCAAGCGGAAAGAAGGCAGGCATTATGGTGTTCGCGGGCAATGTTGATTCGTCGTATACGAATCAGATCTTTAGAGCCATCAAATAAGTCGGAAAAGTCCGGAAGTCAGAAAGTTCGAAAGGAAGCCATTAGGTTTTTCTTCCGGACTTTCTGACTTTTCTGACTTTCGGACTTACAATGGTAAATCAGTATCAAACAAAAACCGTTCGGGTTTGCCCAGCGGCTTGCGGGGCAGCATTTCATCACGCATAGCTGCATTGTATACAAATGCGGCGATAACGATAGCTGCCTGTCTCATATCATCGATATTTAAGTGATCAAATACGTCCATATCGCTGTGATGTGTAAGAGTTTCATAGTCCAGTGGGTCCTGTATAAACTGAAAACCGGGAATACCAACGGCATCAAACGACAGGTGATCTGTGGAACCGGTATTGTGATTGGTAACAGTGGTTGCCCCGAGATCAGCAAAGGGTTCTAACCAGCTTTTAAAGATTCCCTCTACGGCTTCATTATTCTGCGAATAAATACCGCGAATTTTTCCTGTACCATTATCGAGGTTAAAGTATGCACTAACATTTTTTTGTTCGGGTTTCAGCTCCATATCTTTCGGATCACCAAAATGCTTCTTTACATAGCCAAACGAACCCAGCAGTCCTTCTTCCTCTGCTCCCCACAAAGCGATACGAATAGTTCTGCGTGGCTGTACATGCAATGCTTTTAACAAACGCACTACTTCCATCATAACAATGCAACCTGCACCATCATCTGTAGCACCCGTTCCGCTATGCCATGAATCGAGGTGGCCGCCTATCATTACCACCTGATCTTTTAATTTTTTATCGGTGCCTTCAATTTCACCTACCACATTGTAACCAGTCAGGTCATCGGTATACCATTTATTGTTTACGTCCAGTTCAACTTTTACAGCACGGCCATCGATCAGCAGTCTTTGCATTCTTAAATAATCTTCTGCCCCTACTACCAGTTGAGGGAGACTTGCCTGTACACTTTTTGCAAAGGCAGGTGTGCCCTGTACAAAAAGAAGCCCATCTTTGCCACGGCTTTCTTCCAGCAATGCAATAGCGCCTTTTGTTTGCAGATAGCGCTGTGTATTATATTTTTTATGAATCACGGGCACGTAAAAATCCAGTGTTTTGCGATTAAGCATATACGCATCGCCCAGCTTGCCTAAGGCGCTGTCGCTATAGCGATGGGCTTCAGCTTCAAAAGAAGCCGGGTTGGATAATTCTGCCGACTTTATAATAACCACTTTTCCTTTTATATCGGCGGCGTGTGCGTCGATGGTAGCAGAATCGAGTTTATCAAGTAATATTAGAGATGCCGTTACAGGGCCGTTCGTACCATTTGTCCATGCTATTGGATAGGCGATCATCGGACTATAATATGGTTCCTTCAAAGCGATATAAGAGCGTTCTGTACTCCATCCTTTGCCAAATTGGCCCCATGGTTCCGGCGCAGCATGTAAGCCCCATTGTTTGAGGGTTTCTACAGCCCAGCTGACAGCTCTTTTATAACCGGGTGAATTGGTAAGCCGGGGACCGGCTACATCGGTAAGGTCATGCGCAATTGTTCTGATCTGTGAATTAGCCATTTCTTCCTCACGTATCTTTTTCATCATGGCTGTATCTGTTTTTTCCTGCGCCTGTATTACAGGAACAGCAAAAAGCAGCAATACACCTGTTTGGATGATCGTTTTTCTCATGTGCTTAAAAAATTAAGCAATGAAGATAACAATTGGCAATAAACAATTGACAGCGGGCAAGTGGTGAGTGGCAGGTATAAAAGACAAGCGGTGGTTACAGATAGCCGAACCTGTAACCTGTAATTACTGCTTATTCAGTTCGCTTTCAATAGCGGGTAACCGGGACAGGTGAGCGGGAAAGTTGTGTCACTGCTTTACCGGTACTTTAACTTCCAGTCTGAAACCGTCGCCGGGCTTAGTGTCTATATGCATTGAACCGCCAAAGATCTCTGCCCGGTTCAGGATGTTTAACAGTCCGATCCCTTTGTCCTGTTTGGTTACATCAACGCCTTTTCCATTGTCATGGATGAGCAGCGTTATAAAATCATCGCTTTTATTGATTGAAATAATCACCTGTGAGGCTTCGGCATGGCGGATGATATTATTTGTCTGCTCCTGAATAATCCGATATAGCATTAGCTGCATATCCTGGGAAAGTTCGTATTCAAGCAACGGGTCGCAATCAAACTGCACATCAACCGGTTTAAGCAGCCGCATGGTTTTAATGATATCTTCTACCGGTTCTATCAATCCAACTTCTTTTACTACAGAGGAGTTCAGCGATTTGGTAATTTTTCTGATCTCCTGTATGGCAAGATTCAGATACTCGTTTGTTTTCTGGATCAGGTGTTCCTGGTCTTCACTATTTCCCTGCGCAGCGCTCAACAAAATGGTGGCAGACGATAGGATCTGATTTACATTGTCATGCAATTCCTTTGAAATTTCATTACGTTCCAGATCCTGTCCGGCAATCATGGCGCGGTTTACCTGCAGTCGCTCCTGTTCTTTCTGAAGCGCCAGATCTGATTCGAGCTTTCTTTTTTCTGTTAAGTCCTGAATAGCACCAATAGCCCTTACCGCTTTTCCATCTTTATAAATGATATAGGCTTTATCTGCCAGATACTTCTGGCTGCCGTCAGCACAAATAAACCGGTACTCATCGTGCCAATAGTTATTAGTCGCCTGCAGACTGTCGTTCAGTAACTGCACTACGCGTGGACGGTCTTCGGGATGAATTTTATCATACCACCAGAAAAGGGTATTTTCTGTATCGTTCTGCGAATAGCCGGTTAAACGGGTAAAAGATTCACTGCGGTAAATATGTCCTTTCTCCATATTCCAGTCCCAGATAGAATCAGAAGTAGCCTTGGTGGCATAATAAAAGCGTTCATTGCTTTTTACAATTTCTTCCTGCGCCGTTTTTTCATCAGTAATGTCGATCGATTGTCCGCCTATCAGCTGCTTTTGATCTGATGATTGCAGCAGGAACTTGTATACCACATAAATACCGGGCGAACCATCGCGCCGCAGGGATTGTTCAATAGTCACCAGCGGAGCACCTGAATCAAGCACTTTGCGGTTATTAGCAACATATTCTCCCACCATTTCACTCGGCAGCAAGTCACACATATTCCTGTTCAGATCGGTATCGGTAAGCTGCCATACATCTTTAAACACATCATTCATGTAAATGATGTTTCCATCTTCATCGGCAATCCACGCAGGATTGTTGGTATTATTCATAAACGATCTGAAGATCGCTTCTGTTTCTGACAATTTCGATTCGGCTTCTTTCTTCGCTGTGATATCAAAAAATGAAACGGCTGCAAGACCCGGCCATTGTTCTTCGAGTATAGAAGTATTAACAGAAAGCCAGATCGTTCTACCGGTGGTAGCGCTTTTGTATCCTGCAATTGTTTGTTTAACCGATTCTCCGGTGCGCAATGTGATCAGTGCAGGAATTTCATGTTCGTTCATTGGCGTTCCGTCTTCCCGAACGATCGTGCCCGGCAGCTTTGTTAAATTCTTTCCTATCAGCTGATCGCGCCGTACGCCTATGATCTCACAGGCCTTTTTATTGGCAGATATAATAGTTCCTTCTTCTCCCTCTACCAGAAATACACCTTCTTCGAGGGTATTCAGCAGATTTTTATACAATAATTCTTCCCGGGGCTGTTCTTTTTTATGATGCAGGGAAACCTGTACATCGCGAATAATAATCACCACGTTGGGAAGGTATTGGGTACCCGGAAATTTGTGGGTGTAGCAGGAAAGATGAAATGTTTTCCCCTTAAAGGTGGTAAAAAAGATTTTTTCTTCAGGTGAATGCAGCGCCACTACTTTTTGTAGCTCTCCATGCACATCGGCATAGTCCGGAGTTAGCTGTTCAAGAAAAGCGATGAAGTTATTGTATGCCGGACGGTTATTCTGGCTGAGCCACAATTCGTCTGCTGCAGCGTTCCAATGCAACATATCAAAATGCCTGTTGGTAATGATCACGGCATCCTGATAGTCGTTTAGAATTGTCTGCAACCAGGGGGTCATCTCACGAAAGTTGGTTGTAAAAGACGGATTCATAGGTACAACAGTAAAAGTTATATCATCCAAACGTTTCATTCCCGCGCGCCTAAACTGTGCCAATCATGCAACCACTTTGTAATCAACCACATTTTGTTGTGCACAGCCAGGCCTTTTTCCCACAAATAGACTACATTTCCCAACTTAATAGTGCGCACAATCACCCCAAAGTATGACGACAATCATATAATTTTCCGGTCTTTACATACTAGTACTTAGCAGGTTGTAAGTAGTAGGTAATAAGTTATAGGTTTAAAACTACAAGCTGCAGTCTTACTACTCATTACTTGCAACTTACTACTCTACAGACCATTCTTCTTTCAACATGGCGTAAACACACAGATCAATGAACTGGCCGTTCACAAATTCGCCCTGGCGTATGATGCCTTCTTTTTTAAAGCCCAGCCGTTCGGGAATGGCCTGACTTTTATAATTCTCTGTTCCGCAGCGTATTTCTATTCTGTTTAAAGCGAGGTTTTGAAAGGCCCAGGTAATGACCGCCTTACAGGCATTGGTAATTATGCCTTTACCCATCCACTGCTGATCGAGCCAGTATCCTATCGAAGCATGCCTGTTGTGCATATCAATATTGTACACTCCTATACGGCCTATCATTTCATCGTTTGCCATTATTACATATCCATTTTCAGCATGGTTCGCATATCGTTGTTTTGAATTGCCGATGTATCGTTTGAAATCTTCCAGTGTTCGCATATAGTCAACCCACGGAAGCCATATTCTTAAATGGCTACGGTTTTCTTTCACCAGCTGATATAATGCTCCTGCATGATGGTAATCGATCAGTTCAAGGGAAATGGTGTCATCCACTTGTATGGTAGTGCCTGTTTTCAACATCATAAATGTATTAATCACACTTTTATAACTGCTATCAACCGAATTTAATCATTTTTTGAATGAACAAAACATCAATATCTGTAAACAATCCGTCAAGAACCATTAACATAATTCGCAGGTACCACAATAAATTCGTAGGGGGTAATATTTGCTATAGCACAGGAAGAAATTCAATCAGCAACATAATACATGATAACCTTACTGGTACGCTGACTACCGGCAAGGGCTCCGACTGCCCAAAACTGCTTCATTAAACTTTTCGTGACATAAACCAAAACACAAAAACATGCAACCAAAACTGCTACGTGTATTCGCATTGGCTTCGGCGTTACTGCTATGTTTAAATACATGGGCGCAAAACAAAGTACTAAAAGGGAAAGTACAGGATGATAAAGGCAGTCCTGTACCAAAAGCTTCTGTAATTATTAAAGGGACCCGGTCTGGCACCAGCACTGCCGATGACGGCTCCTTCGAAATCAGCGTGCCACCTCATGCCATACTTATTGTCAGCGCGGTCGGGTATTATAACCGCGAAGTAAAAGCCGGCACACAGGAACAAATTTCCGTTACATTATCATCGAACAGCAATTCGTTAAGCGAAGTGGTGGTAACAGCGCTGGGTGTTAAACGCGAAAAAAGAGAGCTTACCTTCAGCTCGCAGGAAATTAAAGCCGATGAATTAGTACGCGCAAAAGAACCCAATATTCTGAACGCAATGACGGGTAAAGTAGCTGGTGTACAGATCACCAGTTCGTCGGGCACACCCGGCGCTTCAAGCCGCATCGTTATCAGAGGCGCTACCTCCATTATCGGTAATAACGAAGCGCTGATCGTGGTAGATGGTATTCCCGTTAACAACTCCGAAACCGGTGCTGTGAACAGCGGACCGGGTAGTAACCGATTACTGGACTTTGATCCTTCAATCATCGAAAGCATAAACGTTTTAAAAGGAGCTGCAGCTACTGCTCTGTATGGTTCAGCAGGCGCTCGTGGTGTAGTAATGATCACCACCAAAAGTGGTACAGGCAATAAAAAGCCTGCTATTAATATATCACAGGACCTGTCATTCGAAAATGGCATTTTCCCAAAAATACAAAGCAAGTATGCACAGGGCGACCGCAAGGAAATAAACGGGGTGACCTACGACAATGTTTACTATAACGGAGAAACAGATAAAACGAGCAGCTCATGGGGACCATTAATAGATACCCTTACAGTGAACGGCGTACCGGTTAAAAAAAGAAACCAGTTGAAAGACTTCTTTCAAACGGGTGTTACATCTAACAGCACCATCAGTTTTTCAGGTGCTAACGCGCCGGGATCAAGCTATTTTGCTTCTTATTCCTATCTCGATCAGAAAGGTATTGTTCCTACCACTTACTTAAAAAGACATACTGTTTTTACCAAATTCACTACCAAACTCAGTGATAAAATTACCGGCACCTTTCAGTTCAATTATTCCAACTCACGCACCAACAGATTGCCGGAAGGTTATATACTGGAAAGCCCTGTATGGACCATCTACACGGCTCCTATTTCGTGGGACCCTTTACCATATCTTAACTCCGATGGTACGCAGCGCGTTTACCGCTATTCGCGCAACAATCCTTACTGGATCCTCAATAATGTATATACACATGGAACCGTGAACAGGTTTGTACCGGTGATCACCTTAAATTATTCCCTGCTGAAATGGTTAAATATTACAGAAAGAATGGGAGGCGATATGTATACCGAGCAGGTTAAGTATTATGAAGCAAGAGGATCAGTAGCTAATCCAAACGGAGTAATAGTTGACCGCACAAATACATTCAGACAATATAACCATGATCTTATTATAGATGCACATCAGCAGTTCAATAAATTCAACACAGAATTGCTGCTGGGTAATAATGTACTGTCAAGCTATACACAGAATATCGAAGCAAGAGGTGTGGGATTATCAGTTACGAGCGGTTACGACAATGTAGCCAATGCAACTACCCAAACCTATAGCGAAAAACATTATCTCACAAGGAAAGTAGGTTTTTATGCACAGGGAAATGTGGAATACAATCACCTGCTGAACCTGGCTTTAACAGGCCGTTACGATGGTACTTCAGTACTGGCAAAAAGCAACAATTTCTATCCGTATGGTTCTGCCGCAGCCGGATTTATTTTTTCAGAATTGTTAGGACCGCAATTGTCTTCTATAATCAATTTTGGTAAACTGCGTGTTTCATATGCCACTGTTGGAAATGATAATGTAGATGCCTATTCGCTGAATACGCCCTACCTCAATATAAGCAACAGTAACAACAACACCATTGCTGGTATATCATTTCCGTTTCAGGGCCAGAATGGATTTTTGCTAAGCGATGCATTAGGCAATCCCCTGCTTAAGAACGAACGGGTGAACGAGTTTGAAACAGGCATTGAACTGAAAGCCCTCAACAATCGCGTGGGCGCTGAAGTATCATGGTTCAATAAAAAAGTGTCGGATGGACTTATACCTGTTACCGTTTCACCGTCTACCGGTTATAATACCACTATCATCAATACGGCAAGGTTACAAACAAAGGGACTTGAAGTACTGCTGAATGCCAACCCCATAAAAACGGGTAAGTTTAACTGGGACCTTGTGTTCAGTTTTACCAAATTAAAAAACAAGGTCGTTGCCATTCATGAAGACCTTACCAGTATTTCATTAGGGTTTACACAGGCAATAGTAGGTCAGCCGTATGGCGTAAAATATGGTACCCGCTATGCGCGTGACAGCGCCACCGGAAAATTATTAATAGATGCCGATGGTCTTCCTTTTGCCGATACCAAACAGGGCGTACTGGGCACCATTCAACCCGACTGGCTGGCGGGTTTAACCAACAACCTTAGCTATGGTCCGTTTACACTCAGTTTCTTTTTTGATATGAAGAAAGGAGGCGTTACCGAAAACAACGTAGATGGCTACGGATATTTTTATGGTACGCCAAAAGCGACGGAGAACCGCGACCCACGCGTAGTTCAGGGCATTAGTATTGTAGACAATAAAGCCAATACCGTTCCTGTTAAGGCAGAAGATTATTTCAGAAGGATCAACGGCATACTGGAATCTGTTATACAGGACGCTACTTATATTAAACTGCGCAATGTAAGTCTTAGCTATGTACTCCCTTCGAAGGTGATTGAAAAAACACCACTCAAATCGGCTTCACTAACTGTTACCGGCAGAAATCTGTGGATCTATAGTCCGCACTTCACCGGTGGTGATCCGGAAAATAATTCGTTTGGATCATCCAACGGATCGCTGGGGTTGTATTCATTCTCTACTCCTACTCCAAGATCGATCAATATCAGTTTAAAAGTTGGTTTGTAAACGGCTTCGTAAATAATCATTAAAAAGATCACTATGCGTATTTCCAAATATATAATTCTGCTCACCTGCTGTACGGGTATTGGCATAACCGGTTGTAAAAAATTCATTGATGTTAATAATGACCCTAATAATCCCACTACAGTACAGGAAGCACTGATACTGGCGCCGCTTGAACTGAATCTTTCTACCACACTTACCGGTGGCGATGGCGACAATGGGGGCCTTGCAGCTATGCTGGTAAATCACTGGATGCAAAATGTGGCATTGAACCAGCCCGTTCCCAACAATGGTACATATGTGGTATATAATGTTGACTTTGACGGTCCCTGGAAAAACATTTATGTAACCAGTTTGAATAACCTGAAAGCAATGAATGAAAAAGCCACTGTCAATGGCAATTATAATTATTCAGGCATTGCAAAAATATTAACCGCTTTTTGCATGGGCATTGCTACCGACTATTGGGGTGATGTTCCTTTTACTGATGCATTTCAGGGAATAGGCAAACTGCAACCGGCCTATGATTCGCAGGAGAGTATTTATAAGAACATTCAGCAGTTACTGGATGATGGCATTGCCGACATTAATAAAAATGCGACGATAGTGCCCGGCAGCGACGATTACTTTTATGCGGGAGATATGGGTAAATGGAAGCGGCTGGCCTATACGTTGAAGGCCCGTTATTATATGCATCTTATTAAAGCACCCGGACATACAGCCGCGGGGCAGGCCGACCTGGCGCTGGCGGCTTTACAGAATGGTATGCAATCGAACAGCGATGATATGATGTTCTCCTATCCCGGAAGCGCCGGTCTGGAAAATCCATATTATGTTGATTTTTTACCGGTGTCTACGCTGGTATTGTCATCGGCCTGTGTTGATACGCTGGTGACCCGCCACGATCCGCGGCTTTCCAAAATGGTTGCCAAAGCCAAAGGAACGGGTTTGTATACCGGCCGGCCCATTGGTTCAATAAATCTCGGCGACCTCGATAATTATTCATTGCCCGGTCCTGCTTACGGTTATGCGGCTTCGCCGGTTTATGTATTCAATTATTCTGAAGCATTATTTCTGAAGGCAGAAGCTACGTTGTATAAATCGGGTTTTGCGGCTGCACAGTCTGTATATCAGGATGCGATCCGTTCGCACATGACAAAACTGTCGGTTGCCGATGCCGATGTGGCTACCTATTTGTCGAGCCGCGGTACGCTTACAACTGCCAATGCATTGCAACGTATTATGGAAGAAAAAAAGATCGCTAACTTTTTATCGATCGAGAATTTTAACGACTGGAGAAGAACCGGATATCCATTGTTAACGAAAGTACCGAATGCGGCATCTGACATTCCCAGAAGAATGCTTTATCCGCAGATAGAAATTCTGTCGAATCCGCAGGCTGTGCAGTCGGCAAGGATAACAGATAAAGTTTGGTGGGATAATTAATTTATTGGCAGCAGGCAGTGGGTAGTAGTAATGGCGAAAATCTACTGCCTGTTCCTGCTGCCAATTACTTTTTAAATAATCATTTTGTTTCCCCGATTTTATATAATATTTTTGCAGCCACATTTTTGAAGTTCTTCATCATTATTATGCTGCCCGATAGTATAATGGTAGTACGACAGATTCTGGATCTGTATGTCGAGGTTCGAGCCCTTGTCGGGCAACAAAAAGGCTGAAATACCTCATGGTTATGAGGTATTTCAGCCAAAAAATGCACAATTTATCTTTCCTGATTCTCCTTTGCTGTTTTTACTCTCTTGAAGCTCCAAACCACAGCCCCATTGCCTTGCTGGAACTTACAAAGTATTTTATACCGTTGCGACTGGTTTTTGTTGACAAATTGCTTATGTCCGCATCATCATCGCCCATTATTTTCAGCTTTTTAAGAATGCTCATTCTGCCATCGGGCGTCAGGCTGGGGTCAACAGTTGCAATTACTGCTATAATACCTAATATGATATTGCTGCCCGATTTTATGGTGCCATCGCCGGTACCTATTAAAGTAATTTCTTTTACACTTCCGTCAGACTTGTTAACTGTACCAATTACTCCCAGATTTTCGGTAAACATATACTGAAAGGTATTCTGAACTTCTCCATCCTTTATTTCAATGTCGTCGATCTGCAGATCATCCAGATCATGGGTGCTGGCATATTTATTAAAAATAGTTTTAAAACTTTCAGGAGAGCTGAACAGAGCTGCTGTTGCGGGTGCGGCAGCAGTTGTATCAACCGTCATGGGAGCCTGATCAGCAGCCGGTGTTGTGGCAGTTGCAGCTTGCTTCGGTTCCTGCGGAGTTTCTTTAGCCTGACCTTTATCACTGAAAGCGGCGTAAACCAGAAGCCCCATAAGAACAGTAAGGCCGATCTTCCAGCCTTTGGGCATCTTTTCAGATTTCCATAAAGCGTATAATCCAACAGGAAATACGAAAAGACATAAAAGAATAACAAGCCAGGTTTTGTTATACCATTGATCGTTAGAGGCAGTAACAGATGTCATAAAATGGGTTCGTTTAAGGATTAGGCTTTGAAAGTACTCGTTTGAATATATGGTTCATAGCGATTGTTCGTAATGACTTATAATGTTAGTGTTTTCAATTAGCGGCCAACTGGGATTTTATGTATAAAAAAGCCTAAGATGTAACACTTACATATTTGAAATACAACTGCATATATTGAGATGCGCCACAGGAGTGAAAAATGGCTTTCTGTAGAGAACATTTGTGCGCCTGTAGAGTAGTTTTTATCCTTTAGCATTTCTTTTAAAATGATTTCGTAAGTTGTAGCGTCAAACATCAAACGGCCGTTTTTTTGAATGAACTGGAACTAATACAACAACTCCGGGCGGGAGACGAACAGGCATTTAAGTCGTTGGTAGCTAACTATCAGGATATGGTATATAATACGGCTCTGGGCATCGTGCAAAACAGTGAAGATGCTGAAGATGTGGCTCAGGAAGTATTTATACAGGTATACCGGTCTATCGATCAATTTAAAGGAGATGCCCGCCTTTCCACATGGATCTATCGCATAACTACTACCAAGGCACTGGACCATATCCGCAGCCGGCGTAGAAAAAAGCGTTTTGCCTTCATCACCAGTTTATTCGGCCCCAATGATGAACTGGTGCACGAACCCGTTGATTTTCAACATCCGGGGGTAGCGCTGGACCGGAAGGAGCAAGCCGCCCTGTTATTCCGCATGATTGAACAACTGCCTGAGAATCAGAAAGTAGCCTTTACACTGCATAAAACTGAAGACCTGAGTTATCAGGAAATTGCTGAAGTTATGAAGCTGTCGGTATCGGCAGTGGAATCGCTGCTATTCAGAGCGCGCCAAAACCTGCGTAAATTGCTTGAAAAACATTATCAACAGAATAATTCACAGGACCCATAGGGGTTCGAAGGATTTACCCGTTATTAGCGTCAAATGTATTAGTTTAGAAAGTAAATTACAGTTATGTCAACCGAATTCAATAACAACTCCCGAAGAATAGAGGACGTGCTGGACAGTCTGGAGGGAATACAGCGGGCCAAAGCGCCTGACTTCATGTATACCCGCCTGAAATCCAGGATGGAGACGGAGTTTGATCAGGGCGGACCATTGGGTCGCTGGCTTACCAGGCCTGTTTTGGCATTATCGATTGCTGCTATTGTCCTTATTATGAATGCCACCACTGTGTTAAAAATGTGGAAGCAGAATACTGCCGTCAATAACACCACTGAATCTGCACAGGTAGCAGCAACTGATTATCCTGTAAACGTGTACCCTGTATACAATGAAAATTCCGTAGAACCATGATAAGGCCCCTGCGACAACGATGGCTTTTGGTACTGGTAGCGATCTTATTAATAACCAATATTGCCACGCTCTCGATTTACTGGCTGAAAAAACCGCCAGCTCATGATGGCCCTTTTGATCCCGGAAGAAGGGAAAAGAGGATGGGACAGTTCATGG
>Ga0105239_10007029_pt1 | contig 12955 bp, 14 predicted proteins | sample KBSC44metaG_FD_92761 | JGI IMG/M metagenome (GOLD analysis project Ga0105239, IMG submission 92761) | Corn rhizosphere microbial communities from Kellogg Biological Station, Michigan, USA - KBS C4-4 metaG | ecosystem: Host-associated > Plants > Roots > Rhizosphere > Soil | place: Michigan, USA...
CCATCCTCGGATGGACAGGTGCGGCAGTTATCTTTCACAGATAACTGCCGCATTTGTGTTTTGGGGCATTGACACTGTTGACGCCTATGGATAGGTTGGTGGCAACAAGAAAGTTAGGTGCCTCAGATACCCTCAGGTGTATTCTGTTGATACGGTCGTTAACTGCCAGAATGCCGGGAACGTGCCCGGCCGCTCCCACAACGGCGCGCTTCTCGGCCCAGGAGCGGACGGTTCCGAAAAGCGTGAGTTCGCCTCCCTCGACTTCGACATTGATACGGTCTGCCTCGCGACCCGCTTGCCGCTGCAGTGCAGCGCGAACCGCCTCACGGGCAGCCACCGGCACAGCGGTGTCCGCATCGACGCAGATATTATTGGTCACGCCGCGCACGCCAGCGAGCCGGCGCACGGCGCCAGCAGCGTCCTCGACCTGATAATAATAGGGAACGCTGCCTTCGAGGGTCCCCATCCCTGGGATACCGTGGACCGGATCTGCTCATGCGGGAGAAAGATGTCCCACTCAAGTGCCTGTCGGACCGCGTGGGCGATGTCCGAGTCGGTGCGCGTACCGACCGGAATGACCTCGATTTCATTGGCGACGTCCTCTACCCCAAGAACACGGTGCGCGGCCTCCTGGGCCGCAAGCTTCTCCGCGTAGCTGTGGACCCGGCCTGTCAGTCGGATCACCCCGTTGACATCCGCCATGTGGATACGGTCGTCATGGCTCGCTACCCCTTCCTCGTACGCCGGTATCTGTGACCGGCCCGCCATCCCGAATTACAAGGGAATTGTGACGGGCCACCGCTGCGGCTGGCATCCGCGGAACGGCAGATTATCGTCCGCGTCGCGCAGGAACCGAGGACGCCAATGCCGACGACAATCCGTCGTTTCGCGGAAGCGGAAGCGGCACATGAGGCAGCACAATTACGATGGTAGACCACGGTATTGCCGGTATATCCGGCGGACGGGAGGTAGACATCGATGAAGATTCTGCTAGGTCTGGATTTCCCCCCCGAAGGTCCGGACGGCAAAGAGGCGCCGGCGGCCGTGCGGCTGCTGAAACAGGTACGCTTTTCGAAGGCAGAGGTCGAGGTCGCGCACGTGGTGCGGCCCTATGGAACGCCGGAGCCGGGGCTGCACGCACTGCTGGTGGCGGCAGGCGAGGATGTCGAGCAGGCTTACGCAGAGGAGCGAGCGGCCGCGCAGTACCTGGTAGACCGCTCGGCCGCCAAGGTCGGCGCCAGCGACGGCAGCGAACCGCACGGAATCGTCTTGGTCGGACGGGCTGCCGCTTCGCTGATGAGCCGGGCCGACGACTCGTACGCGGATCTGATCGCCGTCAACGGTTCCGGCCAGGCCTCCTTGCTGGACAAGTTGCTGACACCGAGCGTCGCACGGGCCATCGTTGTGGGAGCGCACCAGAGCGTTCTCGTCGCTCGCGATCGTCCCATCGGCCCCGCCGGCGCGAATCCCCGACGGTGCGGCGGACTGCGCGCCGTGCTGGCGACCGACCACTCTCCCTACGCGAACCGTTGTATCGAGCTGCTGTGCCGCTTCGCCCCAGCAGGGATCGAGCACCTTGACGTGCTGACGGCGTATCCTGCGGAGCAGATTCAAATATTTCGCTCCCTGGTTGGAGATATGGTCGTGGACCCGGCGGACGCAATCCATGACAACCTGGCCAAGCGCAACGACACGGTGATCGACATCCTTTCGCACCACCTGACAGGCACAACCTTCGCCTCACACGTGGCCGCAGTAACCGTCCAGGAGGCGATCGCGCAGCGAATGGCGGAGTCGGATGCCGACCTGCTGATCCTGGGCGCGAAGGGGCACGGCTTCGTCGAGCGCATCCTTCTCGGTAGCGTGTCCTTCCACCACGCCGTCGTCAACCACCCCTATTCCGTCCTGATCCTGCGGGCCCTGGCTCGCACGAGAAATGAGATCGAACATGAACCGAATGGTCCTAGGCTTTGGCCTACACGAGGATGACGAACCCGCGGTCCGGCTGCTGGGCCGGCTACAGTTTGCGGATGCCGTCGTCGACACCGTCCATGTCGTCGAGCTGCCCGCACTGCTGTCTCTCGCCACTACCGACTCCCGACTTGGCGCGGAATTGACGGACACCGTGCAGGAAGAGGAAGAGAAAAGCCGTCGTGATGGAGCTGCCGTCGCTGCACGGCTTCGCGCCGAGGGAGCGACTCCCGGCAGTACGTCGGTCCTTTTCGGAAACGGAGTCGCCGCGCAGCTCGACGCGTACGCGGATCGTGCGTCTGCTGCCCTGATCGCGGTGGGAAGTCACGGCAAGGGGCCGGCGCTCGCGTTTTTCACCGGGAGCGTCGGCCGCGGTCTGGTGATCGGCTCTCATCATAGCCTGTTGATCGTAAAGGGGTGGCAGGCCGAGACCGGCCGCATCCGGGCGGTATTCGCCACGGACCACTCGGAATACGCCGACCGTTGCGTCGATGTTCTGCTGGATCTGGCGCCGCAGGGAATCTCGCACCTGACTGTACTTACGGCCTATCCCCTCAGAGCCGTACGGACTATCGAGACGTTCCTGCCGGCAGGGGTCGGCGATCCGGTGGAATGGGTCAGGAAAGACCTGGAACAAAGGAACGCCCACGTGATACAGCGGCTGGCCCCCCTCGGCTGCGAGATGGATTCTCAGGTGAGGGACGGAGCCGTGACGGAGGCGATCCCGCGAGTGCTGCAGGAGACCGGCGCCGACCTGCTGATCCTAGGCGCGAAGGAGCATGGCTTTCTGGAGCGCCTGGATGAAGGAAGCACATCGCTGCACGAGGCGATGACCGAAGCAAAATCCGTTCTGGTGCTGCGGGCGCCGGGTGAACCACGGTAACCGCAAACAAAAAGACCTTGCGGGAGGCGATCATGGACCTGTCAACTACCTACCTCGGGTTGCCGCTATCGAATCCGCTCGTCGCTTCGGCGTCGCCACTCTCACGAACGCTGGAGGGAATGCGAAGTCTGGAACAGGCGGGCGCGGGCGCCGTCGTTCTCTTCTCCCTGTTCGCAGAGCAGATCCAATGGGACACGCACACCTACGCCATGGGTGCCGGTTCGGCGCCGACCGCGCGCTACCTTCCGGACTGGAAGACGGAGCCGATCGGCCCAAACGAGTATCTCGATCTGCTCAGTCTGGCAAAGCGGTCCCTGGATATTCCCGTAATCGGCAGTCTGAACGGCTTCGGGCCGGGCGAGTGGACCCGATACGCGCGCCTCATCGAGGGCGCTGGCGCAGACGCCCTGGAGCTGAACCTTTACTACCTGCCGACAGATGCGCTGGTGCGCAGTGCATCTGTCGAGGAGACGTACCTGCAGACGGTCCGCGAGGTACGCAAGACGATCACCTGCCCGCTGGCGGTCAAGATCACCCCTTACTTTACGTCGCTCCCCGCAATGGCGGATCAGTTTGTGGAGGCGGGGGCGGATGGTCTCGTCCTCTACAACCGGTTCTATCAGCCGGACTTCGACATCGAGACGGGCAGCGTTCATGCGCCCGGCCTGACACTGAGCGCGTCAGACGATCTGCGACTACCGCTGCGCTGGATCGCGCGGCTGTTCGGTAAAGTTGACGCCGACCTCGCTCTGACCGGCGGGGTGCATGACCACATCGACGCGATCAAGGCGATCATGGCGGGGGCGAGCGTCGCCATGATGCCGTCCGAGCTTCTGACGCGCGGCCCTGCTCGCCTCGGAGAGATCCTCAGCGACCTCTCGGGCTGGCTCCAGTCCCATCACTACGAGTCCGTCTCCGCTATTCGCGGCAAGCTGAGCATGGGAACCGGGATCATCACACCGGGTTCGTCGGAGCGATCCGGTTATATCAACACAATACGCTCGGTCAACGGGGACGGCACACCCGCCGAACGTGCAGCATGAACGGGAGATGCAGATGAAAAACCCGTTTGCGAAGATACTCCTGGGTTCAGACGGATCCGACGATGCCGAGAAGGCGGCCGACATGGCAGCACGGTACGGCGCGGAGTTGCACGTACTCCACGTGTTTTCCCTTGAGATCGGCCTGCTGCCGTCACCCAATCCCCATCCCATGCCCTTGCCGGACGGATCGATCCGGATAGCTGCGACCGCTGGGCAGCAGCCTGCAGGGAAGTAGTCGCGCGCCACATACAACACCTCATAAGCGATGACGCGCCATACACCTACCGCCAGGAGAACGGCAACCCGGCAGAGACCATTTTTTGATCGTCCGCTGATCAGAAAGCGAGTGTTATCATGCGACGCATCCTTTACGCGACCGACGGCTCCCTGAGCGCTACGGCTGCCGGAGAGTTCCTGGCCGGTCTTCCGCACTCGCACGATGTCCACGTTCACATCGTAACCGCGCTGGATCCGGACTATGACGAAGACGAAGGCGAAGGCGAAGGCGGCACCGACGGATACGAGGGAAACGCTGTCTTGACGGAAGCGCAAGCGACGCTGCAAGAGTTCCCCGGTCATGTCACGACGGCAAGAGTATGGGCCGCCTCGACAAGCGAGGTCGTCCAGGCGATCCTGGACGACGCCGCTTATGTGGGCGCAGATCTCATCGTCGTCGGGAGCCAGGGGCGTTCGAATATTGCCCGGTTCTTTCTCGGCAGCGTCTCTGAGGCGCTGGCCCGCCATGCCAGTTGTCCGGTCCTCGTCGTACGGCGGCCGGTCGCGCCGCTGCGGGAGATCCTGATCGGTGTGGACGGCTCCCGAGAGGCGCGCTGGGCGGCGGAGCATGCGACATCCGTGCTGCCTCTGCCGATCCTCTGCACCGCCCGGCTGGTCCGGGTAGTACCGAACCCGCCGTTGTCAGTGGCGATGACGGATACCGTCATCACCGGCTCCTACGCGATAGCCGCACAGGAGTTCGTCGAGCAAGAGCTTCCCGAGGCGCATCGTTATATCGAGTCACTGGCCGAGGAGATCCGTCGCAGATCGGGCGCGAACCTGGAGGCGCCGCGGATAGAGACACTGGTAAGAAGCGGCGACCCGGCGACGGAGCTGATTCAAGCGGCGGATGAGCACTCCGCGGGTCTGATCATCGTCGGCTCCCGCGGCCTGTCTGGGATCGAGCGGTTTCTTCTCGGAAGCGTATCCGAACGAGTCCTGCGACACGCCCACTGCTCCGTGCTGATCGTCAGAGGCACGCCGGATGCCTGAGAAGCGTCGCACGGGCGAGACGCTTCCACGGACCATCGACCGCTTCCTGCCGCGGCCCCAGATCCGGGAGCGGCGAGAGATTACCGTCCGTGCGCCCGCCGCCCTGGTGTTCGCGGCAGCCCAGGAGTTCGACCTATGGTCCGTTCCCTTGATCCATGCGGTCTTCCGGCTTCGCGAGAAGCTGCTCCGGGCCACACCGCCCCCCCGCCAGCCGTGCGGTTTAATTCGCGAGACTCTCCGGCTGGGCTGGGGCATTCTGGCGCAGATACCGGGGCGAGAGATCGTCATGGGCGCCGTCACGCAGCCGTGGCGGGCGAACGTCCGCTTCAACGCCCTTCCGGCCGATCGCTTTGCCGGCTTTGCCGGTCCCGACCTGGTGAAGATCGCCTGGACGATCGAGGTGAAATCGCTCGGACCGGCGCTGACGCGTCTTGCGACGGAGACGCGCGCGGAGCCAACCGACGACATGGCGCGCAGGAAGTTCCGGCGCTACTGGCGCCTCTTCGGCGCGGGAATCGTTCTTATTCGTATGCTGGCCCTACCCGCCATTCGTCGCCGGGCGGAGCGCCACTACCAGCAGGTCAGGAATGAATCATGAAATGGATACTTTATGCAACGGATGGATCCCGAGACGCCACCGACGCCGGGCGATTTCTAGCGGCCCAGTCCCGCTCGTCGGAGATCCATGTCCACGTCCTGACAGTACAAGACCCGTCAGCGGCCGGAACAGATACCGATCGGATCCTCGCAAGCGCCGTGAACGCGCTCGGGCGTTTCCCGCTCTCCGTGACGACGGCGACGGCCCGCGCTGAGACACCTACCGGCGTGATCGCCGCCATCGACTCAATCGCGGCCAACATCGGCGCGGACCTTATCGCGGTGGGGAGCCGGGGGCTCTCCACTACGCCCAGTCTGCTGCTCGGCAGCGTCTCCCATGGAATCGCACGGACCGCCACCTGCCCGGTGCTAGTCGCAAAAGCGCCCGTAGTTCCCCTTCGCGCCATAGTCATCGGCATCGACGCGAGTGCCGAATCGCTCCGCGCGCTTCACTGGGTCCAGGAGGAGATGCCACGGCCGCAGGCCTGCGAGATGCTCCTGGTGCACGCCGCCACGCAGCCCGAAACGGGCGTACGCGAGAGCAGAGAGGCGCTGTCAGAGCAACTCAGGATGCGGTACGGCGTTGCCGCAGAGTTCATCGTGCCGGAGGGAGAGGCGTCCGGCGCCCTGATCGCGATTGCGAAGAGCCGCGCAGCCGGCCTGATAGTAACGGGCGTTCGGGAGATCTCCGGGATAGACCGCCTGGCGTTCGGAAGCGTAACCGAGAGTCTCCTGCGGCATTCGCCGTGCTCCCTCTTAATCGTCAAGCGCTAGCGAAGAGACGGCGGAGAGCGCTGTAAAGCGACGTGGCGGCATACGACCGCGCCTCCTGCGCTGGGGAGCAACGCAGCCGGAGACCAACGCCTCCGACTGCGTCGCCATCGCATCCCCGCGTCAGTTCGCCGGATGCGGCTCGCCCTTCGCCGCTACGGCCTGGTGACGGCCCGCCTTCCATCGGCGGCGCGAATCATCGATGGCCGCGAGGATGGCCCCAGATCCTACCAGTAGGAACGCGCACTGCAACAGTCCGCCGATGAAAGGCAGCGATGCGAGCAGAGCGACGGCAAGCGAGCCTGCGCACAGCCGCAGATAGCTGGATGCCGGCGCCTGCGCATAACGGCGGAAGCAACGATGCAGGACCCACGCGCCTACTCGGTCGGCGATAACCGTTTCAGCAAGGAGGAGGACCGCTCCGTACAGAGCCAGCATCGTCAGCGCGACCGGAATGCCGACAATGGTGAGCATTAGCATTAGGGCGGCGGCGGGAACCGCCGCGATCTCGGCGAACCCGTAGAGGGCAGACCGGCCGACGTCACGCCGCAGGGACGCCGCGACCCCGCTGAAGCCACGCGGCGCTAACGTAAGAGCGAGAATACTCAGGAGGAATAGCCCCGTCGCCTGCAGCAACCATCGCCCGGCCCAATTGGCAATACGGCTCAGAATGCTCGGCGCCTGGGGCAGCGATCCGTGCGCCATCTCGCTGACGGGATGGTAGCGGATCCGTCCGATGATTTTTGCCTCCGGAGAGATCTCCGGTGGTTGGGCACCGAAGACATCAAGGTCTCCCTGCACTCTGGCCTCCGGTAGCAGGGTAAGGCGGTCGACACGCGCAGTAAGCGAGCCGCCGACCGTACCGCCGACCGCCGCCTGGCCGGCCGAGATCGTGAGGTCGCGTCCGACAGGTCCGAGCACCGTCACTTCGCCGCCGGCAAGAGAAGCGTTACGCACGATGCTTCCCCCCGGCTCCAACAGGATCGTACCGGCGAAGATGGTCGCGCTGCGCCCGATCCGGCTAGTAACCTCCGCATTGCCCGCGACGACGCGCAGGCTTCCACCCACCGTATCGCGGACCGTCACGTTGCCGCCCGCCGCTAACAGATCGCCGAGGATGCTTCCCTCGCTGACGACAGTTCCGCCAGCGGCCGCGAGATCGCCATTGATGCGGCCGCCCACTCGAACCAGGTTTCCGCTCACCGCCATGTCGTCATCGATGACGGAATCTGACGGAACGGTGACCGTATTGCCGCTACGGGTGACCATCGCGCCTGCCTGGCAGATCGGCCCCACCAGATAAATGGAACACAATAGGATCGCTGCCACTCCTGAAACGGCAGTCGGACATCGCCTGCACATCTATCGGCCTCCTGCGGTCGGACGGCTTGCTCATTTCCTACCGTGCTCGAATAGCGCAGAGATCAGCATTACTGTCCGGTTTCGCCGCTGTCCCGATTGTCCCACTCCCCGCCCGCCTCGACATCCGCGAAACGGCCTATTTACGCCTCTTCACGATCGATCAGGGAAGGGGAACACTCAGAACCTGACAATCCGCCGTTCCGCTGATGTCGGCGGCTCCCATAGATGTCAAGATGTGTCAACAGACCGATACGCGCAGCCGCGCCGGTCTGGATCAGGTGTGGCAATCCCTCTGCAGACGGAGGTGAGCGATGAAGTGGATACTCTACGCAACGGACGGGTCCGAAGGCGCACTGTCAGCCGGTCACTTTCTGGCTGGCCTACCCTGCAGTCCGGACGTGCACGTGCACGTCCTTGTGGCAAGCTCCCCGGACGCGGCGGCTGGCGATTGCGAGGAGATCCTGGGCGTCGCGGTACGGGCGATGGGGCGTTTCCCCGGGCATGTCACCACGGCGACGGCGCCGTCGAGATCGACGGACGAGACGATCGCGGCGATCGTCAACGTGGCGACAAACGTCGGCGCGGACCTGATCATCGTCGGAAGCCGCGGACTCTCAAAAATCGCCCGTTTCTTTCTCGGAAGCGTCGCCGCCGGCGTGGCCCGGACCTCGACCTGCCCCGTGTTGATCGCACGTGCGCCGGTGGGTTCCCCGCAGACAGCGATCATCGGCATCGACGGGAGCGTCCCGTCCCAGGGCGCACTCGAATGGGTGACGCGGGAGATGCCCCTTCCGCCCGACTGCGAAATGATCCTGGTTCAGGTTGCGAATGCCGGCGCAATACCGGTAGCCGCGCCGCAGCTCGAACGGATCGATTCGGCGCTTCGGGCAGAACCGTTCCCGCCACAGGAAAGCCGCGAATCGACGTATAGGGGCGGCGAGCAGGCGGCCGTAGCGATACGGTCGGAAGCAGGTCGTCCTGCCACCTTTCTGATGCGCGAAGGCGATCCCGCGAAGGAGATTATTGCCCTGGCGACCGAGCGCAACGCCGATTTAATCGTCACGGGCTCGCGCGGGCTGACGAAAACGGACGCGCACCTTGTCGGAAGCGTTTCCGAGTACCTGCTGCAACACGCGCCCTGTTCCGTGCTGATCGTGAAGGATACCCACCATACCTGACACAGCCGCTGCCATCCACCTCTTCAAGGGTACGCCGCGAAGACGTGGATGACCAATTATCTTCGTCACGGCCCTCCTGCCCTGCATCCGTCAAACCGCGGATGCCCCAACATGCTTCTGGCAATACGATAGAGACGACGGGGAAGCCGTCTACCTGCCGTTTTCACCTGTGGTAGATATCGGAAGGACCATATCGCCAATGAAGTACCAGGAAATAGGAGCCGCTCCAGAATCGCCGCGTGGCTGCTCCTGGACAACGGATGCTTCCGGCAACGCGCCGATAGCCCTCGCCCAGTTGATAGTTCCGAGCGGCGATGGCCTGCTTGCCGTGGACGACGACTGGCGAATCACCCATCTGAACGACACCGCAGGGCGCATACTCCGGCGGAGTCCCGCGGACGTGGCCAGAGCCAATCTCTGGGATGTCTTCCCCGAAGCGAAAGAGCGTCCCCTATTCGATGAGTACCAGCGCGCGATGCAGGAGCGCATCGCGACCGAAATCGAAGGGTATCTCGCGCCCGTGAACCGCTGGTTCGAGCATCGCTGCCTGCCCACAGCGGAGGGCGGTCTGATCGTGCTCCTGCGCGACATCGGGCCGCGCAAGCGCGCAGAGGAAGCGTTGCGGCGAAGCGAAGCGCGGTTCCGCCGGCTGTTTGACCACGTCCCCGAGGGTCTTATCATCCTGGACCACGACGGGAACGTGGTCGCCATGAACGCCGTCATCCGAGCGGCCATCCCGAAGAGCCAGAACCAGGCCTTCGCCGGGCGCGACTGGACGGATCTCTGGGAGGACGCGTGCCGTGAGCCAGCACGGCACGCGTTGCAGGCGGCGACGACGGGAGCGGTGGCGCACTTCCAGGCGTGGTGCGGCGCAGGCGCCGCAAAAAGGTGGTGGGACGTCACCTTATCGCCGCTGCCGGCAGACCGAATCTGCCCGCAGGATGTCTATCTGTGTGCCCTGCGCGATCTCACGGCAGCGAAGCAAGAAGACGAACAGCGGGCTGATGTTGCCGCCCGAGATCACCGCATCGCGGAAGCCTTGCAGGAAAGCCTCCTTCCCGCTCCGAACGCACTAACAACACCGGGATTCGAGGTAGGCGCGCAGTGCATGGCTCTGCACGCCGACGAGGCAAACGTCGGCGGTGATTTCTACGACGCATTCCCGTTGCCGAACGGCAAATCGGCGCTCGTCGTCGGCGATGTTATGGGGAAGGGGTTGGAGGCGGCACTGTCCGTAGCCGAGATCCGGTTCGCGCTCCGCGGCTTCCTCTGGCAGGATCCCTGCACCGCCTGCGCCCTGGACCGGGTCAACCGCTTCCTGATCGATACTCAGCGCCTGGAAGACCGGCCGCGCAACGTCCTGGTGGGCCTATCGCTCGCCGTAGTCGATACCGCGACCGGCACAGTGGAGCTTGGTCTGGCCGGCACCGAGGCGGCGCTGATCCTCCGAGAAGGCGCCTCCCACGTCCAGACGATCGCGACGCCCGGCAACGCCATCCTCGGCGCCATAGCTAACGTACCCTATGAAACGACGTCCGTACGTCTTGCCCCCGGCGACGTCCTCGTGCTGCTCACGGACGGGATCACCGAGGCGCGCGCCGGGTCGGTTTTCTTCGGCATCGGGGGCGCCGCGGCGGCACTCGCTTCCGCGGCGCGCGACGGCCATTACTGCCTGGACTCCTCTTGCCTGGCCCGGGCTATCACCGGCGCTGCGACCACATTCGCCCGGAATCGCCTTAGCGACGACGTCTGCGTCCTTGTCGCACGCCGGAGTGACAACGCCTTGAGATCGCGTCACTCTGCGGGCGTACAATCCGCCATGCTGCGGAAGCGCTATCAGGGATGAAGGCCACACGCGAAATAATACGGTGACAGATCGGGAGCGGTCGCGTTGGCAGATGATCGTGCTGCGACGCCAGCCAACGATTACGAGCTCAAAAAGATACGGGGAGGCCGGGACATTTGCACTGGCAATATCTCCCCGGCGAGATTCCGCCAAACGGGGGACGCGGGTTGGCGGGCTCGGAAGTATGATGCGCTTCAGTAATCGCTAAAGGCGCGTCGATATAGGAGGCAAAGTATGGCGACTCCGTCTCATGGGGTGAGTCGTATTGGGCTGGTCGTACTCGGCATTGTCCTCGTCGCGGGAATCAGCGTCACTCGTGGATATAACACGCTCGTTCAGCTTGACCAGCAGGTCCAGTCGCAATGGGGGCAGGTGCAAAATGTCTATCAGCGCCGTCTCGATCTGGTGCCCAATCTGGTGGAAACGGTAAAAGGGGCAGCAGCCTTCGAGAAGGGGACGTTTACGGCGGTGGCCGAGGCGAGGGCAAAGGTAGGACAGGTTTCCGCCTGGATGCCCTCTGGCCCTGCCAAAGACTCGGTCCAGTTCGGCCGGTTCCAGCAGGCACAGGACGGCCTCTCTTCCGCTCTCTCGCGTTTGATGGTCGTCGTAGAGCGGTATCCGGAACTCAAGGCCACGGAGAATTTCCGCGATCTGCAGGCGCAGCTCGAGGGGACGGAAAACAGGATCGCCGTCGAGCGCATGCGGTTCAACGAGGCGGCCCAGTCCTTCAACGCTACCCGCGACAGCTTCCCGACGAACGTCGTCGCCGGCATGTTCGGCGATCGCTTCCGGGAAAAGCCCTACTTTACCGCTCAGCCAGCCGCGCAGGCTGCGCCGAAGGTGAAGTTTTGAGCCATGAAGCGCGTCTGCCGCCCCCTTCTCGCCGCAGGGATAGTGGCCCTGCTTTTCGCAGCGGTCCGAACCGCGCCGGCCGCTCCGTTTCCCGTACCGCCGGCGCCAACAGCGTGGGTCACGGACACAGCGGGTTTTCTGTCCGAGGCGGCTCGCGTAACGCAGGACAAACGCCTGGAGGCTTTTGAGCACGCGTCCGGGCATCAGGTACTGGTATGGGTGGGGCAGACGACCGGTGACACGCCGACTGAGGAGTGGACGGTGCGTGCGTTCCAGGCGTGGCGCATCGGCCGCAAAGGGATCGACGACGGCCTGGTCCTATTCATCCTGGCCGGGGACCGTAAGGCGCGGATCGAGGTCGGTTACGGCCTGGAGGAGCGGGTACCCGATGCCGCCGCATCGCGCATTCTGAACGAGGTCGTCATCCCGCGTATCAAGGCAGGCGATCGGGACGGTGCGGTGACCTCCGGAGTGGACCAGCTGATCGCGGCTATCGGCGGACAGAGCGCGCCAACCGTGGAACCGTCGTTTCCGGCGCTCGGATTGCCGCAGTGGATATTCATCGGCGCTGTCGGCCTTGTCGTTATCGTACTGATGGTCCGCTACCCTCCCCTTGCGTCTTTTGTGTTGAACCTTCTGGCCTCGGCGTTCTTCTCGAATATGGGAAGCGGCAAGAACGGTGGCGGTCGCGGTGGCTTCGGCGGCGGCCAAGGCGGCCGATCCGGAGGAGGCGGCGCCACGGGAAGATGGTGAACTGGATTGCCCGCGTTCTCAGTGCGGTTTCCGGTGCGCTGGTCTTCCTGACCGTTTCGCACGCGTTCGTCGCGCCGACACGCGAAGGCTGACGGCCGATGAATTGATCAGGTTTCCGAGGACAGACATTGATATGCGACATCTGGAACTACATCGGACGGACAGAATCAGTTGGTTACGCGCGGCGGTTCTCGGCGCCAATGACGGTATCGTTTCGACGGCGAGCCTGATCGTTGGTGTCGCGTCTGCGAACACTGGCCGCGACGCTATCCTGCTAGCAGGAATTGCGGGGCTGGTCGCCGGAGCGTTTTCCATGGCGGCAGGCGAATATGTCTCCGTCAGCTCGCAGGCCGACACGGAACAGGCAGATCTGGCGCGCGAACGTGGCGAACTGGCGACCAATCCCGTTTCCGAAGAGGAGGAGCTCACA
>Ga0105239_10007034_pt1 | contig 12948 bp, 10 predicted proteins | sample KBSC44metaG_FD_92761 | JGI IMG/M metagenome (GOLD analysis project Ga0105239, IMG submission 92761) | Corn rhizosphere microbial communities from Kellogg Biological Station, Michigan, USA - KBS C4-4 metaG | ecosystem: Host-associated > Plants > Roots > Rhizosphere > Soil | place: Michigan, USA...
GCGCGCACTTGGCTGGATTTAGCAAAAGCGGTGTTTCATGAAATGGGTCGTCCGCTCAATATCGAGTGGATCGATGTGCCGGCGAATATTCGTGATCAATATCAGTATGTGACCGAAGCCAAGATGACAAAATGGGTTTCAACTGGCGGTTCAAAACCACAATGGTCGATTGAAAAAGGCATTCACGACTACGTTCAAGGGTACTTGGTTCCAGGCCGTCACTTATGAGCGCATTATCACGACTGCCGAATCATCTACGTAAGTATGTTGTTGAACAAAGATATGAACGTTACACGCCTGAAGATCAGGCGGTGTGGCGCTTTATCATGCGGCAGTTGCGTGAATTTTTATCCGTCAATGCGCACGAATGTTATCTCGATGGTTTAAAGAAGACTGGGATTTGTGTCGAATCGATTCCTCGTATCGAAGAGATTGATCGGATGCTGGGTGCGTTTGGTTGGGGTGCTGTTCCCGTCTCGGGATTTATTCCGCCGGCCGCCTTCATGGAGTTTCAATCGCTTGGTGTTTTACCAATCGCAAGCGATATGCGCTCGCTTGAGCATCTCTCTTACACGCCCGCTCCTGACATTGTTCACGAAGCGGCCGGGCACGCGCCGATTTTAGTTCATCCTGAATTTGCTGGTTACCTTCGTCAGTATGCGGACGTCGCAAAGAACGCGATTATCAGCAAAGAAGACATGGATCAGTACGATGCCATTCGTGAGTTGAGCGATCTCAAAGAAGATCCTTCGTCGACGCCAGAAGAAATCAAAGCGGCTGAAAAGCGTTTGGATTTGATTAATCAAAATATGTCCTCAGTTTCAGAGGCCGCTCTCCTTTCGCGCATGAACTGGTGGACCGCCGAGTATGGTTTGATTGGCGATTTGAAAAATCCGCGCATTTATGGTGCTGGGTTATTGTCATCCGTTGGTGAATCTCGCCAGTGCTTGAGTGATAAAGTGAAGAAGATTCCCCTCGACGTTCATTGCGTCGATTTTTCTTACGACATCACTGAGCAACAGCCGCAATTATTTGTCACACCTGACTTTCACACATTGCATTCTGTACTCGATAATTTAGCTGATCGCTTGTCGTTCCGTCGTGGCGGCCTGTATGGGCTTGAGCAGGCGAAGAAGGCGGCGACGGTGAATACTGTGCAATTGAACTCGGGAATTCAAATTTCAGGCGTCTTGCAATCGTTCTTGGTCAATGATCGAAATGAGCCCGTATTCATAAAATTCAATGGTCCTAGCCAATTGAGTTGCGCTCACAAAGAAATCGCCAATCAGGGAATTGCTCGCCATGCACACGGCTTCTCATCGCCAATGGGCCGAATCAAAGGTTTTAAAAAACCATTGAGTGAAATGAGTAACGACGAATTGGCCAACGCAGGAATTCGAACTGGTTCCAATGTTCGACTCGAATATGAATCCGGTATTATCTTCGAAGGTACACTCAAAGGTCTCCACCGCTTAGGCACGCAACTGCAGATTTTGACGTTTGCTCCGGCTCGCATGACGAGAGGATCCGAACTATTATTTGATCCCGCTTGGGGTGAATTTGATTTGGCCGTCGGCGAATCGGTCATCAGTGTTTTTGGCGGACCGGCAGATCGCAGCAGTTATGGCGAAACGGATGACTTTGTTTCGAAACAGGTTCCGCCACGACGCTTGAGCGATTTCGACAAAAAGCGTTTTGATCTGTTTTCGAAGTTACGCGATTGCCGCAAATCTGCAAATTCCTCGACGTGGTCAAACCTCGCCAATGAAGTCTTGCAGGACAAGAAGCTCCCTTGGTTAATGACCTTAGAACTCATCGAAATGGGTCACTCACTCGGGCTTTCCTCTTCTTCTGAGTTCAAATCTTTGCAACAACAGATCGAACCGTCGGGGTTTACTAACGAAGATGTTCGACAATCTGTCTCTGATGGACTTAAGATCGCCAATCGATGATCTCAAATATTGATGTGGTGCTGGCACGCACCGAATATCCGAGCAATATCGGCGCAACCGCGCGCGCGATGGCCAACATGGGCGGCGATCGTCTTATTCTCGTCGATCCACAATGCAAAATAACAGTGAAGGCAAAACAGGCTGCGGCCGGTGCGCAAGCGCAGCTTAAAAATCGTGTCATTCACAAATCGTGGCAGGACTTTTACGATCAAGAACCCGAGGGTTTTCGTCTTGCACTCACTCGACGAGCGGGTCGTAAACGCCGCGTGATTTCGCTTGAGGATGCTTTACAAAACATCAAGCGCGCAAAGAAAAACAAAAGCAATCGGCTGTATTTGATTTTCGGTCCAGAGGCGGACGGTTTGAATGTTGATGATCTGACTTACGTACACGAATGCGTTTACCTTCCGGTGTTTGGTGAATTTGGCAGCTACAATCTTGCCCAAGCCGTCCTGCTTGCGATGCATGTGACCCGCCAAGCGTTTCCACCCCAAGAGATGCCGGCGCAAACAAAGGGCGAATACGATGTCGCCGAACAACCGTTTTATTTTCCGGATGAGAGTATTAAGGAGTGGCTGACGGCCATGGGCTTTGACATCAACGCACGTAAAGCGAGTGCCTATCTCACGCTTAAGCGTTTGTTCTTACAAAAGCTTCCAACGAAGCATGAGATGCAAGTGCTCGACGCGATCCTACAACAAAATATTCGTAAGTTGCGGGGACCAAATGCGAAATAAAAAAATCTTGCCAATGATCCTGGTCATTCTTGTTTAAGTGGGAAGTTCTTCGACTGGCGCCGTAGTTGATTAATGCTTGATACTTTTTAAATAGCGTAATCGGGCAATGAACTGTTGGGAAAATTCAATCTTGCTAAGAGCATTTTCCCAATCCGCCCGATCGCCTGGAGCCTGAGGATTCTGGCGCGGTGAAACGATCTCTAATAGCCATCTCGCGCAGGCTTTAATGGTTTCGACAAAACCCGTTCTTCCACCGGAAGCTATTTTTCGAAAATCACCCTTCAGTCGCGATTCAGGATAAGGCTTACCAAATTCAGCACGTGAAGCTTCGGGGTGTTCGTCTATTGCGTTTCGCACCGCCATCCATTTTCCCTCGAATGCCTCCGAGTTTCTGGTTGTACGCGAGGCCGAACGGAATCGTTTCTTTAACCACTTGTCGATAAATGCGGACTCATCTTTCACAAAGAGAATTTCGAAATCGGACCAATTGATGGTGACATTTTTTTCATCTAGCGAAGCCATCAAAAGCGTTAATACTTCGATTTGATTGACGGCTTGTGCGAGACTCACTTCGATATCTTCGTCAAGCTGCGTGACCGTTTTATCCATTGAAGTGTTACGAAACTTTTTCTTGAGATCTCGGCTCAGCTCAAGCGCAAACCGAATACGATTTCGTAGCACCTGCACAAGTTCAACTGGAAGAAAGAGTCCTTGTAACGGCCGAACGCTCGCATTGCGCAGAAAGGTCTCACCTTTTTTAGAGATCGGAATTGCGCCACGAGCGACAAAGGCCTCGAGATAAGCGTCTCGGCTCGTGGATGCGTCAGGGATAGAATACACAGAAATAGCTATTCGACGTGAATCATCGGGGGGTAACGTTGCGTTGTATTTTTCAATTGTTCCACGAACTTCGTCCGCGTCTGGTATCCACATATGATGATCATCGACAATTTCAAAACCAAAATACTTTGCGCTCTCGATGCCAAGAACTTCCGGATAGAAGCGTAAATCAACGGATAGAGTGTCCGACCAGGTCCCTTTGCGCTCGACAAGGTAACGTTTCCCGCCATTTTTACCATCTTCCGATTTTGTAACGGCAAAGGAGTCATTGCTAAAGTGATCCAAATCATCGTAGGCGAAGGCAACGTTTGCTACCATCAGTGAGAAGCAAAGAAAAATCAGCCGAGTCATATTTGCCATTTTACTTTGCTTTACGTTTGAAGATTTGGCTAACGATCGAAGTGATGTCGCCGGTTAAAATGTCGGAGGCTGAGGAGGCCGCGGCTTCTTTGTTGGCACCGGCCAAGGCATTAATTTCTCGGCGTGCTTCAACAAAGCCACCATCGAGAGACAGAGCCTTTTCAAACGAGTTCACGGCATTGACATCGCCATTTGCCATACGCACAAGACCTTGTGCCATATGAAAGAACGGATTGCCGCGATTCATATTTGGAATCTGATCAAGTTGTCGCTGCAAATTTAAAATCTCAGTTTTTGGCAAACGCGAATTTTGCTTCAACTTTGCCCAGATCATCAGACACAAGAAATGCTGATCGTCTTTTCGAATCGCCATCGCTTCGTTGATCTTTGCTTCGGCTTTGGCATACGTTCCACGACGGATCAGCTCCAATGCTTCATTAGATAAAGTGTCGGCCTTAATCTCTTTCTCGGCCCACACAGACTGAACTTGTGCATCGTAAGCCGCGCGCTTTTCTGGATTCGCGAGGGTGTCATAGGCGCCACTCACTGTTCCAAACAACGCATCTGTCACTTTGCGCAAGGACTCTGGCGCATCGGGAGGCAGACGATCGGGATGATTGGATTTCACGAATTCTTTAAAGACCGCTTCGACTTCAGTTGCTTTGGCATCTTTTGACGTGCCGAAAGAGACAAAAATATCGATTGGGTTTTTGCCCTTGAGTGAATCGAAGAGTTTTTGGCGACGACTCGCTTCAGCCTCGAAGTTTTTCATCGCGCCAACGTCTGTGAAGATAACCTGACCGAAAATAACAAATAGATAGGTGGCCTTGAGGAAGTTCCCTTCTTCTGCAGGATTCTTTGCCAAAAGATTTTGTAAAGTCGCCTGTCCATTGAGTTCGGGCAAACGATCTTTCACACGTGCAACGATTGGTAAATTCCAAATGGCGTGGTCAGCCGACAATGTGCTGACGGCTTTCATCGTTGATTGCGACATGCTCTGAAAGAAGTCTTTCAAATAATCCAATTGCAAACTCTGATCGAGCGCATCGCTCATCTCAAGAAATAAATCGAGCATTTCAACGCCCTCGCCCTTAATTCCGTCTCCAGTATCGGGAACAAAGCTGAGGTTAAGGCGCTCAGATTTTAAAATGCGTTTAAGATCGTAGATGATCTGGTCTCGACGCGCTTGAAACGCGGCATGTGGGCTGATGTAACCCGAGTTCACTAACAATTGCAGACGCGCCTTCTTATCCTGCGTTGACGTGAATTCATCCCAATCTTGCTGGGTGAGATAGCCGGTATCGATTAGAAAGCGAATTGCCAATTCGTCCGCTTGATCGCTATCGACGCCCATCACTTTTCCGTTATGAATCGAAATTCCGTAAATATCGCCTGATGAAGAGGCTAAGTTGAGGAAGCCTGAAATACGCGCTTCAAGCAAAATCGAAAGGACCAATGCGACTTCGCCAGCACGAATTTCTTCTAGATGCTCAACGATCTTTACGCGATCACGAACCGATTCGATTTTTTTAGTGAGAACACTTTGGAGCGTCCACTTTTGCCCGTCTGCCAATCCATCAAGCGCTGGCTTGAGAGCGGCTAAAAGATCAACTGGCCCAAACGGTTTTTCTAAATAAGCAATGGCGCCCGTTTTTTTTAGTGCCTCGGCCTCAAAAGATTTGTCGCGAAAGATTCCGCTCATCAAAACGATCGCGCCGTTATCAAAACGAGTTTTGCGTAACTCTTCACCGAGCTGCACACCGTTCTTCACCGGCAACATGCAATCAATGACGGCGACATGAACATGTTTCAAACGAACCATGTTGAGTGCTTCATCAGCACGACTCGCCCACAGCGGTTTGTAACCCGCGCGAACAATCGCTTCACTCAAAGTTTTTCCAATCGCCTTGTCATCATCGACGATCAGAACGTTAATGTCGCTTTTCTTCATCAATTCCTTATCGGAATTAATAACTTAACTTTTGATCGGACTTTGGGCTGGCTAGCCCTTCGGATGGTGCTTCGCCCAGGCCTCGCCCATGCGTTGCTGAAGAGTTTCGATGTTGAATGGTTTTACGATGTAGGCGCTCACACCTGACATGGCGGCTTCGATGACTGGGCCTTTTTCGCTCTCCGTGGTGACCAGAACAAATGGCAAGGTTGCGAAGCCGGCGTCGGCACGAACTGTTTTTAAAAAGTCCAAGCCTGACGGGCCTGGCATGTTGAGATCGGATAAAACCAGGCCAACTTGGTTGCTTGGTGATTTTGCAAAAAATTTTAATTTCTCTAGGGCTTCGTTTGCGTCTTCGCAAGCCGTAACTTTGTTGTAGCCCAAACGCTGCAGCGAACTCACTACCATGCGACGAATATTGAGAGAATCATCGACTGCCAAGATGTGTGTTTCTTTTGGGAACATGTCTACGCCGCCTTCGTTGCCGGATCAAACGACGAGTGAACTTTTGGGAACTGAATAACGAACTTCGTTCCTTTACCCGCCTCTGAATAGACTTCCACATTTCCACCGAGTTTGACAACCTGTTCTCTGACGGCGTCCATTCCAACGCCTCGACCAGAGAACTCACCAATGCTTTCTTTCGATGAAAATCCCGGCAAGAAAATGTTCTGGATCACTTCATGATCGCTCTGCTTAGAAGTATCGAGCGTTGGATGGGTTTTGGCTAATTTCTTGCGAATCGATTCCGGATCAATGCCTTGACCATCGTCTTGGATCACGAGCTGATATTCATTCGTCAATTCTTCAAATGTCAGAGTGATTTGACCTTCTTCAGGTTTTTCAACCCAGGTCCGTTCTTCGGCCGGCTCGATGCCATGATCCACGGCATTGCGGAACACGTGAACGAGCGACGCGAAAATCTCCATGTACGGCTCTGGATGAACCAGAATGTGGCCACCGACGATTTTGAGTGGCTTTAACTTTTTGCCCAACTTTTCTGCGACGTTTTGAACCAACCCATCATAATGCGTAAGACGTTTTGAAACCGGTTCTTTTAAGAAGCGGTTTTGAAAGTCTTCGATGATTTTTGCCGAGGCTCCACCGACTTGCATCGCTGCCATGAAATTTTTTAGCTGACCGACTTCCATCTCAACATAGCGTGATGGCCCATTCACATTTTCTTTCGGCAATTGAATCAAATCTGAATTCTCTTCTAAGAAATGATCTAAGGACCCACGCAATGCCAGCATCTCAGTTCCAAGTGCTGCTTGGACCTCAGCAGGCAATCCGGATTTACCTTTATAAGGCTCAATCACTTGCTGACATTTGCGAGACACCAATCGAACTTCGGCGAGCGAGAACGTACCCGCTTCACCTTCAAGGGTGTGGAGTAAGCGAAAGCTTTCGGCAATCGCTTGGGCATCAAATGGTTTCTTAAGCATTGCATCCACTTGGTCCATGATGACCTTGGATGATTGCAAGAATTGAAGAAACTGATCCTTGTTTTTAACGTATTTCAAAATCATCGAAGCGTGCTGACGCTCGCGTTCGAGTTCTTGCTGTGCTTTGTACTCGCCCGTTTTATCAGTGGCGACCAAGACGACTTCACGTAATTGTTTATCGCTACGAATAGGATAATAGTCGATCGTAACGTACTTGCCCTTCGAGTGAGGGAACAAGCCAGGACCGAGTGGTTTTAAATCTTCAAATGGCAGTGCCTCTGAGAACAACGCCTTCAACCACATTTTAAATTCTGTATTTTTATCAGGTGGAATTTTCAAAAGCTCCATCAACTGCGCGCCTTGCGGATTGGCTTCTAAAATATCTAAACAAGCGCGCGTGAAAACATTGCCGGCAACACCATCAGCATTGAAAGTCAAAAAACCTTGGCCCAAGCTGTTCATCACCGCGTTGAGACTTTCATTCACCGTGCGCAATTCGGCGGTTCTTTGAGCGACGATCACTTCCAAGTTTTTGGTATATTCTTCGAGTTGTGCACGTTCGGCGTGATATTTTGCCGCCAGAACTTCTTCGAGCGTCACGTCATGACAAAAAAACACCCAACACCGATTTTCGCCTTCACCCATCGGATGAATGGCCACCTGGAGTTTTCCTGTCTTCTCGGCTTTCAAAAGTTTGAAACCCGTTTCAACGAGAGGACTCGCCGAATCCCAACCCGGAGATTCTTGTTTGAACGGAAATGGCAATTCAGCAAATTCGATCAGATCTGACAGCTGGCTTTTTCCAAGAAGACGACGCACCGATGTTTGGCAAAGGGAGGCCGCAGGTTCATTGCAATAAATGACCTTGGTCGTTGCATCGACGACAAAAGTAGCTGGCAGAAGTGAATCAAAAACGCTGAAATCAACCATTAGCTTACAAATTTAAAATATTTTGTTTCAATGACGTCCATTTCCATTGGCTCGCCACCATCGTCATTTACGGTTGCTGGCGGATTTACTTTTCCGTCTTTAAATTCGCGTCCGTTCACGAACAAAACCATTTTTTCGTTACCAGATGCTTCGCTATAATACGGCACAAAGAAGCTCTCGACTTTTGTTCCAGCTGGCAAAAAGCCAAGGACCATATTGATTTGATCAACAACGATCTTTGGGCAATTGCGAACTGTCATTTGGCATCCCGCTGGGAATGCTTTTGTCCATTTGATCCACTCGCGAATTCCAACCGAGTTGATCGCGGTAACGCCAGTGAGATCAACGATCACCGCTGCGCCCGTGACAGGCGCTTGCGCGAAGTTTGCGTCTTCGTCGATTGCACCTTTCACAGTGATGCACTGAGTGCCGTTCTCTGTTGAGTTTTGAAATGTACATGCCATAAGGTCCTCCCTTTTCGTCCTATTTAATCCAATGTAAATGCTTCGGCAGATCTTCACGTTGACGGCGGCTGACCTTAATCGGCACGACGCAAACGAGAAGTGTTTTTTCGCCTGGCTTTACGCCATAGTACAAACTCGAACCGGTGTTAAAGATGATGTAACTCCCGATTCCCGCTCCACCTTCACCAAAATTGATCGAATCTTTAACGCTCGAGTAGCATTTATGAATTCGATTCAAATACGATTTCACGTCCAATGATCCGTAAGGATCTTCAACGCCAATCAAAAGACGTTTACCGTCCTGTGCCGCAAACAAACGCGCTTGCTTGCCGTGATCCAGTTTTACTTTTGTCGTCAAACGATTGATTCGTTGATTTACAAAAGTCACAGGGTCCACATAAGGCGCATTATAAAGTGCATTCGTTACGAACTCGTCTGTGACCGCGATCACTTCATCAACAAGCGTCGACGAGCGACTGATACCATTGACGATCGTTTTCATTTCATCCAGCAGACCGTTCTTTTCATCCGACGAACAAAAATTTCGATTCAACAAAAGGGATGATTGCTCATTTCGCGAGCTGATCTCTTTCGGCCAAAGTATCGCAGTCGCAGGGTGCGAAAAGAAGGTTTCGCTTTTTTGACTCAGCAATTGAGCGCTTTGAACTTCCTCGTCGTACATCCAACCGAGCGGCTGACAAATATGTGTCTCAGATCCTGAGATCATCTGCTCGATCAGTTGTTGAGGCGTCAAAGCTGGGTGAGTCTTCAAAGCTGCTGACATCAACCTACCCTGTCGCCTTCATCACGTTGGCCGGATTGTATTCAATCATGAACATCGTGACGTCATCGATGAGCTCGGCGTTTTGACGGTATTCATTGGCGCGGTTGCGAAGTTGCGTCATCTTCACCGAGATGTCGTTTTCGACGTTGGCTGAATCAATCAAATTTTTCAAGAAGGTGCGCTCGCCCCATTTTTCGTTCGCTGGCGTTTGAATATCCATGATTCCGTCAGTGTAGAAGAAAATAAGATCACCAGCTTCAAGTTGCACTTCGGCTTCTTGATAGCTCGTGTCGGCTTTTTCTCCGAGACGTGGACCATTCACGTCCATCAATGGAATCAAATCTTTTTTCTTAAGCAACGTGCCTGGACGCTTCTTCATCAGATAGGGCGGATCGTGGCTGGCGCAGCTATAGCGAAGCATTCCAGTATCAAGATCCAGACATCCTAAGAAGAATGTCATATTGATTTTGCCTTTTGAGGTTTGATGAATCGCATGATTCATCACCTGAAGGCCAACAGACGGAGTCATATCCGGAAAAGTTTCGATCACCGCAGCGGCCGAACGAGCCGCACTCGTGATCAATGCTGCTGGGGCTCCGTGCCCAGTTGCATCGCCGATCCAAAGAAAAACTTTATTACCAATCTTAGAATAACTCCACCAATCGCCACCGCACTCACTCGCTGGTTCAAAATGACCAACCACTTGGAGCGGTCCAAATGAAGTTTCAGATGGTGGGAATAGCGTTTCCTGTACAGTTTTAACCGTGGCCAACTCATTTTCCATTCGTGCTTTTTGCGCAGTCTCAGACATCAAGCGCGAGATCTCGCCAGCCATCATCGTGAAGTTTTGCGCAAGCACGCCGATTTCGTCGTTTGATTGCGGCTCGACCTGAACGTTGAAATCACCCTGCGCGATTTTTTGAGTGGCATCAAAGAGATCTGAAAGCTGACCAGTCAATTTGCCCGAAGCGATCACGCTGATAATAACTGTTGATGCAATCAGTGCGATAAAGAACATCAAAGATTTCGCAATCAAGACTTCGACAGCTTTCAGCGCACTCTTTTCTGTCACATACGAAACGACATAAAGATCGCCAATCCCAGTTGCAGCATAGGACATCAAATATTCTTGCGCGTCTTTGCCTCTTAACGCTGCCGTTCCCTCTGGAATCGCGGTTTGTAGTTTGCTTGAAACGTTACTCAGTTGCATTTCTTCATCGGGACCAAATGCGATGGCCCCGCTGTTTTTGCTTAAAAGATAGGTGCGATAGAGGCCACCTTCAAGATAGTTACCGAGTAAATCTTCGCTCGTGTAAAGTGCCACGATCACAGAATGCTTCGGATCCGAAACTTCACCAGCGCGAAAGCTCGCTCCAACCGAGTTCGGGAATTCTTTGAGTTGCGCGACGTAAGATGTGTTTTGAATCGCCTGTGTGCGAAGGCGTTCGAGCACTTGCGCATTATCGAGAAAGGTTTTGTCTTTCACCGGATCTTGTAAAAGATTTCCCGTCATTACGTAACCATTTGTTACCGCATCTTTTTGAAAGATCGCGATGGCGCGAATGTTCTTATGCTTTTCGAAAAGATATTTTCCGGTCGGATTGAAATCGTGACTTTCAGGAATAAACGATTCGCAAATCGGCCGAAGGTTGTCGAACAAGTTGTTCAACTCCAGACGAGTGAGGGCAGCGATCGAATGCGACACCGCCGCGCTCGAATCAAACACGTAAGCAATCTTATCTTTCTTGAAAAGATCGGTTGCCATCAATAGATAGAGCGACAAGCACGCTATCGGTAAGCCCGTAAGAACTAAAAGCAATTTGTAGCGCAGAGAAATGCGAACTTTGACTTGCTTCATATCAAGTAACGTATCGGCGTGGCTTTGGACGAGTTTAAGGGCGGATGCGACCGGTAATTAGAAGATCCGGACCAAAGGGTTGGCGTTTCACTCGACTTAAGGTTGTAGCATCAGATAATTTTGCGAGTGATAAATCCTTCGTCCAGGACATTCCACCGCCCGCACCGAGAATTTTTGGCGCGACATAAACAAAAAGGCGATCAACTTTCTGTTTTTCCAGGAGCTGCGAATAAACAAAGCCGCCGCCTTCAACCAGCACGGATTTCACTTCGCGCTCAAACAATTGCTGAAAGATTGATGACCAATCCCACGCTTCTCTCGTCATCGAAGCTTTGAGATGTTGTACTCCGCTCAAGTTCATTGGTAGTTTCACAGATGAATTGGTGACGACGAATAATTCTTCTGGTCGTCTCACCTGCAGCAATGCACTCGACGCCAATTTGTCGAATGAACGCCCATCGGGATCAAGCAACACGGCCTTCTGCGATTTGTTTTGAAAACGCAGATCGCGCGAATTGAGCTTTGGATCGTCGGCAAGAAAAGTTCCAACGCCAACCATCACCGCATCATAGGCACCACGCAGCTCTTGCACATGCGCTCGCGCCTCTTCAGACGTGATCCACTGACTTTCACCCGATGCGAGCGCCATTTGTCCATCGAGGCTTGTCGCAACTTTGATTGCAACAAACGGACGCTTCTCGCGCATATTCGTCAAAAAAATTTCGGCAAGATCTTCGAGGTCGTCTTTAAGTTCGGGTAATGCGTGAACCGCAATGCCCGCTTGCTTGATAATTTCAACACCCTTGCCTGCGACCAATGGATTGGGATCTAGCACGCCATACGTGACAGAGGCGAGAGGCAGTTTCGCCAGCGCCTCAGCGCATGGAGGTGTGCGACCATGATGCGCACACGGCTCAAGCGTTACAAAAACATGCGCGCCTTTTAGTTTCGAAATATCCGAAACAGCCGACAGCGCCGCGACTTCCGCGTGCGGTCCACCGACCTTCGCATGATAACCCTGACTTAATAATTCAAAATTAGAATCGAGAATGACACAGCCTACGAGCGGATTCGGCGAAACAAAGCCAATGCCTTTCTTCGCCTCTTCAATCGCCATCCACATCGCTTGCACCGGCGTCATGGACAGCTCACTTCGCTTGCCAAGATTTCCAGTAATCCGGCAATTCAACAGATTGAACGAGAGGATCCATCTCCAACGGCTTACGCGCGTCCACCATCACCGCATACTCTTGCGTTTCGGTTTTGGTACTGACTGACTTCATCGCTTTTGGATGCGGCCCATGCGGAAATCCCGCCGGGTGAAGCGACATCATCCCGGCATGAAGATTGTCGCGGCTAAAGAAATCACCGTCGTGATAAAACAGCACTTCATCGTAGTCGATGTTCTGGTGATAAAACGGAACCTTCAAAGCATCCGCATCTTTTTCTAGAGGACGCGGTAAGAACGTGCAGATCACAAACTCACGCGCCACGAACGTCGTGTGCGCACTTGGCGGCAAGTGTGCGCGATGGCTCATGAGCGGCATCATGTCGTCCACGTGAAGCGTGAAGGGATACAAATCGCCTTTCCAAGCGACCGTATCGTAAATGCATTCGTCATATTCAA
>Ga0105239_10007035_pt1 | contig 12947 bp, 10 predicted proteins | sample KBSC44metaG_FD_92761 | JGI IMG/M metagenome (GOLD analysis project Ga0105239, IMG submission 92761) | Corn rhizosphere microbial communities from Kellogg Biological Station, Michigan, USA - KBS C4-4 metaG | ecosystem: Host-associated > Plants > Roots > Rhizosphere > Soil | place: Michigan, USA...
CCAGATCCCCCGCATAACCCGCCGTCACCAGCGGCCGAGCGATGAACTGCGGCGCCCCACCGCTCGGCATGAAATCGGACAGAACCTTGTAATAGCCGGGCTTGGGAAGCGTCACGTCGATGGTCCAGGTGCCGTCGGCTTGCTCGTCCGGATGGATGTGCTGAAAATACTCCATATCCTGGCTGATCACGAACAAGTGATATTGTTTTTCGTGGACCACCTCGAATTTCTTGACCTGCTCGCCAGTGCCGGGATGAAAGATCTTGAAGCGCATCTGGAATTTCTGCCCGGGCTTCACCACAGCGGGCACCGTACGAAAGTCGAACGGATAGTCGCGCACATCGAAAGGCGCCGCGCGGACCAGATCCATTCCGCAGCGAGGACACTTGCCGGTGACGTCCATCGTGTAATCGGGATGCATGGGGCACACCCAGGCGGTCTCCTGGTCGGGAGCGGATCCTTGCTGGGGTAGAGTCTGAAAGAAGGCAATCGAGGCAGAGCAGGCCAGCAAAAGGAGCACGACGAGCATTGCCGGCAGTGTTCGGCTTGCCATCCTCCCTATTATCCTAGCCTGACCCTTTTTTCCAGGTAACCGGAGCCTGCCAGGGCAGTATTCCTACCATGGGCACGCTCTGGGCCGACATCAAGTACGCCTTTCGTTCGCTCCGTAAAGCTCCCATGTTCACGACCGTCGCCGTGCTGTCTCTCGCACTCGGCATCGGCGCGAACACCGCCATTTTCAGCCTGCTGGATCAGGTTCTGCTGCGCTTGCTGCCCGTCAAAAATCCCAGGGAGCTGGTGCTCTTCACCATGCGCGGCCAGCACTATGGAAATAACTGGGGCGGGAACGCCATTTCCTACCCGATGTATCGCGATTTCCAGGACCACAACGAAGTGTTCTCCGAGATGTTCGCACGTTTCCCTTTTACCCCGAGTCTTACCGTGGATGGCGGCACGGACCGCGTCCAGGGAGAGATGGTTTCAGGAACCTATTTCCCCGCCATGGGCGTCGGCGCAGCGATCGGCCGAACCTTCACACCTGACGACGACAAGACGCCCGATGGCCACCCGATCGTGGTCCTAAGCTACAGCTTTTGGGATACCCATTTCGCGAAAGACCCGAAAGTTCTCGGCAAGAAAGTCCTGGTCAACAACACGGCGATGACCATCATCGGCGTCGCGCAAGCAGGATTCGACGGGGTGGAACTGGGTAACGCCGCGCAAATATTCGTTCCTTTGATGATGCAGTCCGAGATGATGCCGGGGAATAAAGGCTTTCTGAAAAACCGCCGGACCCGGTTTGTCAATGCGTTTGGACGGCTAAAGCCTGGTATCACCCGAGTACAGGCCCAAGCGTCTCTGCAGCCATTCATGCATTCGATGCTCGAAATGGAAGTCCGCGAGCCCGCGTTTCGAAACGCATCGGACATCGTCCGTGAGCAGTTCTTGAAGTGCTATATAGATCTGCTTCCCGGTTCGCAGGGACGTTCGTTCATGCGGCAGCGCCTGGAAGCGCCCTTGTGGGTTCTCATGGCGATCACAGGCACGGTACTGCTGATCGCGTGCGCTAACCTGGCGAATTTGTTATTAGCCAGAGCCGCGGGGCGTGAGAAGGAGGTCGCCGTGCGCCTGGCTGTAGGCGCTGGGCGATGGCGCATCGTCAAGCAACTTCTCACCGAGAGCCTTCTACTGGCAGCTCTGGGAGGTGTGGCTGGCACAGCCATCGCGTTTGCGGCCGACAAAGCGCTGCTAGCCGCGTTCGTGCCCTCGGATTCGCAGGGTCTAAAGATCTCGACGACGCCAGACTTGCGCGTCCTTTTATTTACATTCGCACTCACGGTGGGAACAGGATTGCTGTTCGGGCTGGTCCCGGCGCTGCGAACCACCAACCCGGACATTGCGCCCACGTTGAAGGATCAGGCGGGTGCAGTGGTGGGAGGCGGCAACGTCAAACTCCGCAAGGCGCTGGTGGCGTCGCAGGTGATGTTGTCGCTGCTCCTGCTGGTGGGTGCCGGGCTCTTCCTCAAAAGCCTGGGCAATCTCAAAAACCTGGGGCCTGGGTTCCCGGTTGAGCGGCTCATCGCGTTCAATATAAACCCTCCCTTGATGGGTTACGATAAGCCGCGCGCCGTACAGTTCTACCAGACGCTCACCGAGAACCTGCGTGCTCCTGGAGTGCAATCGGTGGGTATGGCCGCCCAGCGGATTCTAAGGAACAACGAGTCGGATAGCTGGATGACCATCGAAGGATACACGCCCAAGCAGGGCGATCGGCCCGATGCCTACATGAATTGGATCAGTCCCGGTTATTTCGCGGCGCTCGGCGTACCGGTGATGGAGGGGCGCGATTTTACGATTCAAGACACGCAAGAGGTATTGCATAATGAGCCGGACAACTGGGTGCCGGCCAAAATCATCGTCAATGAGTCCTTCGTCCGGAAATACTTCAAGGGCCGAAGCGCTCTGGGCCGCCACCTGGGCTACGGTATCGATCCGGGGACCAAAACAGATATGGAGATTATAGGCGTCGTCAAGGATATCAAGTACACCAACCTTCGTGATGAGATCCCCGATCAAGCCTTCCTTCCGTACATGGCGGTTCACGGCCCCATGGGGATGACTGTATTCGTGCGTACCTCGGCGGATCCCAATTCCATGTTCCAGGCGGTGCGCGCCAAAGTCCATGAATTGGACGCAAACTTGCCCATCGTGGCTATGCGAACGGTCCAGGAGGATCTGAACGACACTCTGGTTACGGAGCGCATGACGGCGAGCCTGTCGGTGGTCTTCGGGTTCCTCGCGACCCTCCTCGCGATGATCGGCCTCTATGGCGTGATGGCGTACTCCGTCGCGCGCCGCACGCGGGAGATCGGCATCCGCATGGCGCTCGGAGCGCTGGAAGGCCGAGTCGTCTGGATGGTGATGAAGGAAGTTCTGGTGCTCGTCATCCTGGGGGTGGCGGCGGCTTTGCCAGCTGCGTTCGGGCTCACCCGACTGGTCCGCGCTCAGCTCTATGGCGTTGCTCCTAACGATCCTTGGACCATGGTGATCGCCACGCTAGCCCTAGTTCTGGTCGCGTGTGCGGCGGGATACGTTCCAGCGCTCCGCGCCAGCCGCGTCGATCCCATCCGGGCGCTGCGGTATGAGTGAGTCTGATGCGTCCTACTTACGCTTAACAGGCTGACAGAATCGTCCTGAAGCGAATCGATCCGCAAAGAACAAGTACTTGATCGGATCCCACCGATAGGGAATGCAATCCACCATTTCTCGAGGTCGTTCAAGAACGCCCCACTCCGATGAGGGCATCGTTTGTTTCGATCTGCGAACAACAATATAGGCATCCTTGCCCTGTTGCGGTTCGGGATAGTAAATATCGTTGCGCTCGTCTTCAATCATTTCTCCCGCATCCGAGTATCGGCGAAGAGCGAACTCCTCCGTCGTTTCAAACGTGCGGTACAGCCGCCCTTTATAGAGGCGATACATATTCAGCTCGATTTCCTTCTGAATATCCGAGCCTCCAGCCGTGACACGAATGATGATGTCTTTATGATCGAAGCCGACGATCTCACGAAGTTCGAGCATACGCTCCGCAGAATTCGCGGTCCACATATACGAAAGCATAAAGTCTCCGATGCGCCACCATTGACTCTCTGACTTCTTGAAGATCAGGACGCGTGTCCGGTCCCGTCCGACTTGAAGCGTCAATATCGCTTCCATCTCGAGATCGTCGTCCAAATTGACTCGATAAAAACGCGCATCCCCGATCAGAGTGGGATCCTCCGCATACTTCACCTCTTCTTTCCAGCCAAGGTCAAGAAGCGCACGGCGGCGATTCGCGCTCGACGAACCGATGAGGTTCTGAAGGATGACTGAAGGATCTTCCGTGACTCGAGACCTCGGCTCCGGCCGCCTTACTGGGAACGCTGCGGGTTGGGCCGGTATTTCGACGCTCAGGTACTGGGCGGAAGCGGCGACAGCCGCAGTCAAGATAGTTAGGGCTCGCACAATCGTCGACATTTACTTGGCTGCCCGTTCAATCGCATCCAGGATTAGCTTCTTGGAGCTCTCCACGTTCACCCATTGGCCGATGTGCGTCCATTTGCCCGGCTCCAGATCCTTATAGTGATTAAAAAAGTGGGCAATCTGCTCGCGCATAATTTCAGGCAGGTCGAGGTACGACTCGATACCGGTATAGAACGGATGCAGATCGTCCACCGGCACCGCGATGATCTTCTCATCAAGGCCGGCCTGATCTTCCATCAGTAAAGCTCCCACGGGGCGGCAGCGAACCACTGCGCCCGACACGACCGCTACCGGCGCAATCACCAGCACGTCAATCGGATCGCCATCCTGTGACAATGTCTGCGAAATGAAACCGTAGTTTCCGGGGTAGAACATGGCGGTGTGGAGGAATCGATCCACAAACATCGCCCCCGAGGACTTATCCAGCTCGTACTTAACGGGCGTGCCCCCAACGGGGATCTCGATGATGGCATGCACATCCGATGGCGGATTTCTGCCCGCGCTGATCTTGGTAACGTCCATTTCTTGATCCTATCCTTGTCCGAGTCCGTAGGTTTCGCCTAATGTAAAAGGATGCCCGACTCCCCGCCCAGCACGAAGGGTCGCGGCCGCAGGGTCAGGAAGAACCTGAGGCAAGGGATGGGTCTTGCCTGGACCGCCTCGCCGAGCTCACTGATCCGCTATTCCATATTGGGGATGCTGAGCGCCGCGATGCCTCCCATCGCGGTGTATCTAGGAGCGGCGCTTGTCAATCGGATCGCCGAAGCACGCCTGCATTCGCTTCAATTCCGCGACCTGGTTCCGATCCTTCTCGGATTATGGCTGGCTACCGCCGTGCAGCGAGCCGTCGGCGCATACATGGGCTACGGCCGCAATCTGTTCGTCCGCCGTGTGCAGCTCGAAGCCGAGCGTCGACTGCTGGCGCAGGCTTCCAAGGTCGACATCGGCCACTTCGATAATTCGGACTGGCACGATCGTCTGGCACGCGCCAAGCGCGATGTTTCCTGGCGGCCCGGCGATCTCACGTGGTCCGTGCTGGGACTTTCAGGCAACATCGTGACTGTGGTCCTGATGGCAGGCCTCCTCGCCAGCCTGCACTGGGTCCTTGTGGTTCTCGCGTTAGCGGCGGCCGGACTTTCGTTGGCCCTCGAGCGCCGTGTGACGTCGCGTCTCTACGAATATTTCTACAAAGAGACGCCCGAAGAGCGCGAACGCGAATATCTGGGTGATCTGCTCGTCCAGCCGCGCTCGACCAAGGAAATCCGGGCATACGTCCTTGCCGACTACCTGCTCGGCAGGCACGGCAAACTGTCAGAAGATCTGTTTAAACAGCGCGAGCTGATGTATCGTTCGGCCACACGCATCTCCATGCTAACGGGTCTGGTAGGCGGTACCACCCTTGCGCTGGCCTACGTGTTTCTGGCCATTCGTGGCGTGGCGGGCACGATCGACCCTGGCGGCGTGGTGCTGGTGATCGGCGCATTCACGGCGGTCTCGGGCACGCTGGGACAGATTTCGAGCACGTTCGTCGCGGTCGATCAGCACACTACATTCCTGGACGACTACTTCTCATTCTTGTCGATAGGCTCACTGGTGCCCGTGCCGGCTCAGCCGCATCCCGAGGTGGCATGGCACGATGCGATCAGCACGGCCGGCATCGAGTTTGACAACGTCACTTTCACCTATCCGGGCGGGACGGACCCGGCCGTAGCTGGTTTAGATCTGCATATCCGCAGCGGAGAATTAATCGCGCTGGTCGGCGAGAATGGAGCCGGAAAGAGTACCCTCGTCCGGTTGCTGCTTCGCTTCTACGATCCGGACCAAGGCTCGGTCCGCGTGGGCGGAGTCGATCTGAGAGATCTGGATCCGGCAGTTCTTCGTAGCCGCATTGGAGTGTTGTTTCAGGATTACGTTAGCTACGAACTCTCGGTCCGCGAGAATGTTGTTATGGGGCGTCCCGACGGTGAAGTAAAAGACGAGAAAGTCATGGAAGCGTTGCGCGACGCGCGCAGCGACTGGCTGCTGAAGAAAATGCCTCGCGGTCTCGACTCCAAGGTCGGGAGGCTGTTCGAAGGGGGCCACGATCTCTCCGGGGGCGAATGGCAGCGCCTCGCCCTGGCCCGCATCATGTACCGCGATGCCGACATCTGGATTCTGGACGAACCGACGTCGTCACTTGATCCGGAGGCTGAAGCCGCGATCTTCGCCGAGCTGAAGGAGAATCTCAAGGGGCGGATCGGCATAGTGATCTCGCACCGCTTCTCCACTGTGCGCATCGCCGACCGCATCGCGGTGATCGCCGATGGGCATGTTACGGAACTGGGAAGCCACCAGGAATTGCTGCAAGCCGGAGGGCGCTACGCGCAGCTATTTGAGCTCCAGGCGGCGGGGTATCGGTGATGTCTGTCGTTGTTGCTTCTAATAAGCTTAATGACGACCAATTCCTCGACGCCTTTACCAGCTGCGTGCTGCCTTCCTCTTTGTTCCGCCACGGAGATCACCTGCGGCTGGCTTGGCTTCTGCTACACAGAATGCCCTTCGATGAAGCTCTGCGGCTGATCCGGGGGGGAATTCAGCGATTCGCCGCGCATCACGGCGCTGCTCACATCTATCACGAGACGCTCACCACAGCTTGGGTAAAGCTGCTGGCGACCCATCAGGAAGCGAGCTTCGAGGAATTCATAATGAGCAATGAACACCTTCTCAATCTGGAATTGCTGCATCGCTTCTGGACTCCTTCTGTTCTCAATAGCGAAGCTGCGAAGGTGGGCTGGGTGCCGCCCGATAAGAAGGCGCTTCCGACTACTTAGTCGGCGCGCCCGCGGGCCTGGCTCGTGAGTCGGTAAGTGCCGAAGCCGCGCCTGCCTCCTTCTGAATCTCCTGCAACCCTCCCGGCAGAGAACCGGCGTAGAGATACAGAACTAAATCCCGTTTCACGGCGGTAAGCGGATATTCGAGCACGGATTTCTTCGCCAGCCCATCCGATATTTCGGCATAGATGGCAGTACGCCGCGTTTCCATGGCTAGCGCGATCACCTGATACGTCTGCTGCGCAAACACGTTGTTGTCCACCGACAGATTGATACCGGTGACAGCCGTTCCCAATGCGCCAAACAGCGTCTTGGCGGCCGTGCGACCAGCGATCGCAACAGCAGTGGTAAGTCCCAGGTTCGCAGCGTCGCCGGCAATAGCAATCGCCCCTTTCCCGGAGTATAGATTCGCGGAATAGACGTTGTACAAATCGTCCGCTAAGCCCATCAGTCCCCAGGCGATGTCGTTGCGCGCCGCTTGCGCCAGCCGCTGTTTCGCACCATCCGTGATCGCGGGAGCGTTAGCGCTGTATGCGGCAATATCGATATCGTATTCCTTCTGCGAATAAATGTAAGGCAGCCGTGGTCTGGCCGGAAGCGCCAGTGACTTCCCATATTTCCTGCAGCCTGATGTAGTGAACAATCCAGCCGAAATGATAATAACTGCGGCCGTCCTAATTATTGCGATCAAGTTCAAGTGCCCCGGCTAAAGTGTAGACCGCATTGTCAAGGCCGCGAGGCAGTCTGGCAGATAAATTGCATGAGTCTGTTTGGGTTATGTGGAACCGATTCCTCGTCGGAATTGTCTTCACGAGGCTGGCATTCAGTCCGCAAATAGTACTTGCTGATCCGCTAGACGCGAGGCCTCCCGCCAAGCCCAATGCCAATCAGCTCATGGCCCAATCCGTCAAGATCACGGAACGGAATTGGGCCCAGGCTCCCAGGTATTCCTTTACACGCACCGAGATAAATACCAAGGGATCTTCCAAGCCGGTTCGAAAAACAGAGGAAGTTCTGATGATCGATGGCTCCCCGTATTCGAAACTCATCGGGCTGGATGGCCGGCCCTTAACCGCTCCGCAGGCGCGCGAGCAAGAGCAGAAGCTCCGCCAGGAGGTGTCCAAACGCGCTGCTGAATCCCCCCGGCAACGCCGCTTGCGAATCGGCAAATACAATGAGGAACGAAACCACGATCACCAGATTTTGCTCGAACTGACCAACGCTTTCAACTACACGGTGAGCGGCGAACAACGCATTAACGGCCGCGATGCGTGGATCCTGCACGGCATACTCAAGCCCGGTTATGTCCCCAAGAACCGCGAAGGGAGGGTACTCGCCAGCATGGACGTGCAGTTCTGGATCGATAAACAGACGCTTCAGTGGCCGCGCGTGGAAGCCGAAGTGCAGAAACCAGTGTCCATGTATTTGGTGGGAACAGTCCATCCTGGCACCAGATTCGTCCTGGAACAAGAAGTAGTCACCGCGACTCTCTGGTTGCCCAAGACCTTCACGATTCAGGTAAATGCAACCGCGTTCGGGTTCCTCAACCGAGATTCTTCCAGTGAGGAAACTTACGCGAATTATAGGCTTTCCGAGCAGGGATCTACTAAACGGACCGCGTCCCGCGGAATAGGTGCAATACCAGCGAAATGACAGCCACAATCAGCAGCAGGTGGATGAGACCCGCCAGGTGAAATGCAAGCCAGCCGGTGACCCACACCGCAAGCAGGACGAAGAACAAAACCAAGAAGATAAAATCTCGTATCACATGTAATAGATCGCTCTGGACCAGAACTGTTTCGCCCTAAGTCCTTAGCGATGCGGACTGGTCGCGTTGCCTTCGTAGGTTCCTGTACCGGGACCCGGCAATTCGTTCGCTCGAGGTCCGGTGTATCTCGCGACATGCAGACCAGTTTTATTGTCCACCCAGTAAATTAGTCCGTCCTTGAAGACCGGATACGTCCGGACGATCCCGTGCGGCAGCGTCAAAGCGTATCCCACTTCACGCGGCGTCTGCGGAATCGAAATATCGATCACGCGCAGGCCGTGACCGTACCAAGTATTGAATACCAGATTCTTGAATACCGTCGGGTTGTGATTCTGCTGCGCCACCTGTTGACGGCGCGTTTGACTGTCGGGCTCCGTGACAGCCTGGCTGAGGCACTCATCGAGCTGATTGTCGGGAATTGAAAACGCCCCCACCATGATCGGCGTGATCTCCGATTCCACCGAAATCATCCGGGCATAGTTCAGCGGACACCCCCCGTTCTCATCGGTCACCCACACGTACGCCGGACGACCTTTCGTGTTCCCTTTCACCTGCGCAGGCCGATTCGGAACGAACACGGCGCTGTGCGTGCCGGTGGGCGTGGCGTTCACGGGCGGATAGACGTCGAACCGCGAGCGCGTCAGCAGTACCAGATAACGTTCCGCTTTCGCCTGCGCGGGGGCGCCGGACGCGAGGTATGCCTTAAGTCCCGGATCGTTGTTCACCACCATATGAATGCAGTCGTTGGCCAGTGCCGGCAGCTTCGCAGCGTCTATCGGTCCGCCGTCGGTTACGATGCTCGACCGCTGGTTGCAACCAGCCGTACCGTCGGCAAGTTCCGCATTGCGATGATGCGCCACGGCATCCGAATCGAGCACGTAAAATCCAGCCGTGGTGCCGGCGACGTAAACCCGCTCGCCGTCATCGGTGACTGAAGAGGAATGAAAACGATTCTGTTCGTTGTTCTGGAAGTTCCCGGCGCGACCCAGCAGATTCTTAGAACCGCTGAAATCCAGAAAGCGTCCGTCCGAGAACAATCCCGTGGCGTCGGGTTTCTCATTCACGGGCGGTCCGCCCACTTCCTGTAAGGTGAAACTCGCCAGCACTTTGGCTTTCGGCAGCATCTCGCCGGTGTCTTCATCCGTCACCGCCAGTGCCGTAAAATCGGGAGTCTTTAAGCCCGGATGATCGGGGTCAGGCAATCCCGACGTCCAGTTGGTCATGTAGACCAAAACTCGATTCGCATTGGCCGGGTCGTGCCACAGGAAGAATTCGTGCGACTGGCCGCCGAAGTCCGTGATCTCGCTCTTGGCGGTCGGCAGGCACGTGTTCATGTCGATGCGATACGTCTCCATGCGGCCGATCGTGTTGGTCCCGGCGTTGCGAACCATGATGTAGCGGTCCTCGCCGCGCGACGTTTTGTAAACCAGCGAACGAAGCTCGCGATCGTCGAATCCCTGGTTGCCTTCGAACATGGCGGGGATCTCACCCACCTGCACCGGAGGCTGCTTCACGGGATCGGGCTGAATCTTGAATATGTTGATGGCGTGCTTCTTCCCCGCACCATTTTGATGGCCGGTGAAGATGCAATTGCCCGCGATCCCGAGCCCTCGCCCGTCTCCCGCGGCATCCAGATCTCCCCCTTTCCAAGCGCCTGTGGCCGAATCCTTGACCGAGGGCACCGTGATCACCCAATGCAGGGGCTCAACATTCCTGAATAAGTGCAGCTCTTTTTCGAGCTTGGCGACGCCCGCCCGCGCGTCCTCCTCGGACGAAGTGGGATCCAGTTTGCCGTCTCGATTGACTCGTACCGAGGGCATCTGACCAATGGGAGTATCGAAGGTCGAGGGCTGGCAACCCGCGGGATCTTTCGAATAGTCGACGCATTGCGCAGCCGCTGTGCCACAAAGCAATAAAGCCCAGCAAAAGTATTTTGCCATTGCACGATTTTACTCTTATCCGAACCGCAGTATGATTGATCGCATGACGTCCAGCGATGTCTCGCGTCGGCAGCTCATTCAAAGCGCCGCATTCGTTCCCCTGGCTGCGCTTGTATCTTCTGCCCAAACTCCGCAGGCCGCGCTGACACCCGCGCAAATGAAGACGCTGGTCGCCTTTATCGACCGCTTGATCCCGTCCGACGAACTGGGACCGGGCGCCGTTGCATCGGGCGCGCAAATCTACATCGACCGTGTCCTGGCCGGGCCGAACGCGGGTGAGAAAGCCAGCTTCGTCCAAGGACTCGAATCAGTCGACGCTTACGCCAAGAGAGTTCACGGCGCGCCGCTCGCGGAGTTATCGGCGGAAAAGCGCGATCACGTGCTCAACGAAATGGTCGACAGCCCTTTTTTCAATCGCGCCCGACGCCTGACACTCGAAGGCATGTTCAGCGATCCCTATTACGGCGGCAACAAGAATTTCGCGGGATGGGATTTGATTCGCTATCCCGGTCCGCGTCCTGCGGTGGCCGCCGGAGACCAGGCCCTGAACGTCGAGGTCAAACCGTATCGCGTGTCCGCCTACGGCACCAACTATGGCCACTAGTCTCAAGCCCGTCGACGTTGTCGTCATCGGTTTGGGCGCTGCCGGCGGCGTTGCGGTGCTCCCGCTCGCTCGCGCAGGCTTGAGAGTCGCCGGGATCGAAGCGGGCACGTGGATGGATCCGCATCACGATTTCCATGCAGACGAGGTTTACAACAACGTGCGCCGCTTGGTGAGCAGCTCGCCCAAAGCCCAGCGCGAATGCCCCACCGTGCGCGCAACTCCTTCGCAGCAGGCTCGATCCGCGGGAGTTCATCCGATGATGAACGCGATCGGCGGCACGTCGATCCACTACTGGGCGCAGAGCTGGCGCCTGAAGCCCTGGGATTTCCGGACCCGCTCGGAGTCCATCCGCCGCTACGGTCCCAATTCGATTCCCGCCGGATCGACGCTCGAAGACTGGCCGCTGACTTACGATGATTTAGAGCCGTACTACGACATCATCGAGCAGGAAGTCGGTGTCAGCGGAAAGGCTGGCAACATTCAGGGCCGCATCGATCCCGCCGGGAATGTCTTCGAAGGTCCCCGGCAGCGCGAATATCCGATGCCTCCCCTGCGCGGCGCGGGATTTACCGATCACATGATGGACGCGGCCCGGCAGCTGGGATGGAAGCCCTTCCGCCCGCCGGCCGCCATCAATTCACAACCGTATCGAGGCCGAAACCCGTGCGTGTTTCACGGCTATTGCAGCGCCGGGGGATGTCACGTGGGCGCGAAGAATTCGACCGCCACCACCACCATTCCGGACGCTATACGCACCAAGAATCTGACTATCTTCGATAAAGCACAGGTCACTCGCATCATCACCGATGCAAACGGCCGCACCACCGGCGTCAACTACATTCGCGATCGCAAAGAATATTTTCAGCCCGCCAAGATCGTGCTGCTGGCGGGCTATACCTACGAAAACTCGCGCCTGCTGCTGCTTTCAAAATCGAAAGCGTATCCCAACGGGCTTTCCAACAATCACGGCCAGGTGGGTCGTCATTATTTTGGGCATTGGGTCAGTAACGTCAGCGCGCTGTTTCCCTACGACATCAACGTCTGGTACGGACTGCCCGCTCAGGGCGTGACCGTTGACGAGTGGGCCGACGATTCCTTTGACCACGCGGGGCTCGGCTTCATCGGCGGCGCAAGCCTGCACGCATACACCGAGCGGCATCCCATTGATGCTGCCGCCATGAACACGTACGGACGCGCACCCCTGTTCGGGTCGGCCTGGAAGAAATTCGTGCACGAAAACGCCGGGCGCGTCGCGTCGACCTACCTGCAAACCAACACTTTCCCGTACGAAACAACCTTCCTCGATCTCGATCCGGAAGTCCGCGATCCGCTAGGCGATCCGGTATGCCGCATCACCGCCGGGGGCGTCCGGGAGAACGAACAGCGCGCGCTCCAGCACGCCCAGAACAAGATGGAGCAGTGGTTCCGCGCGGCAGGCGCGATCGAGGTCACCAAGCCTCCCAACAACGGACCCGGCATCAGCACACATGCCTACGGGGGCACCCGAATGGGCGATAATCCCGAGACTAACGTCGTCGATCACTGGGGATTTTCGCATGAGTCGCCCAACCTGGGCATCCTGGGAGCGTCGGTAATGGGCTCGAGTGGCGCCCGCAATCCGACCTTGACGCTCCAGGCTTTGGCATGGCGGACAGCCGACCATCTAGTGAAAAATTGGAAATCGCTCGCGGGTTGAGACACCAGGCCGGGTCCATGCGCTAAAATTGGTCCACGTGGCGGGCTGGCGGAACTGGCAGACGCAGACGGCTCAAAATCGTCCGACCGCAAGGTCATGGGGGTTC
>Ga0105239_10007036_pt1 | contig 12946 bp, 14 predicted proteins | sample KBSC44metaG_FD_92761 | JGI IMG/M metagenome (GOLD analysis project Ga0105239, IMG submission 92761) | Corn rhizosphere microbial communities from Kellogg Biological Station, Michigan, USA - KBS C4-4 metaG | ecosystem: Host-associated > Plants > Roots > Rhizosphere > Soil | place: Michigan, USA...
CGAGGATGTACTTGACGTGATGAAAGAAGCGCTCGAGATGGAGGGCTACGAAGTTCAGGGAATTAACTTTACCGATGACATATGCAAGGCAGCTATCAGTTTCAATGCCGACATGGTTATCCTGGACTATATACTATTCGGGATAAACGGTGGCGAGCTTTGCCACATGCTCAAAACCACCCCCGAAACGGCCAATATCCCCGTGATCATGGTGTCGGCCTACCCCCGGGTTCTGGAATCCTTAGGTAATTATGGTTCCGATGCCTTTATAGCCAAACCCTTCAACCTTTCCGATATAACGGATACCATCAAAACTTGTTTCCTTAAAGCCGGCAATGATGTGGAACATGCCGATTGCGATTTTTAGCCGATCCTGCTTATACCCTTCCTGATATTCATTTGCACTTTGTTTACAACAAGGTGAAGCATTGCTTTTGAGCTTCTCACCAAAGTAAAGTTGAGCCACACAACAAACCTGTGCCCCTGCTTTTACACCCATCTTTGTTTTGTAATTAACAGAGCAAAGAAAAAATGAAAAAGATCATATTAATAACCGGCGCATCTGCTGGTATAGGTAAAGAAATGGCCAGGCACCTGGCACAGGATGGGCATGTAGTTTATGGCGCGGCCCGCCGGATAGAGAAAATGGCCGACCTTAAACAGTTTGGCGTAAGGGTATTGGCTATGGATGTAACTGATGAGGCTTCCATGATTGCCGGTATTGAAACTATAATAAAAGCCGAAGGCGGTATTGATGTACTGATCAATAACGCCGGATTCGGTTCATATGGAGCTATTGAGGATGTACCCATTGCCGATGCGCGCTATCAAATGGAAGTAAATGTTTTTGGCGCGGCTCATTTAACGCAATTGGTGTTACCGCAAATGCGTAAACAGGGCTCTGGCACGATCATTAATATATCATCCATTGGCGGTAAATTTGCCGTGGCTCTTGGCGGCTGGTACCACGCCAGCAAGTTCGCGTTGGAAGCTCTGAGCGATAGTCTGCGTAATGAAGTAAAGCAGTTTGGCATTGATGTAGTAGTGATTGAACCCGGTGGCGTAAAATCTGAATGGAGCAGCATAGCGATGGATAATCTGCGTAAAATTTCGGGAGATACAGCTTATCATACTTTAGCCGAACAATTTGCTGCTATCGTCCAAAAAGCCAATGAAAAAAATGCTGAGCCGATAGTTATTGTCAACCTGGTGAGGAAAGCCATAGCGGCCAAACAACCTAAAACACGCTACCATGGTGGTTATATGGCTGGCCCGGCCCTGTTTATGCGCAAAATACTGTCAGACCGTACATTTGATAAAATGCTGCTGGCTCAACTGAAGTAATTGTATATTTAAATTGACGATGGAAGACAAAAGCCACATATTGTTTAACAACCTGCTATACTCCTGCGTTGATAAAAAACAACGTGCTAACGAATCATTTGTCCCCGAACATGCTTTCGGGTACATCATATCTGGCGAAACACATCAGAAAACCAGCGAAGGCACCCGGGTATTTAGCGCGGGCACCGTTGGGCTTCTTCGCAGAAATCAACTGGTGAAATCGGAAAAAGTACCGGGACTTACGGGCGAATTTAAATCGATCAATATATTTTTAGACCAGCCATTTTTACGCAGATATAGTGCCGAACATAAACTTACGCCCGCCAAACCATACACAGGAAGCCACATTTACATACTGCAGCCAGACCCGTTCATTAAAGGTTATTTTGACTCTTTGATGCCCTATTTTGATCACCCGGAAAGGGCCACCGATAACATGGCCGAGCTAAAAACCAAAGAAGCGGTTGAGCTGCTCCTGAATTTTAATCCGGATTTTTACGATTTCCTTTTTGATTTCACGGAACCATACAAGATAGACCTGGAAGCGTACATGAACCAAAATTACATGTTCAATGTACCTGCGGCACAGTTTGCCAAACTCACAGGTCGCAGCCTGGCCAGCTTTAAACGCGACTTTGAAAAAGTATTTCGCATGGCACCAGGACAATGGTTGCAACAAAAGCGATTGAATGAGGCTTATTACCTCATCCGCGAAAAAGGCCAGAAACCATCAGAAGTATATCTTGATGTGGGTTTTGAGAATCTGTCGCACTTTTCATATACTTTCAAAAAGGCATTTGGAATAGTACCATCAAGAGTGTAAGCCAGGCTTAAAAATTATCTTGCAAATTTTGCTTTTTACTGATTTGTTTTGATAGTTTTATCATGCTTACCCTAATTAGCTATTTACTAAATGACCTCAACCGAATTTGAACTCACCGGTGGCGCCACGTATGGCCTGATGAATGCCACCTGGCCGTTTGCTACCCTCCGGGTTAATAAAAATGAACTCGAACTTAATATTTCCTTATTGGGGAACCTACATTTCAGGCCAGAAGATGTGGTATCCATAACCACTTCCGGGATGAGTTTCTTTTCAAGCGGTATCCGTATTATACACAAAGTAAAGGGATACTATTCAACCGTTATTTTCAATTCATTCACCAATGCAGATTCGATTCTGCGACAGATACAGCAAACGGGCTTTTTAGACAATAAAGAACGCTTACCTGTTTATGAGGATACCACCATCACCGCGATGCAGGAAAAAGGTGGTTTTGCCATGAAAATTCCGGCAGCCATCGCCATTGTGGTGATCTGGAATCTGTTGTTTCTACCCAATTTTGTGCATACATTTCAGAATAATAAAGTTCCATTCATAGGTATGAACCTGGGATTATGTTTTATGCTGTTGTTATCCCTTACCCTTTTGATATCCGAACCAGTCCGGGACCTGGTACTAAAAGAAGGTCGTACTTTAAAACATATCAAGACATTTGTATTGTTTATGGCGCTCCTATCAACATTAATGCTGGGAATGTCATTTTTACTTCCCCAGTTTTAGGTCTTATTTGTTTTGAGCTTTTGTTTTAGATAGATTTATACTGGCAAACCTAAAAACCTTTATATGAACTGGAACCTGATCCTAAAGCTCTCGATGTTTGGCCTGGCCATGGGCCTTGCGACTGCATTTTTTATTCCCAGTAATATTGAGGGGGCTATCTGGCCGGTTATTTTTATTATCTGCGCTTACCTTATCGCCAAAAACTGTACACAAATGTATTTTACCAATGGCTTTTGCCTTAGCCTGATGAACTGTGTATGGATCATCGCGGCACATGCTATTTTCTATAAAAACTATGAAGCCGGTCATGCGCAGGAAGCTGCCATGTATAATGGCAACCCATACCACATAACACCGCAGGTGGCCCTGGCTGTTATAGGAGTTGTAATTGGTATAGCCTCGGGACTGGTGCAGGGCCTGTTTGCTTTTATCGCGTCAAAATTGGTTAAGAAAAAGTAATGGCCTTAACTCAGCTGGATAATTTTTACCTGCAAAAGGACGAACCCATCAGGGGTTGTTTACTGGCACTTAAAGATATTATCCTGAAACAAGACGAGAACATATCTGCCGAATGGAAATATGGGATGCCATTTTTCTGCTACAAAGGCAAAATGTTCTGTTACTTGTGGGTGCACAAAAGGTATCATCAACCCTATATCGGTATTGTTGAAGGACATCGGTTTGATCACCCAAGCCTCATCATCGAAAAACGCTCACGTATGAAGATCATGCTTTTTGAAGCAGATCAGGATCTGCCGGTAGAAACGATAAATAATATTTTAAGGCAGGCCCTCGATTTGTACAGAACGGGGATAATTAAGTTAAACAGTTGAAATATTTAACAGGTAATCCATCACCGTTCCTGCTTTAAGATCTGCTGGCTGATAATTCCACATTAGTTTATAACATGGCGAGATCTTATTATCAATATCAGCTTTTATTTCATCCGTTAATGGATTAAATAAGCCGGCAAATTGCAAGCTATGCGGTATATCAGCGCTTATTTTGGGTGTATTGCTCCATAGTTGTTTTACCTCATTATCGGCCAGGCAGTTTTTTTCAAACAAATAATGGAACCAGAAGTAAGGGTGTATTTTTAAACCTTTAGTAACCAAGGGCTCAAACCAGACCTGACTACCGAACCTCGGCAAATATTTATTCAAAAACTTCCACTTTGAATTTTCAATCAAAGTCATCCCTTTGTTTTTGGCCCAATAATCCAAAACTAACTGCCGAAAGGTATTGGTTATATGATTATTTACTGCCGATGCTATAAACCAACTCGAGATCATGCGATCGGGGCCTGGTTTTTCGAATGCAAAAAAGCCACTTTGCATATAATCTGGCAGCCAGGAATCTAATGGTTTTGTGCAAAAGCAGGTGGCATCAACCCATACACCGCCATATTGAGCAAGCAGGTTGATCCTCAAGATATCTGAAAATGCCTGTTTGGTTATTTGCTCATATTTTCCTGAAAAATAACCCTTAACAGTGCTTTCGTCCAAAAAAATAATTTGCCAGCCGGGGTTATGCCCCAACCATGACTCATAACATTTGGTTACCATCAAAGGGGCATTATCCATACCCTGCAGCCACAAAAACCAGATTATTTTAGGAGGATAATTATCCATCACGGCAAAAATATATGACAACAATGCTATTATGCCCAAATATAAATTATTCATGATGGGTTGTAAGTAACGATCAGTTTTGTTACACAAACGGAATGATAAAGCAGGAAATTAAGCCGATGTATTTTTGTATATTCCATACCCAGAAAAACAATTGAATGTATATCTTTGCAGCAAATGCTCCCGTAGTTCAACGGATAGAATTATGGTTTCCGGTACCATCGATATGAGTTCGAATCTCGTCGGGAGCACAAAAGCCTCTTAAAATAATTTTAAGAGGCTTTTTTTATTAGTAAGGTTCACTCTTCACAATGCGAAATATGATTCATATTTAAAATCGCATCTACCTCCTGGAGAAAATGCTGATGTTCCATTTCTTCTACCTCGAGCTTCGTTAAGCCCCTATACTTTGCTTTGTTTTGGTGCCCATGTCTAATGATGATCACAATAGGTATACATACCTGTATGATCATAAAGGCTACTGTGATCTGGAACATATAAGTAACTAATGTATCCATAATAGTAAGACAAATAAGGTATTAATTGGTGTTGTTAATTTAACGATTTTTACGGGGTTTTAGATGTGTATTCGCTATTTTTTCTACTTTCTTAACCATTTAAAGTGTTTTTAACATTTTGTACAATAAAATGCCTCTACAGCTTTAAAGCTTATATTTTTAGCCCCATTTATTGTTAATCTGCTTACTTGTTTATTAGCCAGCCAGTATCGTTTTAACCATTTTTATCGTACGGACTATTATAATTTTTTAATAATGCTTGCCTAAACAAAAGCCTTCTTTATATTTGTAACCAAAAGGTTTCATATTGATGGTTAAACATCTATTCCTTTTTATTCCATATAACCAATACACCTATGTTAGAGACAGTTCAACCCAAACCCCAAAGTAAAGTAGCCTCTTTTTTTTCTGTTTTAAAGCAATCACTTAAAGGCGCCGAAGTTGACCTCACCTCCATCAGCATTAAAAGAGCTATTATTTTATTAGCCATTCCCATGATGCTGGAAATGGCCATGGAGTCGGTATTCGCATTAGTCGATCTGTATTTTGTGGGTCATTTGAAAAACAGCAGCCTTGCCATTCAAACAGTTGGTTTAACAGAATCGGTATTAACCGTTATATATTCCCTGGCTATAGGCCTGAGTATGGCAGCTACAGCCGTGGTGGCCCGTCGTATCGGCGAAAAAAATCCCGAGGCGGCCTCAAAAGCAGGTATGCAAACCATTATCATCGCCGTAATTATTAACCTTACCATCAGTATTATAGGGTTAACACACGCCCGGGATATCCTGCTCATCATGGGAGCCTCTGCCGAGACTGCCGATCATGGAACCAATTTTGTTCGGATTATGATGGGTGGTAGTATCATTATTGTGATGCTATTCCTGATCAACGGCATTTTCAGGGGGGCTGGGAATGCCGCCGTCGCTATGCGCAGTTTATTGATAGCGAATATAGCAAACTGCTTCCTATGCCCTCTTTTTATCAGAGGTCTGGGTCCTATCCCGGCATTTGGTTTAACAGGAGCTGCCATTGCCACTACTATTGGCAGAGGGCTGGGTGTTACTTACCAGGTTTACAACTTATTCAACGGAAAAAACATCCTGAAGATACGCTTAAGCTATTTTGTACCCGACTGGCAGCAGATCAAAGCCATCATCAAGATCGCCGCGCCGGGCATTTTACAATTTGTGATAGCCAGTTGCAGCTGGATCTTTCTGGCCGAGCTGGTGGCTACCACCGGCGGCGAAGCTGGTTCTGCGGGTTATCAAACATCCTTGCGGCTAATGATGTTCTTCCTGTTACCTGCATGGGGTTTAAGCAATGCGGCGGCGACGCTGGTAGGGCAAAACCTGGGTGCAGGCCATGTGGACAGGGCCGAAAAATCGGTATTTCAAACCATTAAATACACCATGGTGTTCCTGGGCATTGTAAGCATCTTGTTTTTAACCTGCGGACATTTATTCGCCTCCTTTTTTACCGAGGACAAAGCCGTTATAAAAGTAGCTACCCGCTCTTTACAAATTTTAAGCGGTGGCTTTATTATTTATGGCGTAGGTATGGTTTTAACCAGCGCATTTAACGGTGCCGGCGATACCTGGACACCTACCAAGATCAACGTTTTCACCTTTTGGGTGTTCCAGATCCCCTTTGCTTATTTGCTGGCCAAGTATTTTGAATTGGGGCCAACAGGCGTATTTATTTCTATCCCCGTTGCCGAAGTAGGACTTACCTTAGGGGCCTATATTTTATTTAAACGCGGCAAATGGAAAAAAACCATGGTTTAAGAGGGAAGTCAATAGTCCATAGCCGATGGCCCATAGACCTAAAGTCAATAAAGTCTGTAAGATAGAAACATAAAGATCAAAAGAAAAGTCCGCAAGTTTGGAGGGTTACACTCTTCAAACTTACGGACTTTTTTACTTGCGGACTTCATGAACTATGGTCTATGGGCCATCGACCATGGATTTCCCGACTTATTACGGCACTTTTACTGCCTGGCGGGCCAGCAATTGCCATTGCGTTTTATTTTTAACCCATACCAGCAATATACCCAGTTTGGTTATACCCGGGCCTTTACCTTTATCATTGGTAGCTGCGGTAAGTATATGGCGTACAACAGCCGTATTACCAACTACCTTAACGTCTTGATCGGTCAGGTTGATAGATACAAAATCAGAAGTGCCGGTAGCAAGATCACTTATAAATTCTTTTTTAGTTTGCAGTTTACCGCTTGAATGACCATAACTTAACTCGCCTAAGGTCAATTTCTTCAGCGTAACAGTATCAGCATCAACCATTGCTTTACGCAATTGTTCGGTGGCTTGTGTTACCTCAGTGATCTGTTTTGAACTTTGAGCAAAAGGTTTTTCCACATGAAGCACAAAGGTTACTACCAAACATAGCAGGGCTTTTAATAAAAAAGATCTTTTCATAGGGATTTTCAAATTAGGTTTTTAACAAATATAATGTTAAACGTTAAATCTGAAGTGCATAATATCACCGTCTTGTACAATATAGGTTTTTCCTTCAATGGCCAGCTTGCCGTTTTCTTTTATTACTGCCTCTGAACCGTTAAATTTAACAAATTCATCATACTTGATCACCTCAGCACGGATAAATCCCTTCTCAAAATCGGTATGGATCACGCCTGCAGCCTGCGGCGCTGTAAAGCCCTGTGTAATTGTCCAGGCACGTACTTCCTGTACACCGGCAGTGAAGTAAGTAGCCAGGTTAAGCAGTTTATAGGCCGCTTTGATCAGTTTGTTTACGCCTGACTCTGTTAATCCCAGATCATCCAGAAACATCTGGCGTTCTTCGTAAGTTTCCAGCTGCGCTATCTCTGATTCTATCTGTGCCGATATCACCAACACCTCTGCGTTCTCTTCCTTAACAGCCTCTTTTACCCTTTCCACATAAGCATTGCCGGTGTTTACAGAACCTTCGTCAACGTTACAAACGTACATTACCGGCTTTGCAGTAAGCAACCACAGGTCCTCAACATATTCTTTATCCTCTTCAGCAACCGGCGCGGTACGGGCCGATTTACCTGTTAGCAGATGTTCTTTATAAACGGTTAAAACATCAAAGGTCTTTTTCGCCTCTTTGTCGCCACCGGTTTTAGCCATTTTCTCAACTTTCTGGATCTTTTTTTCTATCGATTCCAGGTCTTTCAGTTGTAATTCAGTATCAATGATCTCTTTGTCGCGTATAGGATCAACAGAACCATCAACGTGGATCACATTGTCATTATCAAAGCAGCGCAGTACGTGTATAATGGCATTGGTAGCACGTATATTACCCAAAAACTGGTTACCCAGGCCCTCGCCTTTGCTGGCGCCTTTTACCAAACCTGCTATATCAACAATTTCAATAACGTTGGGTACAATGCTTTTGGGCTGTACTATTTCGGTAAGTTTGGTTAAGCGCTCATCCGGCACCGTAATTACGCCTACGTTTGGTTCAATAGTACAGAACGGAAAGTTAGCCGCCTGCGCTTTGGCATTTGATAAGCAATTAAAAAGTGTCGATTTACCTACGTTTGGTAAACCCACTATTCCACATTGTAAACCCATTTTTTATAAAATTAAACCCCCTCTAAATCTCCCCCGGAAGGGGAGACTTCCTGTTTGTTGTGTTCAAAATAGCCCTCCCTACCGGGGAGGGTTGGGAGGGGTTTAAATTCGCGCAAAGATAACACAAAATTTTGCCTATAATTTGAAAAAATAAACGACTTTTGCCAACGTCAAAATAAGGCGAAACAGATTAATAATAAGATGTAAACAATAGGAGGATCTTTATGAAAGAAATGGTTGAACAAATAGAATTGTTGCTGGAGCAGGAAAACAATAAACAATTAAAGGAATATTTGAACAACCTAAATATATCGGATGTTGAGGAACTCATAGGTGAACTACCCGAACATGGCCCCCGATTTATTGAAACACTTTCACTCAACCGCGCTGTTAACGTTTTCCGGATCCTGGACTCACCTACCCAGGAGCGCATCATCAAAAAACTATCTGGCCAAAAGGTAGCTGATCTGATCAACGAACTGCCTCCCGACGACCGTACAGCCCTTTTTAGCGAATTGCATGGTGATGCTGTTAAAACACTGATCCTGCACCTGTCGCCCGATGACCGCAAAGAAGCACTCTCTTTATTAGGTTACGAAGAAGATAGTGTTGGCCGCTTGATGACCCCCGACTATATTGCCGTTAAGAAAACCTGGGACGTTACCCGTGTACTATCGCATATACGCCGCTACGGTAAAAATTCCGAAACCATTGATGTGATCTATGTAATTGATGAAAACGGCGTACTGCTTGACGACATCAGGATACGGGAGATCTTATTGGTTAAACCCGAAACCAAAGTAAGCGACCTGATGGACGGGCGCCTGATATCCCTCAGCGCCAGCGATCCGCAGGAAGAAGCTATCAATGTGTTCAGGATGAATAACCGTGTGGCACTGCCCGTGGTTGACAATGAGCATATATTGCTGGGCATTGTAACTGTCGATGATATTTTGTGGATAGCCAACGAAGAATATACCGAGGATATCCAAAAAATTGGTGGTACCGAAGCATTGGACGAACCTTACCTGGATATTAACCTTTTCAGATTGGTAAAAAAACGTGTAGGCTGGCTTATTATCTTGTTCCTGGGCGAAATGCTGACCGCCACCGCCATGGGATTTTTTGAAAAATCAATTGAAAAGGCTGTGGTATTGGCCCTGTTTATCCCACTTATTATATCAAGCGGTGGTAACAGTGGTTCGCAGGCCTCAACCCTAATTATACAAGCTATGGCCCTGGGCGAAGTTACGGTTACCGATTGGTGGCGGGTAATGCGCCGTGAGCTGTTGTCGGGCTTAATGTTGGGCCTAACGCTTGGATTAATAGGGTTTATGCGTATTTACATCTGGACCATGTTTTCGCCCATTTACGGGCCACACTGGATATTGGTAGGCTTAACCGTAGGCTGTGCCCTGGTTGGTGTTGTATTGTGGGGATCATTGGCTGGCTCCATGCTACCACTTATCCTGAAAAAATTAGGAGCTGACCCTGCAACATCGTCTGCGCCATTTGTGGCTACCCTGGTGGATGTTACCGGACTCATCATTTACTTTAGCATCGCCGTGATGATCATGAAGGGTGTGATGTTGTAAAGGCTGATTAATTCTCATCGCCGTCGCTCAGCTCCAGCCGAGTGACGATTATTACGATTAACGCGTCATTGCGAGGGACGAAGCAATCTCTACTCAGGCAGGTTCATCATGCAATTCTATTTGCTCTGTATAGTATAGAGATTGCTTCGTACCTCGCAATGACGTGCGGGGTTTATCACACAAGAATTTGGCTTAACATAATGTAAACTCACCACTCACCACTCACCACTCACCACTCACCACTCACCACTCACCACTCACCATTCAACTCATATACGAACTCACATTGCTGTAATCAATATTGGTTACATTGCTGTAATCGGGTACAAAGCTATCCTCATTGCTGATGGCCATATCCAGTTCAAAGCTTGATGGGTATGGCGTATTGAGCAAACTGCCTTTAGGGATGTAAGGGAAAAGCTCCCCGTAGGTTTGGATCTGGCTGTGGTTGATGCGGCGATAGATGAACATACGATGCAGATCGCATGGTTTAACGAGACCGGCGGCACCTATCATTTGTATGGCACTACTTACCGTTTGGTTATGAAAATTGGCTACACGTACCTTTTTATCGTCGACCACCAGGCCGCGCATCAGGCTCTTGTCCTGCGTGGCTACACCGGTTGGACAAGTATTCATATTACATTCCAACGCTTGTATACAACCCAGGGCAAACATCATTCCACGGGCACTGTTGCACATATCGGCACCAAGAGCAAAATTCTTTACCAGGTCGAACCCGGTAGCCACCTTGCCCGATGCGATGATCTTGATATATTTTTTGATATCGAAACCGGTTAAGGCATCATAAATAAAGGCCAGGGCCTCACGCAGAGGCATGCCTACGGAGTTCGAGAACTCCAGCGGTGCCGCTCCGGTACCCCCTTCGCCCCCATCTACCGTAATAAAATCGGGATAGATCCCCGTCTTCACCATGGCCTTGCATATCGCCAAAAACTCGCTCTTGTGACCAACACAAAGCTTAAAACCAATGGGTTTACCACCCGACAGCTCGCGCAGTTTTTTGATAAACTGGGTTAAACCGATAGGGTCATTAAAAGCGGTATGGTATGGCGGCGATACGACGTCCTGCCCCATCTCTACCAGCCTGATCCGTGCAATTTCGGGCGTAACCTTAGCAGCCGGCAATATACCACCATGACCAGGTTTGGCCCCTTGCGACAGTTTGATCTCGATCATTTTTACCTGCGGCAACACGGCCCTCTGGGCAAAGGCATCATAATCAATAGTACCATCCGGATGGCGACAGCTAAAATACCCCGTGCCTATTTGCCAGATGATGTCGCCACCGGGTTTCAAGTGATAATCGCTCAGCCCCCCTTCGCCGGTATTATGGGCGAAGTTACCCAGTTTGGCGCCGCCGTTCAGGGCCAGGATAGCGTTCTCACTCAGCGAACCAAAACTCATGGCCGATATATTATAAACGCTGGCCATATAAGGCTGCTTACAATCGGGACCGCCAACTTTTACCCTTGGCGACAGATCCAGTTTATGATGATCAACCGCCGCTATGCTGTGGTTAAGCCATTCATAGCCATCTGCATACACATCCAGTTCGGTACCAAAAGGCCGGGTATCATCAACCTTTTTGGCACGCTGGTATATTACACTACGGTTTTGACGGTTAAAGGGCGTACCATTGGTATCGCTCTCAATAAAATACTGATATATTTTGGGACGCAGATCTTCCATCAGAAAGCGCAGGTGACCAAACACGGGATAATTGCGCACGATACTGTGCTTTTTTTGAACCAGGTCATAAAAGCCTATCGCGTATATGGGCACCATGATCACGAACGACCAGGCAGCCGGTTTCCATAGGATTGTCCACCCGATGAGGGCGGCAAATATGATAATGAACGAGGTAATGAAAAGCTTCTTCATAAATAGATTATTTAATATAAAAATAACTCTTAAAGTTAAACATTAGCGCAATTGTATGGTTAAACTTGTACTTGATTGTCGGCGAATTGTAATGAAATAAAATTAGATGTTTAAACATCTAATTTGTTATTATCTTTGACTCAACAAAACAAATAAAAAAAATCATGGCAACAGAAACAGCAACAAAATGGGTTATCGACCCAATGCATTCAGAAGTACAATTTAAGGTAAAACATTTAGTTATATCAACCGTAAGCGGCTTTTTTAAAAGCTTTGAAGGTGAGATCATAACTGAAGGTGATGATTTTGAAAATGCCGAAGTGGATTTTTCACTGGACATCAACAGCATCGACACCAACCAAACCCAACGCGATGAGCACTTAAAAGGCGGCGAGTTTTTTGACGCGGAAAAATATCCAAAGATCATCTTTAAATCAACCTCATTAACTAAAACTGATGATGAGGAATACGAATTAAAAGGTAACCTGACTATAAAAGACGTTACCAAACCGGTAGCCCTTACTGCCGAATTTGGTGGCTCTGCAGCTGATTTTTACGGTAATACCAAAGCAGGTTTTGAAATTTCAGGTAAAGTAAACCGCAAAGAATTTGGTTTAACCTGGGATGGCGTAACCGAAGCCGGTTCAGTTGTAGTTGGCGAGGACATCAAATTACTGATCAACATACAGTTGACCAAACAAGCTTAATTGTTTTAATACTGTTGCTGTGTTTTAACATTTAAAAGCCGGCGTTGTTGCCCAGGTAACAACCCGGTTTATTAAAACACTCAACAGGTTAAAATAGATGATGATGA
>Ga0105239_10007038_pt1 | contig 12943 bp, 5 predicted proteins | sample KBSC44metaG_FD_92761 | JGI IMG/M metagenome (GOLD analysis project Ga0105239, IMG submission 92761) | Corn rhizosphere microbial communities from Kellogg Biological Station, Michigan, USA - KBS C4-4 metaG | ecosystem: Host-associated > Plants > Roots > Rhizosphere > Soil | place: Michigan, USA...
CCACAAAAGATACATTGTCGCATTTGGTAATCTCGAGTCCGAAAATCCGTACGAATTGGGTAGACACGAAGCCCTTTGGTGATGCCATCAACACAACACTCACACTGGCAGTGAAAAATGGGAAACGGAATCACTGTGTTAAAGAGGGCAGCAATGTCGCGAACGCGTGACGTGATGAGATCCTCTGCACAATACCGACGAACGATGTTGCATACGACGTCGGGCAGTGGTGTTGAGTTCGCGATGGAACACCCGAGAGACACGTAGCGATCGAAATAAAATCTGGAGTCTGCGAGGCAACGTTTTGTGTTTTCGGTTGCATGGATTGTGTCGATCTCAGATGCACTATGATAAGAATTACAAATACTGCGTCCATTGGCGTCGAGAGACTGACAACGGACACCAAACCGGCATGTCGTTAAACGCAGACGAAATGCTTCCATTTTTGCATAAAGATGATTCAGCATGAGCGCTTCCCTTTGTCGAGCAGCGTGTGACTCTTTCGATTCATAAACTGCGTACACACCGCCGCCGCGTTCAACAAACAGACGGGCAGCATTTCTCGCGTTTTCGTTGCGTTGTGAAATGGTTGACAATGCTTCATATTCATGAATCCAACGCTGTAGAGTGCTTGCTGTCTCAGACAGCCGAATGTCGTCGGGTAAATTTTGCAAAAATGCATGCATTGCATTCATCCCTGACTTTTATCACTCTCCGATTGACTCTTATCACTCTCCGATTGACTTTTATCACTCTCCGATTGACTCTTATCACTCTCCGACAAAGCAAATTTTATCGCAAAAAGAAGAAAACAAAAAATGGGACTTGAACCCAAGAGTCTTTAACTGTCTTTTTCTTTTACCTTACGTGATCGAGTTAACAAACTCGGTTTTACGCTTGTTTTGGACTTGGTCGCGAAAGTGCTCTTGTAACTCAGTGGCTCGAGCAGAACAACACGACAGAGTATCGGTCTTATGAGCCGGTGGTCGGCGGTTCAATCCCGCCCGAGAGCAGTTTCTTTTTTCTTTTTGGAGGGCGTGTTCCAGACGAATTTGCGGTTCAGGTCCGCGGATTTACAAAAAAACACACAAAAAGTTATCAACAAAAAAATGGAGGATGACGACGATTCGTTGCTCTGTCACGAAACGTATGAAGTACTGCCACTGCAGTGCTTACCGCAACCGCAACCACGACCACAACCGCAACCGCAACCACAACCACAACAACCGACGTTATTCTTTACACCAATCGCTGATGGAACAGCTGCTGCTACTGCCGCAGCACAAGCGCCAGCTCCATTAACACCCGTTTCAGAGGAGGACAAACATCAAACAGCAACAACTCTTGTCACCGTAACGGATGACAATGCCGCTGACGATGAACTGATGTTGCGTTTGCGACGCGAAGATATATTTCGAACCGGAATTTTTCCCCATTCTCATCCCTTGGCAAAATACTATTCTGAATTTTTGTACATCTTAGAACGCGCCTGTGATCGTCTCGATCCAGATTCCAACGACGAAAAAAAGCCTGGGCAACAGGAAGATGATCAAGAATTCTTGGCATCGTATCCGCTTCGTGTCACGATCGTACAGACTGCCTGGAGACTATTTTTGTGTTTGTGGTGTTGTCCCACCAACAAGTACGTACTCTCCGGGAATTCAGTCGTTCCTAACCTCGCGGTCGCGCTGCATACTTCGGTTCTTCAACACGATCGAATTACGCGCTACAGTCAATTGTTACCGGATCTCTCGGATGATATTCGGTCGAAATGTCGTATGAATCCGTTGATAGAACGTTCGGTGGATGTATGCAACACAATTTGTAAGATCATGTATGAAATCGTCGAAGAGTCAACGGACAAGACAGGGAAGTCGGAAAAAACGCAACCGAACAAACGCTGTCTCTTTGTCACGCATTCGTTCACCCTTGAATTTTACACCGCGTTGAACTGGAGTCTTCGAGGACCACATTCGATTGCTGATTGGGTGTTATGGTTTGCGACCGATTTAGTCGCTCACTGCCAATTTCAATTGCGCGAAGAGGACGTTCATTTGTGTTTGAAAATGAGCACACACGTGGTCAACAGCCCTCAACACATTCATCAACGTGCATCAACGTGGGCGTTATTGTTAATCATGACATGTTTTTACACGAATTCATGTTATGATCGTGATCACGATGTCGTCAACGCCTACATTGATAATGTCTTGGATGTGTTTCGACTCTCTGTGGTAGATGTTAACGATGTCATTCTCTACCTCATGGAATGGTTTGCAAACATGCGCATTTCAACGATACAACAGAAACAAAACAAGTTGTAAACGCCGCTGGTATCGAGAACCAACAGAACTAAATGCGAACAAGTAGGCGATTGTCTGGAGTGAAGCAATGGATGCGTGTGGTGTCCATGATCATGGATTGAAATTTTTTTATATCTGCCGTTGTCGGTGTTGTTGTTGTTTTTGTTGTTTGTGAAGAAAATCCTCCTGTTCTTGTCTTTGATTTCGATTTCGACTTTGATTTCGACTTTCGCTCCGGAAATTCCCATTGCCAACGTGCTTTCGACCGAATTAAAAATTTGTGAAACGCAATGAGAACAACATACAAAACATCTTCCGGCCATTTGAGATGCAATAAGCCCATTGTGCCCAAACTCGACGCGAAATACGCGGAAATAATATCAACATCTCCCGCTTGCCGTTTTAAGAGTTCAGGGTCATTGTCTAGCATATCTTGAAAGAGCTGACGTACATAGGATTTCACATCGTGAAGCTGCTGGCCCGTGAGTGGACGACCATCATCCTTAATGATGGATTCAAAACGATTCATAAAGATGTTCGTGAAATCTGCTGCCGTATATCCTTTCAAATTGACCGTCGTCAGAAAGCGACGTTCCAAACCATCATTAGAGGTTAACCAACATTTAATGTTTGGTGCGTACCCTGCAACAATCACAACAATTAATCCACGAATTTCGGCAAGCATCGCGACCATTTGTGTAATCGCTTCCATACCAAACGGACTCGAGTGTTCGTCGTTTTTCACTGGAATTCGTCCATCCAATTCTGCCGCAATCACCTCGGACGGTTTGTCACATTTTGAATTGGTCCGGTAGATTTCATCAATCAAGATCGCTGATTCCAATGAATCCAACAATTTTTGTTCTGTCAATTTTGCTGTGCCGCCCACGTGATCCGAAATCAACGAGGTGGTAGTTACATCTGCAAACCGATCCGTTGCCATTACACCCATTTGCGCGTACACGAACCCAATCACACTTGCTGCTTTTGTCTTACCGGAACCGGACTCGCCGACAATGATGATGTTGCTGCCCAATTTCCATGCCGCCACCGAGGATTGTAACGAATAAATGGTTTGTATTAAATCGCGTCGCAATGATTTTCGGCTGTCACCCGTCAATGTACGAATTCCATGCTGACGGTTATCAATGGCATCGAGTAAACGCTCTTTTAGTGTGCGCTCGTGAAATTTCTGTGCCTGCACCAACTCCCGATGTTTATACAGTTCAATCACGTAATTTTCCGTAGCATTGTATTTCGTCTCCTGTGTGACATCTTGATTTTTGTTTTTCGCGAGGGTTTCTTTCGCGACTTGCTTGTTGTATTTGTCAATAATTGTCTTCACAGACGCTTGATTGCCGGCCTTACCACGCATGAGCTCGTTGTATCGGTCCAGTTTCCACATGCGCAGTTTTTGCAGATTTGTGACAGCCGCGGACAAGAACGCATTGTTGTCGTTTTTGATAATCGAGACAAGCCAGTCCTCATCATAGACATCCTTTTCTTCATTTCCTTTTGCGTCGTTAAACTTGGAAATGGAACGTAATCGCTCGTTCTCCTTCAACTTTTTCCGTTTCAGCACGTGCGGACGAATAGAAGAAGAGGAAGAAGAAGAAGAAATTTCATCCGGTACAGCTGCGTTGTTTAAGACGGAGGGCCCTTGAAAAATGGTTTGTCCGTTGGTTTTTGATTTCGATTTGGATTTCGATTTGGACTTCGATTTCGCGCGTTCTTTGTCGTCATGATGTGCGCGCATTAATGCTGCCAATTCGTCGGCTTCCGCTTGCTCCGCTGAATCGACGCTATCCAAGAAACTGTTTGTCGGTTCGTGAAGAGGAACATCCTTCGGCTTGGAATTTGATTTCGATTGGGATTTCGATTTGGATTTGTTCGGAGGAGGAGGAGTATTTTGTTTTTTTTCAGCGCTACGAGGATTTTCAGGGTGTTTCTGTTTCTGTTCCTTCTTTGCTCCTGGCCTTCGCTGTTCATACTTGCAGTCGAGCTGGTGACCCTTGGTGAACTCCGGAAATCGTTTCAATTCCGCAATCTCGATTTTAGGTGCCCTGTCGCGCCGTTCGTAAATATCCCGCATAATGGTTTTTCTGATATCATTCCACTTCTTTTTGTATTGTTCCTCCATTGGAATTACGTCTAACGGCGCAGCGTTTGGCCCTTTTTGATCCGGTTTCAATGCGCGCTGTACACTTGCGATTGCGTCGAGAAAATCACCGTGATTCTTCTGCACAACAGTGATTGTTTTCTTTGCGTCACGATCATGTTGTTTAAACTGATCAAACAACCAACATGCAAGGACATTGTAAACGGGAGTTAACCCTTTTCCTTGATTCGACATGTTCGCTTGTCCTTCCTTATTCATTTCTATAAAGTTGAAGATTCCGTTTCGTTCTTCCTTTCCTTCTCACGCTGTGTCTTGGATAACAAATAAGAGCCAGAAGACGGCAGATAAAAAACACACGCTCACGATGGGCCCTCGGTTGAAACGATTGCAACGCATGAGTTCATCAAAGTCGAGTTCCTCGAGAGCAAAGTCGAGTTCGAAATCGAAATCGAGTTCGACTTCAAGTTCTCGAAGGCGCGCAATTGCCGATTTGCAACGGAAACCATCCCATGCAATTCTTCGACATAGCTCGTTACCGCAAGACAACGTAGGAAAACGGAAACCCCATCAACCAAAAGGTAGCTTAGAACGCGAAACACGAGGAACAGTCACTGTCAAACAGCTTGAAAAGGTATCCGACCCGTTGGTTCATCCTTTGGCAATCGTTTTACAAAACCAATTTGGACTCACAGATTTAGAACGTGACATTACGAATTTGTTGTTGGAGGATGTCCTTCCACTCTACGAGGATAAACCACAAGACTCCCTCGTGTACGATCCCAGCATTGAATTTGCCACATCCGTAGTGCATGAGACGATTGAGTTTTTTCAAAAGTGGTCAACCGTGAACCGTGACTATTATAATGCAGAATTGGATGGCGATGCAAAAGACATCAAACGACTCTCCAAACGACGCGAAGAGCTGTATCAGGATTTCAAAGACAAGTCCAAAGCGCGATTCAGCACAGAAAAGGAGGCTTTGAAAACATATCAACGCACACGATACTTTTTTGATCTCTACTCTCTGCTGTGGTTCTACGATGAATGGTTTACATTGCAACAGGAACAGACATCCAAGTCATTCAAATCCTTCAAGTCCTATTGGAAAAAGGAAATTGAATATGCACAAAAACGGGTCGTTCCCGCAGCACACGAGTTTGTTCCCTATTTTGAAACCCTCACCCGACACTTTGAGGCGAATGCCTTTGACGTGGAAGAATTACTCAAACGATGGAATGCTTATGTTGAATTGTCCGCCCGCACGCGTAGGGTTCAATTTGTACGCGCCAACACCCCGAAACTCAAAATGCTGGCGGCTGCCGAACAAGCCGCGTTTTGCTTACGGCACAAAAACAATACGGACGAATCACTCGCAGAAAATGAAGAGGAAGAAGCGGATGAATTGGGTTCGTGTGCGTTCGACGCGAATGCAACATTGTCCGAAGACGAATGCCTGAACGTCATGCACAAGATTGACCCGAAAGTATTTGTGTTGGCAGTGGGTGCCAATCGTTTGGCGAACAAAAAAGATGCCTTTGAATCGGAATTGGACAAACCACCCTCGAACAAATTTTTGGCAGAACCCATTGTGACAAAATATTGGGACACCGCCGATTCCAACGTACCGTTTGACGCCATTGATATTCACGAAGAACAAGCATCACCACAAGTGATCCTTGCGTTGAAACGTGTTTTTTCGGAATTGACACGCATTACTCTTCCGGAAGGCGCAGGCGCATCCTTGATTCCTTTGCCGTTACAAGCGATCAAAGAGGAGAAAGAACGAAAGAAAGAGAAAAAAGCGTTGGCAAATTTACGTAAAGAAAACGGTACATTGGTCCAAAACGATTTGGATTTTGCGGATGCAACGGACAAGATTCGCAAATTGGCCGCTGATCGCGCACAATATTGTTTCAAGGCGTTTCCGCGCGTGAGTTTCGTTGAGGCGTATCAACTGTTTCGATATCACACGGACAAACGGGTTATTGCAATTTATTTCCAGTATCTCCAGGACATTCTTGACGATACGCGTCGTGAATTCAAGCTGGATAAAGGCGAAGACTACACGGAAAAACAACTTGAAGATGCGGAAATTTATGTGACACAGGTTGCCACGAGCGAACAGCAGCGCCTGCAAACGTTGGGTTCGACTGCTCGCCAACGCTTAAAAGTCGAGCAGTACCTCGAACGCATTCTAAATGTGTACGAAACGAAAGAATTGACCCAGGTGCAAGAACTCGAAGAAACGCAACGGTTGGTTCGAGAGCTCGCGATGGAAGCATATGCCATCGGTCAGCGACAACGGCCTGTTATGATTCCAAAAGCAGAGAATGCTGGCTCTCAAAAATACGGAGTCGATTTACCGTGGAGTTGGTTTCAGGACGTCGCGAACAAACTCAAGTCGAAACGATTGCAAACTGTTCTACCTGTCCTCTGGAAGCAAACAAATTTGAACTATTACTACCCGCCGTGGCTGCAAGAAGCCGTTCAAACCTACTACACGCGCATTCAGGAGCAACAGGGCAAAGAAGATATTTTGCAACCCTTGGTTCTCGCGTTCCGCGAACATCCAACATGGATTCCGCTCATTCCACAATTGCTGAAAGAAAACGTACTTGGAAACAAAGTTGCTGCAAAGTTTATGCTACCGGAAGAGGTGCTCGAGGCTGTTGAGCTGGGTGCGCGCGAAGCCTTAATCGACGGCTTGAAAAAACTTGGGCCTGCGTACCAAGAACAGCTCGCGTTCGAGCAACAACAGCAGAAAGAACGCATGAAATTGGGATTGCTCCAAGAAAACGCTGCGTATATCGACAAAAAAGCGTTGCAAGTTGTGGGCACAGATGAAGCGCGTGAAATGTTGGGAGAGCAACGAACACGAAAACAATTGAAAAAACAAGCCGCAAAGGGTCGGAAAAAAGCGAGGGAGGAAGAAACGTCTCAATATGCGGAAGTATCGGCGAAATTGAGCAAAGGAAAATTGTATATGAGCGTGCTTCCCCCTGAACCCGGCAAACCTGCAAAGCGAAATCTTCGTAAAGAAATGGAAAAAGAAGACATTCAGGAAGCAAAACGGCGAAGTCGAGAACGTAAGAAAGAAGAGGAAGAAGAGGAAGGGTTAACCATGGAAAAGAAAGCAAAACAAGAACACACGAATAAATTTATTGCTGCTGTGAACAAAGCGGAACAGCCTTTGATGAGCCAAGTGAAGCTGTTACAAGAAAGACGACGACTCGAGCGACTTCAAAAAGAGGCGGAACGCGTGAAAACGCTCGCTGTAAAACGCGGTGGTTTCGTTTCGTCCTCTTCTTCTTCCACCTCGACTTCCTCTTCATCATCTTCTTCTTCAAAAGAATTACAACAACAGCAAAATGATCGCAAACACATTCGTCCAAAACAAGGAGAAGGTGTATTGCACTATCAGGAACGACAACGACGTAAACGCTAGATGATTGTTTTTTATTTCGCGTGTTTTCTATTTTTTTTTAGATTCTAAGAGAAAACGGATGTCTTCAGCAGAAGATCTGTTACCTGTACGCCCGTATCAACTGTTGGCAGGAATCGGAACCGTCACGGGACTTATTTTGCTCTTGGTCATCCCATCCATATTTGGCGTTCTGATTCGTTTTTGGCGAAATGAACAGTATACTGTCGTCGATTCTTGGTATGATGGATTCCAATTCTGCATCGCATTATATGTGCTGTTAATCGTGTTAGCATGTCTGTGGTACGTCATCCACAAGTATGCAGCAATCGTGAAACAACACTGTATCGCCTATCGGAATCAGAATCGGCGAAAATGTTGCAACGATTGCAAGTCATGCTTGGTGCGACGTTATCATCGATTGCGCGGAGACGATGATGACAGTCAACAACAAGAATCATCAACAAATTCGACGGGTTCGACAGACAGTCGTGATCATTTTTTACCGAGTGAAGCGTATCGCACATAAACTTATTAACCAAGCGCCGCTAATCGTTCCATTGCCTTTCTGTACTCTCGAAATGTTGCTTGTATTGATTTGTACAGTTCGTATTCCTTCTCATCGTGTCCCTTGTTTTGACGATGAGAAGAAGAAGAAGTGACGCCATTATAAACAGACAAACGGGCAGCGACAAACATTTCGACAAACGCGCGAACTCGCGGTGGCATCTCATCGAGAGCTCCCCATACCTGGAATTTTTTAATGGTGGATCGCGGAGTATTCCATAAAGACAGGAGCAGAGGTCCCCAATCGCTTTGTTTCTTTGATTTTGATTTTGATTTCGATTTTGTTCGTTTGCCTTTCGAAACATGCTCTCGGATCCACTGGTCCACAAACGTCCATTCGGATGGAAATTGCCCGATGATGGTTCCAGAGATTTGTTTTGTCGCCTCGAATGTGAGAAGATCGTAGAAGGTCTTTTGAGATGCCACGTAAATTGCACTCCGTTGTTGTTGTGTGGATAGATATTTGATAAGCAGGTCATGGTCATTGTAGAGTTCTTGTTTTTTCTGCGAAGAAGAAATACATTTCTGCGGAATTCCGTTGTACGCATGCATTAATTCACAATCCCCGGAAGCCGGTAATATGGAGTTCCACACACGATCCGACAAGGATACGAGACGGCTTTCCCGAAGAGCCTGAAGTTGATATTGCTCATTCGTTTTGTTCGATGAAGAACCGGAAGATGGAGGGACCGACACAAATTGCCATACTTTCATCTGTGACCACTTGCTTACAGGAAATGGTTCGAGCCCGCAGTTACGGAACACGCGCGCAATCGCCTGTTTTTCCATCGCGTCGTTGCTGCTCACATCCAAGAGAACCATGTTTAAGGTGCGCAGCAAGGACAAACCGGTATTCGTATTCCGCCCACCCATGAATCCGCATACATATTCCCCATTATTGTTGCCTTCATGATTCCACAAGGTTAACAACTCCGTCCGAAGTTCATGAATCTGTTCCGGGCGAAACCGTTTTGTAAGCGATGCCGACGCGACCAGCAAAATAATGCGCTTTCGTTTGGATTGCAAGATCTGATCGATCCATTGGGCTCCATGCTGACGTTTCAGAGCAAATCCACGCGAGAGGGTTAAGACCTCATACCCGGCTTTCCCCAAAAATGATTCCACTCCCGATGCCCATCGCTGATCCATACTAACGCTAAATGCAAATGTTTTCTGTTTTTGTTCATAGTTGGATCGAATGAGGGATTCTAACGCGTCAAGTTTCGGATTCGGTTCGTTCCCGTAGAATTTCGTGCCGAAGGAATTCAATACTGTGGAAGCGTTTTCTTTGTTTCCGTATACGACCTGTGCTTCTTCTTTAGAACGCAAGCGCTTCATGTCTTTTGTCATCGCTTTTTTCATCGCCGCGTATTGCGTTTTGCCCATCGGTACGAACAATTGACGAACCTGCTTGTGAAGTGGAATGTCAATTCCGTACAACGACCGGGTAGTATTTTCCGATAGTTCATGAACGGTCTTGCGTTCGGGGTCCCATTGATAGCTACACGTCTTGCACGAGCGATCGACCTGACCGAAACGTGTCGGATCGTTTGTCAACGTCACGAAAAACAACAGGCTGCCGTAATTCACTTGAAATTCTGTTTCTTTTCCTGGTTTCCATTTGGCGAGACGCTTGTTCGTCTCGGAGAAATACAACGTGCGAAAATGCTGAAGTTCGGCGTGATCAAGACTATGATAGAGGGCTTTGCGAGTGAGATCTTGAACTTCATCACGAGACAAGGCACGTTTCCAAACTCCGGAATAAGCGGGCTTTCGTTGTCCTCGAAACAACAGATTTAGCAATTTCAGTAACGGCAGAGGCGATTCCGGATCATTCGGGGTACCACTCATCAAACACGCTTTGCTCTTTGCCTCGTTGTTCTTTCGTTGTTGAGCGATACAATTCACCCATGCCAGCACAGTTAAGGAATCGTTGATGGAACGACTAATATCCGATGCATTCGTCAGATATTGTGCCTCGTCCACAAATACGAGGCAGTTCGAAGGCAACCCCACACGGCGTCGTAACACCGCGTTTGCTTGTCCCTTTAACAAAACCTGCAATTGTTGATTGTCCTTCTCACTCAATCCTGGTGGTAGATCTACGGATAAGACATACTCGCGCACAGATATCGCATGTATCTTCTTCATCATCCGCGGAGACAAACCAACAAGCACCTTATGCAAAAGCACGTGGTAGTGTTGCTTCTGCGTCGAACCGTGCTTCGGTTGCAACGACCACAGCTGCGAATTCGGTTCTTTGATTTCCAAAGTGCGCGAGAAATCGTGATCGAGCCATTTTTTCATCTCTGCATCCCATGCCGAAAACAAAACTTCGGAAGGCAGCAGAACGACAATTGTTTTGTATTCGCGAATGTGCAAACGAACCGCTTGCAACGCCATTGCCGTCTTACCAGCACCGGGCTCAAACGCAGCCAAAAAGCCAGGGTAAGGGGAGCTGGGATTTAACAGGATCGGAATGACGTGTTGGTACGGTTGTATTACCATCGTGCCAACCTTGCATTGTGAGGGACCTGGTGGAACGCGGTTCATTACATAATTTGAAAATTGTTTGGCAATCGCCTGACCGAAATCCAAACGAAACGGAACAGGCCATTCAGTGTTTGATTTCAATTTCGACTTTGATTTCGTTCCTTGTTGCCGAAGCAATTCAGCGTATTGAGACAAAACAACGGAGAGGGAAACCGCTAAACCGTCAATTTCAAAGAGTCGACGCTCGAATTGTCGTTCAACAGCCTGCTGTTCTTGGTGCAGACGTTCCTTATCGAGCCCCATTTGTACGGACCACGATCGTTTGATTTCACCGATTGCAATGGGAATGTGCGTCAGATACGCATTCACTCGGTTGTTCCATTTGCGTTGTGCATCGCTGGTAATCTCATTTTGCGTCGATGAGGGTAACTGTACAAACGCAGAATTTCGATGTGATTGCGATCGACGTTTGCGGAGACGCAAAAACGCCGCAACGTTTTTTACGGCGGAAAGAACACGATTGTTGTTGTTGTTGTTTCGTTGTGGAATCTGAGCTTGTAAAGTGACGATTTCGCTTTTGAAATGTTCAAGTTTACGAAATTCCACCATGGTTGATTTCTCTGTGGGATGCGCGAAAAACGTCTTCGATCGCTCTAGCGTTGAAGCAATTTCATCGATCGGCCTGTCCGGTCGTGCCGCCAAGGTTTCGACTCGCTCGACCAATGCATTGAGTTGCAGCGTGTATCGATCGAGGTCGGATAGTAAACGAGCGCGATCTTTTGCGTGCTTGGTTTTCAGTTCCGACAACTTGCGTTCTATCGACTGCTTTGCGTGGGCGGCTTGCCCACGAAATCTCTCTTCGAGTTCCCGCGCGCTCGGTGGCACCCATAAGCCGTCAAGAAACGCTGACATTCCTCTTGTATCTTACCCCTCTTAAGACAGAGAAGACCGAGTAGCAGATGAAGAACAGTCTGTGTTTTTTCGCGTTTTGCAATGATGGAGAGAGAGAGACAGAAATGAGGCAGCACAAAGAGAGAGAGAGAGAGAGATGAGGCAGTACAAAGAAAGAGGGAGGGAGAGAGAGAGATAGATTGCAAATGTTGTCCACAACCAACCTTAGGCGTGAAGGAGCTCTTCGGCAAACCCGGTCGGAACAGGATCATTCGTGCGCATGAAAAGGGGAAAATGATGATTTCCCCACGTTGTGGGTGTGGATTCTTCTGTTGCACGGACATGCTTAAAAATGGGTACGGCTTCCAAGTTTTTTTCCTCCTTCTTGCGCACAGTGATAGGGGCCGGTGTTAAAGAACTTCCGCAATTTGAGCAACTGCTGTTTTCACAACCAATGCCACGTCTGGGCACATTGGCCTGGAATTTGCTGCCACTGTCCTTCACAAACAGATCCTGGGCCGACTCGTACAACAGAAAGCACGCAGCGGGCTTGATCGTGAGAAGTGATGCCGCCATCTGAAAACGAAATTTGTCACCACCCTTGCTCGACTTGGGAAACATGACTTCCGCAAACACGAAATCCGACGTACGAGTGCCCGGCGCAAAGCGTTCGTGGAGCATGTCACCCTCATGAAACGTCAGCGTGTTGCCAAACCGACGAGAACGAATTTGAATCTGCCGCCATTGAGTTTGACGTTTCGTGCCGTCGGCGAGCGTGACAAACGTATTCGTGTTGGTGTACCCCACCAATTCAAACACCTTCGGATTTTGTTCATACAGATGGAGTGCGGCCATATACGCGTTGTGAAAACGGCCCGCGTGCAGCTCCACACCCACAACCGAAAGGTTAGGCCAACGCAGAAACATTTGCATGGCCATACGACCATGTGCCATGCCGTAATCGGAAAACAGCTTCGCTTTGGGGGTTTTCATGTTCTCATGCGAGAACAGGCGATCGATGCCCTCTGGCAGAATCTCACCAAAGCAGAAACTGGCTTCATCGGCGAAAATGCCCTCGTCGTTGGCGGCCTCTTTCCGATTCCAGCCCGTGCGATAGTGAATCTGCAGAACAGTTTGCATGTTCTTCGA
>Ga0105239_10007042_pt1 | contig 12939 bp, 9 predicted proteins | sample KBSC44metaG_FD_92761 | JGI IMG/M metagenome (GOLD analysis project Ga0105239, IMG submission 92761) | Corn rhizosphere microbial communities from Kellogg Biological Station, Michigan, USA - KBS C4-4 metaG | ecosystem: Host-associated > Plants > Roots > Rhizosphere > Soil | place: Michigan, USA...
CCACCGGTTCCCCTCGCGCGCCGCAACGGCGACAATAGCGCCCGGGGAACCGCGTTCCCCACCCGTATCCGTCTCCTGCGCTCCCGGTTCCGACCGGGGGCGCACCTGCTGTCGCGCCGGCCATGAGCGAAGTCGAAACCCGCAATCCGCACAGCCAGTTGCAGGGCCAGCTAGCACGGGTCGGCGAGCTGCTGCGTCGCCAGCACCTGGTCGAGAACCTCGCGCACCGCCAGCTCGGCGACCACCACGACCTCGTCGAGAGCCTCGTCCACCGCCAGCACGTGGCCGAGCTGCAACGCGAGATCGACGGCCTGCACCCGGCCGACCTCGCCTACATCCTCGAGGCGCTGCCGCCGGAGGAGCGCCTCGAGATTTGGAACCTGGTCAAGGCCGACCGCGACGGCGAGATCCTGCTCGAGGTGTCCGACGCGGTGCGCGAGTCGCTGCTCGCGGACATGGACAAGCCCGAGCTGATCGCCGCCGCCGAACAGCTCGACGCCGAGGAGATCGCCGACCTCGCCGAGGACCTGCCCGAGGACGTGCTGCAGGAACTCATGCACCGCCTCAACGCGCAGCAGCGCGAGCGCGTGCAGTCGGCGATGTCGTGGGAGGACGACCAGGTCGGCGCGATCATGGACTTCGACATGGTGACGATCCGCGAGGACGTCACGCTCGAGACCGTGCTGCGCTACCTGCGCCGCCTGAAGGAACTGCCCGAGCACACCGACAAGCTGTTCGTGGTCAACCAGGACACCGTGCTCACCGGCGTGCTGCCGATCCGCTGGCTGCTCGTCAACGACCCGGCGAAGGACGTCGCGGAGGTGATGGCAAGCGACGCCAATACGTTCCATCCCGAGGACGACGTCGCCGAGACCGCGCAGGCGTTCGAGCGCTACGACCTCGTCACCGCGCCGGTCGTCGACGCCAACGGCAAGCTGATCGGGCGCGTCACGATCGACGCGATGGTCGACGTCATCCGCGAGGAGAGCGACGCCGAGGTGCGCGAGCGCTTCGGCCTGCGCGAGGACGAGGACATCTTCGCCTCGGTGTGGAAGTCGCTGCGCAACCGCTGGGCCTGGCTCGCGATCAACCTCGTCACCGCGTTCGTCGCCTCGCGCGTGATCGGCCTGTTCGAAGGTTCGATCCAGAAGCTCGTCGCGCTCGCGACCCTGATGCCGATCGTCGCCGGCATCGGCGGCAACTCGGGCAACCAGACCATCACGATGATCGTGCGCGCACTCGCGCTCGACCAGATCAGTCCGACCAGCGCGAAACGCCTGCTGCGCAAGGAGCTCGGCGTCGCCGTGCTGAACGGGCTGATCTGGGGCGGCGTGATCGGCGTCGTGGCCTGGCTGCTCTACCGCAACGTGTCACTCGGCCTCGTCATGACCGCGGCGATGACCCTCAACCTGCTGCTCGCGGCGATGATGGGGGTGCTGATCCCGATGACCCTGCTGAAGTTCGATCGCGACCCGGCGATGGGCTCGAGCGTGATGATCACCGCGATCACCGACAGCGGCGGTTTCTTCATCTTCCTCGGCCTGGCCACGCTGTTCCTCATCTGAAGGGAAGCCGAAGCCCGCGCACGACCTCGCTGGACGCCGTCGCGATCTCGTAGCACTCTCGACACCGACCCCGGGAGCGCGAACGCGATCCATGGCCCAGACGTTCACATCGATCGATCGCCGTGGCGGGGGCTGGTCGCCGCCGGCACCGGACGAGGCGCTGCGCGAGCTCGCGGAGGCCGCCGCGGCCGCCTGCGACGGCACGAGCGGATTCGTCGCCTGGCCGGAACAGGGCCTGTTCGTCGCGACCGCGGACGGCGTCGCCGATGCGGCGTGGCGCGACGTGATCCCGCTGCTGCTCGACCAGCTGGCGATGCAGGCCGGCCCGGCCGCGATCGCCGGAACCGAAGGTGTCGTCGTCGCTGCATTGCCGGACGCGGCCGCGTTCCGCCGGGCCGCGGCGGCGATGCTGCCCGCGGGTGAATACGACCCCGTCGGCCTGGTCGGCGTGCTCGACCTCCGTTGCAGCGACGCCGCGGCCACGCGCGCGCTCGCCGCGCTGCGCGAGCTCGCGAGCCGGCAGTTCGCGCTGCACCGCGACCTCGGCCGGCGCGCCGACGCCGGCGCGCGCGCGCGTGAGGACGCGCCACGGCTCGCCGCGATCGTGCGCCCGCTCGACGACGCGGCGCGCCAGGCGGAAGCGACGCGACTGGAACGGCGCTTCGCCGAGGCGCTCGTCGAGAGCATGCCCGGCATCCTCTACCTGCACGACGCGCGCGGCCGCTTCCTGCGCTGGAACCGCCACTTCGAGCAGGTGACCGGCTACGCCACGCCGGACATCGCGCGCATGCACCCGCGCGCGTTCTTCCCGGCCGCGCAGCGCCTGTCCCTGGAAGCGAACATCGCCGAGGTGCTCGCGTTCGGCGCGTCCTCGTTCGAGGCGCCGCTGCTGACGCGCGACGGCCGCGAGATCCCCTACTTCTTCACCGGCAAGCGCGTCGAATTCGACGGCCACCGCTGCCTCGTCAGCATCGGCATCGACGTCTCCGAACGCGTGCGCGCGGAGCGCGAGCACGAGGTCAGCGAACAGCGCTATCGCACGCTGTTCGACTGCGCCCCCGACGGCATCGTCGTCGCCGACGCCGGCAGCGTCTACCTCGAGGCCAACGAGAGCGCGTGCCGCATGCTCGGCTACGAACGGCACGAACTCGTCGGCCTCGGTGCGAGCGACATCGTAGCGCCGGCCGAACTCGGCCAGATCGCGCCCGCGATCGAGGCGATCCGCAGCAGTGCCGCGCACCATCGCGAGTGGTTGCTCCGGCGCAAGAACGGCACGACGTTCCCCGCGGAAGTGATCGCCACGCTCATGCCGGACGGCAACCTGCTCGGCATGATCCGCGACGTTACGGAGCGACGCCGCGCGGAAGAGGAACTGCGCCGCAGCGAGGACCGCTTCCGCGCGATCTTCGAGCAGGCCGGCGTCGGCATCGCGCTGGTCGACGTGCACAGCGGGCGCTTCGTGCGCTGCAACCGCGCTCTCGCCGAGATGCTCGGCTATACATCGGAGGCGCTCTGTCGCCTCGCGGTGGCCGACGTGAGCCATCCCGACGACGCGTTGCTGCAGGACGTGCTCGCGCAACGCCTGCTCGCCGGCACGATCGATCGCTACCGCATCGAGAAGCGCTACCGGCGCAGCGACGGCGGCGAGGTGTGGGCGTTGCTCACCGCGACGCTGGTGCGCCACGCGGACGGCAGCCCGCAGTTCCTCGTCGGCATGCTCGAGGACATCACCGAGCGGCGCAGCCTGCATGCCGCGCTCGAGGAGAGCGAGAAGCGTTTCCGGCAGATCGCCGAGCACATCCCCGCGGTGTTCTTCCTCGTCGACGTGCGGTCCGGCGAATGCCTGTACGTGAGCCCCGCCTACGAGCGCATCTGGGGGCGCAGCCGCGAGAGCGTGTACCGCTCGCCGGCGTCCTGGCTCGAGGCGATCGTGCCGGGCGACCCGAACCCGATGCTGCGCGACGGCCAGCCGATCGACCCGAAGGGCAAGCTCGATTTCGAGTACCGCATCGCCCGGCCCGACGGCTCGATCCGCTGGATCCGCTCGCGCAGCTTCCCGGTGTTCGACAAGGACGGCCGGCTGGAGCAGATCGCCGGCCTCGCCGAGGACGTCACCGAAGGCAAGGAGCAGGAGCGCAAGATCGCGCGCCTCACGCGTATCCGAGCCGTCATCGGTGCGCTGCACTCGGCGATGCTGCGCCAGCCCGATCGCGAATCGCTGCTGCAGGAAGCGTGTCGCATGGCCACCGTCGAAGGCATCTTCGAGATCGCCTGGGTGGCCGGCCCGCAACACGGCAGCGAGACGCCCTCGATCCTCGCCGTCGCCGACGAAGGCGCGCGCGGGTTCATCGAGGGCAACCTGCGCGCGCTGCGCTCGGACCATTTCTCGGTGCGTGCACTGGTCTCGCGCAAGCCGGTCGTGATCAACGATTTCTCGACCGACGCGACGCTCGCGCCGGTGCGCGATCGCCTGGTCGCACACGAATGCCGCTCCGGCGCCGCGTTCCCGCTGTCGTCCAACGGCGAAGTCGTCGCCGCGCTGGTCCTGTTCGCACGCGAACGCGATTTCTTCGACGACGAGGAACTCGGCCTGCTCGGCTGGATCACCGGCGACCTGTCGTACGCGCTCGAGCACATCGACAACGCGCAGCGTCTGCAGCACCTCGCCTACTTCGACGCGCTGACCGGCCTCGCGAACGCGGCGCTGTTCCGCGACCGGCTCGCGCAGTTCGTTTCCGCCGCACCGAGCGTGCACGGCAAGGTATGCGCGGTGATCGTCGACCTCGAACACTTCACCCGCCTCAACGAGAGCCTCGGTCGCGAATGCGGCGACGAAGTCCTGCGCGCGGTCGCGCAACGTCTCGAACAGCGCCTCGAGGAGCCGTACGCGCTCGGCCGCATCGGCGCCGACACGTTCGCGATCGCGCGGCCGGGCAGCGGCGACCGCGTCGCGACGCGACTGCTCGAGCAGGTGATCGACGCGCTGCGCGACCCGTTCGAGGTCGGCGGGCAGTCGATTTCCGTGAGCGGGCAGGCCGGCATCGCGCTCTATCCGGACGACGCGGACGACGACGACAGCCTGTTCAAGCACGCCGAGGCCGCGCTCAAGCTGGCCAAGTCGAGCGGCGCGCGCCAGATGTTCTACTCGGCGCAGATCAGCCACCGCATCGCCGCGCGCCTCGACGCCGAGGCGGCGCTGCACGCGGCCGCCGCCGCGGGGCAGTTCGTGCTCCACTACCAGCCGCGCGTGGACATGGTCAGCGGGCTCGTCGTCGGCGCCGAAGCGCTGATCCGCTGGCAGCATCCGGAACGCGGGCTCGTCCCGCCGGAGGAGTTCATCACGCTCGCCGAGGAAACCGGGCTGATCGTGCCGATCGGCGCGTGGGTCATCGACGCGATCTGCGCGCAGCAGGCGGCATGGCTGAAGGCGGGCGCGGGCATGGTACCGATCGCCGCGAACATCTCGTCGGTGCAGCTCGACCGCAGCGACGTCGTGCGCACCGTGCGCGACGCGCTCGCGCGCCATTCACTCTTCGCCCGCCACCTGCACCTGGAGCTGACCGAGAGCTCGGTCATGAAGGATCCCGAAGCGGCCGCGGAGGTGTTGCGCGGACTGCGCGAGCTCGGCGTCGGCCTCGCCCTCGACGACTTCGGCACGGGCCACTCGTCGCTCGCCTACCTCAAGCGCTTCCCGTTCACGCGCGTGAAGATCGACCGCACCTTCATCGCCGACATCACGCACAGCGCGGAGGACGCGGCGATCGCTTCGGCGATCATCGCGATCGCGCACCGCATGGGGCTCAAGGTCGTCGCCGAAGGCGTCGAGACGCAGGGCCAGTTCAACTACCTGTCGATGCAGGGCTGCGACGAGATGCAGGGCTACTACTTCAGCCCAGCGGTGGCTGCCGAGATGTTCGAGGACTACCTGCGCGGAGGCCGCAGCATCCGCCTGTCGCCGCGTGCCGACGAGGAACGCCGCACCGTGCTCGTCGTCGACGACGAACCCGGCATCCGCACCGCGCTCACGCGCATGCTGCGCAGCGACGGCTATCGCGTGCTGACCGCGGCGAGCGGCGACGAAGGACTGCACGTGCTCTCGCTCAACGCGGTGCAGGTGATCATTTCCGACCAGCGCATGCCGGGCATGTCGGGCACCGAGTTCCTCGGCAAGGTGAAGGACCTCTATCCGGAGACGATGCGCATCATCCTGTCGGGCTACACCGAGATCGACGTCGTCACCGAATCGGTCAACCGCGGCGCGGTGTTCCGCTTCCTCACCAAGCCGTGGGACGACGACCTCCTGCGCGAGCAGGTGCGCGACGCGTTCCAGCGCTATCGGCCGCGCACGACGGCCGGCGACGGCCCACCGCCCTCGGCCTGACGCGCCGCTAGAACGTCACCGTCGCGCGCACGACCGCCTCGCCGCCGACATCCACGCGTTCCGCGTGGAAAGCGCCTTCGCCGGCCGGCGGGGCAATGCCGGCGGCGAAGGCCATCGCGCGCGGCACGCGCGCGAATGTCACCGAAGGGGCGGCGCCGCCCGTGCATGCGACATGCACGGGACCTGAAGCACGGCCGCGCGAAGCGTCGGTCGCCACCTCGCGATCGATGCCGGAAACCGTGCAGGCATCGACGAGGGTCAGGCTCACCGACAACTGCTCGAATACCGCGCCGGCGCGTGCATCGCACCACCCCGCCGCCAGCAGCAACGCTGCGACGCTCAGGATTCCGCTGTTGCGCACGCCCTTCATGCAAACCCCGATCGACCGCGAACTTCGGGGATCCATGCTACGCCCGCGCGCGGCGCGATCCAGTCCGGTCGCCTACGTATGCGTAACAGTACCTATGCGACGAACGCGCGCGCGGCGCTTCAGGCCGGATCGTCGCTGCGCAGCACGATCGCGCCGTCGTCGTCCTGCTCGACGCGCGTGATGCGCGCGGAGGCCGCCTGCGCACGCAGCGCCTTTTGCGCGCGCACGCGCGTGCCGCCCGGCCGCAGCAGCGCGACGACCGCGGCGGCGAGTTCCTCGTCCACCCACGGCTTGCCGATGAAGCGGGCGAGCTGCACTTCGTTGACGGCGGCGATGATCGCGTCGCGATCGGCGTAGCCCGAGCAGATCATGCGCGGCACGGCCGGCTGCAGTTCCATCATCGCCGACAGGAACTCGACGCCGTCCATGCCGGGCATGCGGTAGTCGCTGACGACGAGGTCGAAGTCCTGTTCCTCGCTGCGCTCGAGCGCCTGCTCGGGCGAGGTGAACGCTTCCACCTTGAGCGCTTCGCCGTCGAGTTCGCCGACGTCGATCGAGGCGAGGCAGCGGCGCAGTGCGCTGAGGATGTTCGGTTCGTCGTCGACGAGCAGGATGCGGTACATCGTTGGCCTCCGGTGTGGTCAGCGCGGCTGCGCGATCGGCAGCTCGATGCGCAACAGCGTGCCCTGGCCGGGCGTGCTCGAGACCTCGATCGTGCCGTGATGCTTGGAGACGATGCCGTAGGAGATCGCGAGGCCGAGGCCGGTGCCGCTGCCGACCGGCTTGGTCGTGAAGAACGGATCGAACACCCGCGGCAGCACGTCGGGCGGGATGCCTTCGCCGTCGTCGCCGATGTCGACGCGCACGCGCTCGCCGGCGACCGAGGTCGTGACCGTGATGATGCCCTGGTCGCGGATCGCCTGGCCCGCGTTCATGAGCACGTTCATGAACACCTGGTTGAGTTCCGACGGCAGGCACTCGACCGGCGGCAGCTCGCCGAACGTCTTGACGATCTGCGCCTTGTACTTGAGTTCGTTCCAGATGATGTTGAGGGTGGAATCGAGGCCGCGGTGGATGTCCGCCTTGATCCAGTCCTCGGAACGTTCCTTGCGCGCGAAATCCTTGAGGTCGCGCACGATCTTGCAGACGCGGTCGATGCCCTCGCGCGATTCGCTGAGCAGCTGCGGCACGTCGCCGACGAGGAAATCGAGGTCGAGCTTCTGCCGGATCGACTCCGCCTCCGTCGCACCGGCACCGCCGGCGAGCGCCGCCTCGTAGGACTGGATCGCCGAGAACAGCTGCGAGATGTAGCGCTGCAAGGTGCTCAGGTTCGAGTTGACGTAGCCGATCGGGTTGTTGATCTCGTGCGCGACGCCCGCGGCGAGCTGGCCGATCGAGGCGAGCTTCTCCGACTGCATCACCTGCTCCTGCGCCCCCTGCAGCTTGGCGTAGGCGACTTCGAGTTCGGCGTTGCGCGCGTGCAGTTCGGACTCGCGCATGCTGTCCTGCGTGATGTCGCGCACGGTCATGCCGAACAGGTCGGCGCCGACGCGTGACAGGTGGAGGAGCAGGATCTTGTGCTGGCCGCGGCCGACGCCGAGGATGACCTCGCCGCTCCAGCTGCCGTGCATGCTGCACAGGTGCAGCGCGCCGCTGTTCAGCAGCTCGGGGTGCCAGTCGCCGACGACCGCGAGCGGGCGATCGGCCTTGTCCGGCGCGCACAGGCGCGCGAGCACGCGCGCGGCCGGGTTGGCGTAGCGGACCTGCTGGTCGGCATCGAACAGCAGGGTCGCCGTCGGCACCGCATCGACGAGTGCGCGCAGGGTAGCTTCCATGGCGTCAGCGCGCGCCGCGTCCGCGGCCGGCGCGCTGCGCGCGGCCCTCGACGCCGCTTCGATCGGCGCGTGCAAAGCAATGGCAGTCGACATGGATCATGCCCTCGTCCGTCGCCGCGCCGGATGCGCGCCCGCGACACAGATCGCCATGCTACGGCCGCGCCTCTCTCGGCCGTAATGCGGGCGACTGCGTATACGTACGTTCACCTACCCCTCGCCGCCGTTCCGCCGAGGCCGCGGCGCACCGACGAGCAGGCGCATGCGGATGAGGTCGGCGAGGCTTTCGGCCGCGGTCTTCTCCATGATGCGGCCGCGGTGGATCTCGATCGTGCGGTGGCTGCCGCCGAGCGTGCGTGCGATCTCCTTGCTGGTCTTGCCGGCGACGATCCACTCGAGCACTTCGCATTCGCGCGGCGTCAGGGTGTCGAGGCGGCGCGCGAATTCGCGGCGCTGGCGCGCCTCGCCCCGCTGCACGGCCTGGCGCTCGATCGCGCCGCGCACGCGGCGCAACAGGTCGTCGTTGTCGAACGGCTTCTCGACGAAATCGGCGGCGCCCGCGCGCATCGCCGCGACCGCGACCGGGACTTCCGCCGCGCCCGTGAGGAAGATCACCGGCAGGTCCGCCGCGCGCGCGTGCAGGCGCGCCTGCACCTCGAGCCCACCCATGCCCGGCATGCCGACGTCGAGGACGACGCAGCCGGCCACGTCGAGCTGCGGCCGCGCGAGGAACGCCTCGCCGGTCGCGTACACCTCGGCCGGCAGCCCGGCCGAGGCGAACAGGCGACGCAACGCGGTGCCCATGTGTTCCTCGTCGTCGACCACGAAGACGACCGGCGCGGCATCCGCCGCGCTCGCATCCGCTCGAATCCCGGGCTCGCGTTCAGGCATCACGGGGGCCTCGTCGTCGATGCGACAAATGCTACGCCGTTTACAACCGCAGATGGCAACGGTTGCCGAACGGCGTGCCTAACCGCCGCGCGCGGGCATCTCGCAGCTGATCGCGTCGGCGCGCGCGGGGGCGTGCTCGATCGGGCGGATCTCGTAGGACAGGCCGTAGCGCAGGCACGGATTCCCGGCTGCGATCGCGGCCGCCTCGTCGAGGCTGGCGGCGATCACGAACCAGTAGCCGCCGATGACTTCCTTCGCCTCGCCGTACGGTCCGTCGACGACACCGTGCCCGCGCGTGACCAGCCGCCGTGCCGGCGCGAGCCGCTGGCCGCGTTTCATCCTGCCCGCGGCGACGAGGCCGTCGAGCCACAGGTAGAACGCATCGATCGCCTGCTGGATGTCTTCGGGTCGCGCGTCGGAGTCCCATTGGCCACGCGACAGCACGAGGTACTCGGAATCGTCGGTCATCGTCGGACGCGCCTGGCAACGAAGCCGGGATGGTACGCCGCCACGCCGCCCAAGCGAACCGGCGCGTTCATGCGACCGCGCACTTCCTCACCGTGTCGAGCGTGCGCGTCGTGATGTCCTTGCCGAACGCGCGCTCGAGCAGGGTCATGAACACCGGCCCCTTCTCGTTCGGCACGTACGCGGTGAACACTTCGGCGCCGACGCGCGCGAGGATGCGCGCACCGTCGCGCTCGATCGGCAACGCGACCGCGGGCGCGTCCTCGCGCAGGAACGTGACCACGCGCTTCGCCGCGGGCGGCACGCGGAACGACGCGAACGGATCGGCGTCGAGCAGCGCCTGCAGCGCGTCGACCGGTCGCACGATCGTGCCGAAGCTGCGGCCGAGGCCGGACTCCATCGCGCGCTCTGCCTTGCGTTCGAGCGCGGCCGCGCTCGCCACGCGCGTCGTGAAGACGACGTTGCCACTCGACAGCAGCGTCTTCACGTCGTCGAAGCCGGCCGCCTCGAAGCAGCGCTTCAGGTCGGGCATCCTGCAGTTCTGCGGGCTGACGCCGCGGAGGAAGGCGACGAAGCGGGGCATGCGGGCACCATGGTGGCCAGGGGGCGCCCGATGCTAGCGCGGATCGCCGCGCCGCCGCGTGCATGCGATTGCGCTCAACCGGGGCGCGCGCCGATCCGGCGGAACGTGAGGTTGATGCGCGGCGCCGCGACGCCGGCGCGGCGTGGCAGCGTGTGCTGGTACAAGCGCTGCGTCGCGCCGGCCATGACGAGCAGGCTGCCGTGCGCGAGTTCGACCGACAGCGCCGCTTCGCGCGTGCGCCGCGAACGCAGGCGGAACGTGCGCGGCGCGCCGAAGCTCGCCGAAGCGATCACCGGCTCGGCACCGAGTTCGGGCTCGTCGTCGCTATGCCAGCCGACCGTGTCGCGACCGTCGCGATAGAGGTTGGCGAGCACGCTGTTGAAGACGAGGCCGTGGCGCTCGCGTAGCGCGTCGCGCAAGCGCGCGACCGTCGGCGTCCAGGCGAGCGGCGTGAACCGCGCGCCAGAGTACACGTAGACCGCGTCGGCATCGCCGATCCAGCACGACAGGCGTGGCGTCGCCACTTCGCGACCGAAGATGTTCAGCACGTGCGGCGCCCAAGGAATCTCGTCGCGCAAGGCGACGTACAGCGCGTCGGCCTCCGCACGCGACCATGCGCGCGCAGCGTAACGGAGATCCGCGCCGGGCAGGTCGAGCGCACTCAGCCGAGAGGATTCGGGTGACGATCCGCGATCGTCGTCGAACAGGTCGGGTGCAGCCATGCGCGCATCATCGCACGCCACGCCGCTGCGCCGCCGTTGCGCGCCGCCCTGCCCGCACGCGGGCAAGGCGGCGCGATCGATCAGCGACGCCGGCGCGCAGCCGCCGAGCCGACGACCAGCAGCAGCGCCGACATCAGCAGCAGCATCCAGCGCGAGTCGACCGGCACCTGGTTCGCCGCGACCGGCGCGCCCGCGACGACCGTCGTCGCGGTGCTCGCGTTGTTGTTCGGCGTCGGATCCGGCACAGTCGAGGACGCGACCGAGGCGACGTTCGTGATGTTGCCGGTGAACGCCGGTTGCACCAGGTAGGTGACCGTCAGTGTCGTGCTCGCGCCGCTCGCGAGGGCGGGCAAGGTGCACGGGAAGCCGCCGCTGCACGGCGCGCTCGCCGACACGAACACGAGCCCGGCCGGGGTCGGGTCGGTCAGCACTGCGTCGGCGACCGCATCCGGACCTTCGTTGCTCACGACGAGCGTGTAGGTCACCACGGTGCCCGCCGCGGCACGCGCCGGACCGCTCTTGGCGATGCGCAGGTCCGCCGACAGCGCCGGCGTGACGACCTGCGTGCTCGCGGTCGCGACATTGTCGGTGCCGTCCGAATCGGGCGTCGCGCTGACGACGCCGGCGAGGTTCACGATCGGATTCGCACCCGCGTACGACGTCGGCACGAGGTAGGTGCTCGTGATCGTCGCGCTCGCGCCGTTCGCCAGCGTGCCGAGTGCGCACGGATACGGCGTCGTGCATGCACCGCTGTTGCCGACGAAGACGAGGCCCGGCGGCGTCGCATCCTGGACGACGACGTTCGCGGCGGCGTCGGGACCGGCGTTGCCGACGACGACCGTGTACGCGATCGTGTCGCCCGGCATCGCGGTCGCCGGACCGCTCTTGGTGATCGCGAGGTTCGCGCTCGTCACGGCGACGACGAGCGGCGTGATCACGCTGCTCGCGTTGTTGCCGAGATCGGGATCCGGCGTCGTGCTCGACACCGACGCGCTGTTGGTGACCGCACCCGTCGCCGTCGGCGACACCGCATAGGTGACCGTGACGATCGTGCCGGCGCCACTCGCGATCGAACCGAGGTTGCACGGGAAGCCGCTAGCGCACGGCGCGCTCGCGCTGACGAACGTGAGGTTCGCCGGCGTCGGATCGGCGAGCACCACGTTCACCGCGGTGTCAGGACCCGCATTCTGCACCTGCAGCGCGTACGTGACGTTCTCGCCGGGCGTCGCGGTCGCCGGGCCGGTCTTGGCCAGGACGAGGTCGGCCGACGTCGCGACCGGCACGACCGGCGTGGTCGCGCTGCTCGTGTTGTTGGCCGAATCCGGATCCGGCGTGGCGCTGCCCACCGTGGCCGTGTTGGTGACCGACCCGGTGACGCCCGCGCCGACCGTGTAGGTCACGCTGACGATCGTGCTCGCACCCGGCGCGAGGTCACCGAGCACGCACGGGAAGCCGCCCGCGCACGGGATGCTCGCGGAGACGAACGTGAGCCCGGCCGGCGTCGGGTCGATGATCTGCGTCGCCGTCGCGACGTCCGGGCCGTTGTTGGTCACGCTCAGCGTGTACGTCACGCTGCCGCCCGCGACCGCATTCGCCGGACCCGACTTCACGATCGCGAGGTCGGCGCTCGCCGGGCTCACGTTGGTGACGACGGTCGAGCTGTTGTCGGCCGGGTTCGGATCGTTGACGCCGGCCGGCGGATCGATCGTCGCCGTGTTGCTCAGCGCGACCGGTCCGGTCGGCGCGACGCCGTCGATCGTCACGAGCACGCTGCCGCCGCTCGGCAGGTTGCCGATCGTGCCCGACACCGTATTGCCGCTCACAACCGGTTGCGTGCCGCACGCGGCGCCGCCCGCTTCGCCACCGCACGCGGCGACGATCGCCGTGATGCCGGCGGGCACGACGTCGCTGTAGCTCGCGCCGTTCGCCGGACTCGGGCCGTTGTTGGTGACGAGCAGCGTGTACGCGACCGCGCCGCCCGACGCGACCGCCGACGGGCCGGTCTTGACGATCGAGAGGTCGGCGTTGCCGGGACCGACACCCGTGCTCGCCGAACTCTGGTTGTTGGCGGTATCGGGATCGGGTTCGGTCGCCGTCGCGCTCGCGGTGTTGACGATCGGATTCGCGCCC
>Ga0105239_10007044_pt1 | contig 12937 bp, 8 predicted proteins | sample KBSC44metaG_FD_92761 | JGI IMG/M metagenome (GOLD analysis project Ga0105239, IMG submission 92761) | Corn rhizosphere microbial communities from Kellogg Biological Station, Michigan, USA - KBS C4-4 metaG | ecosystem: Host-associated > Plants > Roots > Rhizosphere > Soil | place: Michigan, USA...
AGCAGCTTCACACGCTCCAGCGTCTCAATCTCCGAGTGCATATAACGGCAACGCACGCCCACTTCGGTGTAATAGCCCGCCAGATCTTCCGCCATACGTTTGGTTAGCGTTGTCACCAGCACGCGCTCGCCGCGCTTCGCCCGGTCGCGAATCTCTCCCAGCAGGTCGTCGATCTGACCCTTCACCGGCCGAATCTCCACTTGCGGATCCACCAGCCCCGTCGGCCGGATCACCTGCTCCACCACAACTCCAGCCGACCTCGTCAGCTCATACGGTCCAGGTGTTGCCGAAACATAAATCGTCTGATGAATCCTGTTCTCAAACTCGTCGAACTTCAGCGGCCGGTTGTCCCTCGCTGACGGCAACCGGAATCCATAGTCCACCAGATTCTGCTTGCGGCTCTGGTCTCCGTGCCACATACCGTGTACTTGCGGAATCGTCGCGTGGCTCTCGTCCACAAACAGGATGAAGTCCCGCGGAAAATAATCCAGCAGCGTCGGCGGAGGCTCACCCGGCAGCCGCCCGCTGAAGTGCCGCGAGTAGTTCTCGATTCCGTGGCAGTAGCCCATCGACTTGATCATCTCCAGATCGAATCGCGTCCGCTGGTGTACGCGCTGCGCCTCCACCATCCGCCCTTCTGCCTCAAGCTGCGCAACCCACTCAGTCAACTCCGCCACGATCGAATCGATTGCCTGCGCCTTGCGCTCTGGCTGCACAACGTAATGCGACTTCGGATAAATCGGCAGCCGCGAATACTTCTGCTTCACCGTCCCAAACAGTGGATCGATCTGCGACAGCGACTCAATCTCATCCCCGAAAAGCTCAATCCGATACGCCGACTCGTCATAAGTAGGGAAGACCTCGATGATGTCTCCCCGCACGCGAAACGTCCCGCGTCGAAAATCAACATCGTTCCGCTCGTACAGAATCTCGACGAGCCGCCGCGTGATGTCCTTCCGGCTGATGTGCTGCCCCTTCTCCAGCAGCAGCAACATCCCGTAGTAAGCCTCCGGCGATCCCAGGCCGTAGATGCAACTGACGGAGCTGACAATAATCGCATCACGCCGCTCAAACAGCGACCGCGTGGCCGACAGCCGCAGCTTGTCCAGCTCTTCGTTGATCGTTGCTTCCTTCTCGATGTACAGATCGCCTGCCGGAATGTACGCCTCCGGCTGGTAGTAGTCGTAGTAGCTGACGAAATATTCCACCGCATTGCCGGGGAAGAACTGCTTGAACTCGTGATACAGCTGCGCCGCCAGCGTCTTGTTGTGCGCCAGGATCAGAGCCGGCCTGTTCGACCGCTCAATGATCTTGGCCATCGTAAACGTCTTGCCCGACCCCGTAACCCCCAGCAGCACCTGGTGCTTCTCTCCCGCAGAGAGCCCGCCCACCAGGTCCTCGATCGCCCGCGGCTGGTCGCCGCGAGGCTTATAGCTGCTCACCAACTGAAAATCCATTCGAAGATTATAGCTCAGAAGCGAAGATTAGGCGAAGACTCCGGTTCTGTTTTCGAAACGAAGGCCACGTCACTAACTGGGGATAACTCTGGCTCTCAAACCTGTGCTATCGTTGCGAGCAATCCCCCAATTCCCAGTTCAAGGAACGTGTCGATGATCGATTCGCAGGAGACACCCAACAGCATTCTTGCGCCCACCGCTCCGGAAACTCCACAGTTCGCAAAAGCCGAATACTCCAGCACGCCTGGCAAGGATCGCTGCGGAATCTGCGGCAACGGCCTGAGTGGTGAATACTTCCGTGTGAACAATCAGATGGCGTGCGCAACATGCGCTGGACAAGCCAGAGCAGGACAACCAACCGACAGTCACGTCGCATTTGCCCGCGCAGCACTCTTTGGCGCTGGCGGAGCAATCGCCGGACTGATCTTCTACTCCACCGTAGAAATCGTCACCCATATGACCATCGGGTACCTCGCTCTCGCTGTAGGCTGGCTGGTGGCCAAAGCAATGATGACAGGCTCGAGGGGGATCGGCGGAACGCGCTATCAAGTCACAGCGGTATTGTTCACGTACCTGGCGATTTCAATGTCGGCCATTCCACTCGGAGTCTCCTACCTTATTTCGCATCGCAACGACAAGACAGCGCAGACGCAGAGCGATGCTTCGGCGCAGACTGCGGATGCTGGCTCAGACAACGCTTCTGCAACCAGCACGTCGCACGACAGCGCCTCAGGCCATCCGATCCTGATGCTGTTGTTCTACGGAATCGCTTCTCCATTTCTGGAACTCGCATCGCCCGGCTCCGGAATTATCGGTTTGGTTATCTTGTTCGTTGGCTTGAGCATTGCGTTTCGCCTCACCAAAGCGAAACCTCTCGCGGTCGACGGTCCGTACGCGCTTGCGGGATAACACTCCTTTCAAATGAACACGACTGCGTGGAGTGGGAGCGTAATTTCGCATTGCCCGGATTGCGGCCATGAACTGCCTCTGGGTGCTCTGGCCTGTCCCGAGTGCCACGTGCTGGTGCATGGCGCAGACCTGGCGCGGTTGTCTGCGGAAGCGAAACGCCTTGAGGCGCAGAATCAGTTCTCGGAAGCGCGAGAGGTGTGGAACCGCGCTCTGCCGCTCCTGCCACCCGACGTGAAGCAGGCCGAGTGGGTCCGCGACAAGATGGCAGCGCTCGAACGTGCTCACAACGAAGCCGCAAGTGCGCCGCCACAACCAGGTCACGTGTGGGCAAAACGTCTGGGCCCTCTCGCTCCGCTTGCCATTATTCTCGCCAAGAGCAAGGGACTGCTGCTGACGATTTTCAAGCTGAAGTTTCTTTTCAGCTTCTTTTCGTTTATCGCTGTCTATGTAGCTTTCTGGGGCTGGAAATTCGGCGCTGGATTCGCGGTAAGCATCCTCATTCACGAGCTGGGTCATTATGTCGACATCAGGCGCCGAGGCTTGCCCGCTGAAATGCCAGTCTTCCTTCCCGGACTTGGCGCGTACGTGAAGTGGGAGGCTCTCGGCGTTACAAAGCGTCAAATCGCGGAAATCAGTCTCGCTGGTCCTCTTGCCGGATGGATGGCTGCGGCTGCATGCCTCTGGATATACAAATCGACGGGCAACATGCTTTGGGTTGCGCTTGCACACACAGGTGCAACCCTCAATCTCCTGAACCTTGTCCCTGTATGGCAGCTTGACGGCGGCAAAGCTGTTGAATCGCTCTCAACGCAGGAGCGAGTGGCGCTCCTGATTGCTGCCGTCACCATCGGCGTGTTAGCGCATCAGGGTATGTTTCTACTGATCGCGGCCGGAGCCGTCTACCGCCTGTTCACCAAAGACAAGCCCAAGTGCGAAGACTGGCGGTCTCTCGTGTATTACGTCGTCGTAATGGCTCTGCTTGCAGCAGTTGTATGGGTCAGTCCGTACCACGATATTCCGGGCTCGCGCTGAGAGAACAGGCCGGCTCAACATCCACTGCTTTTCACGAGAACCGATTTGTGCCCCGTTCATCGCAGTTTCATCGCGTTGAGCGGGTCTTCGTGTCCCAACCGGTCGCCTCCACAAGGTCCGTTAACGAGTCTCAGTTTTGCAGTTTATTTCGGCAGATTCGTCATACTTAGATCAGAAAGGCATTTCAACTCGCGGTCTGGGGCTTGACTATCAATTCCGAAATCCACCCAGGTCAGCCCAGAAAGCGCGAACCCAGCCACATCTTTTCGCCACTACTGCAGCTAACCCTTGCTGGGAGAAATATTTGAGCGAATTTACCCGTTGTATCGCCATGAAAACAAAAGGGAAGGAGTTTGACGCCATGCTCCAGTTTTGTCTTAACTTCATTGTTTTCTAATATTTACACCTTAAGTTGAATCGAAAGAGATACTTGGCGGCATACTTGGCGCTATCTTCATGAAAACAATGAAAGGGAGGGGGAGGGGGGGTACCCCCGAACTGGGAGGCGAGACATCTTTACCGGTCCGGCAACACCGGCAAAGGACTCGCCCCCGAGGTGTTTCCGCCGGAAAAAGCGGCGCGAGAGGCGAGAACATCAGCACCCGGCAGTTGCCACTGTCGCTGCGGCAAATCTGGCATCGGTGTGGCCTTGAATAGCCGTTTGCATTGCCGGGCCGTCCAGCGCGCCCACTTCTGCGACTTTTTGCGCCGAGCGCTGTCGGTGGAGATGCCCGTGCCCGCATACATTTGCCTGTACAGTTTCGATAGAAAAATAAACGCGATGCGCGCCCGTAGCGTAGGCGTGCAGTCAGAGCGCTTCCAGATAACTTTCCATCCATAGAAGCGATCCCACACCCCCTGCGTGCGATCGCGAATCTCGTCCGCGCTCATCGTCGGGTGCGGCGTGAACATCTTCGGCCGCACCGCGCTCGGGATAAGCCAATAGCGCGTAATTGGAACGTCGCCCACCATCGCGGGATTCTCTGACTGCTGCTTCTCCCATCGTCCAAAGTCAACTGTGCCAGGAAACGGAGTCATCATTACAAACTGCGCAAATGTCACGCCCGCCTTCATCGCCATCTCGACTGTTGCGTCGAAGGTCGCCGGCCGATCGGTCGGAAGCCCAAAGATGAAAGAGCCAAGCACGTGCACTCCGTGCTTGCGGAAGGTCTGTAACTGGTTCGCCAGCGCTTCTCCTGAGTAGTTCCAGTCCTTGTAAACCGCTTTCAGCCCCTCAGGAGTCACTGCCTCCACGCCCACCAGCGCGCCTTTGATATTGGCGCGCTTCATGGCGTCGAGATACTCTCCGTCTTCTCCTGCTTCCATCGTGATTTGCGTGAAGAAGACCATGTCCTTCGGCAGCTTCGCCAGTTCCTCCATCAGGTGAAACCGGTCTGCCCGAATGGCGCTCAGCTCCTCCACTTTCGCCAGATTGTTCTGTGCGCGAGCCTGTTTCAGGTCCGTCAGTGTCACCGGATAGAAATTGTCGTCAGCCAGCGCGATAAACCGAAAACCCATCCGTCGCAGGTTAACAATCTCATCGATCACGTTCTGATACCGGCGCTGCCGCGGCTGTTGCCCATCGGTGCGCCACACGCTGCAAAACGAACAGTGCTTCGGGCATCCACGAATCGTCTGCACTGAGGCCCACATGTACTTATCCGGCTGCATCAGGTCCCAGCGGGCCTGCAAGAAGTCGGTGCCCGCGATACGACCGCCATCGTAAACGCGCTGCAGGCGTCCCGCCGCGCAGTCCGTCACGACCTGCGCCCAAACCAGGTCTCCATCGCCCTTGACCACCGCGTGTCCTTCACCGCGCTCCAAAGCCTCCTCAGGAAACAATGTTGCGTGGATGCCTCCGTACACAACCCATGCGCCTCGCGCCCGCGCCATGCGCCCAACCTGGTATCCGCGCAAAGCGTTACCCGTGTGCACGCTGATGCCAACAATGTCTCCGGTCTCGATCATGGCTTCATCAATCGGCTCGAGAGATTCGTCCGTCAGGATTGGGTCGCCCACACTGGATGGCGTGGCTGCCGCCAGGACAAACAACCAGCGCGGCGTGATCACCGCAGTGCCAAACGAGTGGTCACTGGGATTCACCAGGTGAACCTTCATCGGGGAGAAACCTTTCTTGTTCGGTGAAAAGAGCCAGAGGGCGAAGTGAGCGAGGACGACACTGCTCAACGTTGGAGTGCCCAGGCCCGGGGTGGTCACTTCGGGAAATCCGCTTCCCGGAGTGCAGCGCCAATCATAGTCCTCGCCTATGCACGGCAGCAAGCACAGAAGAGAACTGCAGCGGCAATCTTTGCCTCACCCGGCCCGGAGTTCTTCGGCCACCACATCGATCGCTGCTCGATCGTGTATCTCAGGGCCACTCCGCGTAGAAGATCCAGGTAGAAGGTCTAGAATGGTCGGTTTACAAGAAGAACGTCCGGAGCCCTCTCATGCCCGCACCCACCCGCCGCGAAATCCTCGCTATGCTCCTCGCCGCACCCGTCGCCACATCCAGCTGGGCACAAGAAGCCAGCGCCACGGCCGACTGGATCCCGCTCTTCGACGGCAAATCTCTCACCGGCTGGAAGGCCAGCGAGCATGAGGGCTCATTCAAGGTAGCCGACGGCCACATCGTCGCCCACGGCGAGCGCTGGCATCTCTTCTACACCGGCCCCGTCAACAACGCCGACTTCCGCAATTTCGAGCTGGCCCTTGAAATCAAGACCATGCCCAACTCGAACTCCGGCGTTTACTTCCATACAGCGTTTCAGCCCTCTGGCTTCCCATCGGCCGGCTTCGAAGTCCAGGTCGAAAACAACGATCCCGCACCGCTCACCGGCTACGTCGAGCGCAAAAAGACCGGGTCGCTCTATGGCGTCCGCAATGTCTACAAGACGTTTGCCAAAAACGAGGAATGGTTCAAGCTTTCGATTCTGGTCCGCGGCAAGCGCTGCAGACCCGCGTCAACGATACCCTCGTAGTCGACTACGTCGAGCCCGACCAGCCCTTCCAGGCCGACACCAAGTTCGGGCGCGTCCTCAGCCATGGAACCTTTGCGCTCCAGGGTCACGATCCCGGCAGCACCGCACACTTCACGAATATTCGTGTTCGCTCTCTGCCCGACTCTGACCCGAGCCCCGCCGAGCGCCCCACCGTCGACGACCTCTATCGCGAAGTTATCCGTCTCTCCACCGAAAACTACCCCGTTGTCGACTACCACGTGCACCTCAAAGGCGGTTTTACCCTCGCGCAGGCGCTGGAGAACTCGCGTCGTCTCGGCATCAACTACGGCATCGCCATCAACTGCGGTCTCGGATTCCCCGTGCACAGCGACGACAGCGTCCAGCAGTACCTCGAGAGTATGCAGGGCCAGCCCTGCTTTATCGCTCTTCAGGCCGAGGGCCGAGAGTGGCGCACACTTGTTTCACCGGAATCGATTGCGCGCTTCGATTACGTCTTCACCGACGCCATGACCTTCACCGACGATCACGGAAAGCGCATGCGCCTCTGGATCGACGAGGAAGTCGGCAACATCCCCGACCCTCAGGCCTTCATGGACATGTATGTCGACCGCATCCTCGGCATAATGCGCGAGCCCATCGACATCTACGCCAACCCGACGTTTCTCCCCAAGCAGATCGCGCCGGACTACGAAGCTCTCTGGACCTCAGACCGCCGCCGCAAGGTCATCGCCGCCGCCATCGAGAACAACGTTGCCATCGAAATCAACAATCGCTACAAGATTCCCAGCGCGTCATTCATTAGGCAGGCCAAAGCCGCCGGAGCGAAATTCTCCTTCGGCACCAACAACGCCGACGCAAATCTTGGCAGGCTAGAGTATCCGCTCCAGATGGTCAAAGAGTGCGGCCTCGTGTGGCAGGACATCTTTGTCCCACGCCCCGAAGGCAAAAAGAAGATCGAAACAGGGAAGTGATAGCGGACGGACCAAGCCAGAGACTCTACTGTTTTGCCGCAACACTCTTCATCTGTTGCGGTGGAACGCGACGGATCACCACCTCTACTTTTGCGGCGGCATCATCGGTGTCGGCACGAACCGTAGAGGGAACTGAGACCGCCTCATAAAGACCGTTGGTGATGAATTCGTCCGGAACGATGCTCAGCGGAAACGGACCATGCTTTCTCATGCGCACCAGAAATGCGCCTGTGCTGTCGCTGTAGGTCACTTCTTTGCCGATGTGCAGCGCCGCTCCTTCCACCGGATTGCCCTGATCGTCTTTGACCACGCCCTGCACAAGGAACTTTGCAATCGAGAATGTCTCAGTGTGGCCGGAACTCATGCCGCTCATGCGATAGACCCAGGTACTCATCCCGAACGTGTACCGAAGATGCCCCGTTGGATCCACGTTCGATGCAGCCGTAAGCTGCATGGGGCCAACTACCTTTACTGCTGCGTTCAATGCGAGTGCCTGCTGAAATGGATGATCTGGACGAAACGGCAAGTAAACATTCTGATAATCTGCTTGCAGCATCAACCGATTGCTCGTGAAGTTTCCCCCGAAGGAAATTGTCGTCTGCCCGTGGGTGCGCGAGATCAGCTGCAGCAACCCGAGTCGCGAAGAGATGTTCTCCCGGATCGTTCCCGACAGGATCGTGCTGGCAGGTTCGTTTCCCGACCTGCTTTGAAACCAGTTCTCGTTCATTTCAAGCAGCCGGCCAAACCGGCGGCCGACATAAAGATTTCTTCCATGCGTGTTCAGGCCGGAGCTGGTCGAGAAGAACTGTCCGCTTCCGAAATAGAACCTCTCCAGATGGAAGTCGGCCGAGAGCTGGTTCACTGTGGCATGCTCCATCGCGCCGCCAAGCGTTACCGGTTCAAGAAGGTTCTGGTGTCCCGCCGTGAGGCTGACAAACTCCATAGGCTTCCACAACACTTGCGCATTCTCTTTGTCGACTTCGGAACTCAGCGGGGTCGCCAGCGAGATTCGCTGAAAAGACTTGCCCGTCAGCACATAGCTCGTCCTGAAAATGAGCTTCTCTGTCTCCGCGTCGAAGCTGGCAGCAAGATACTTCTGGTTTGAACCAACACCGGCGGCGAGGGCAGCTTTCACAAATCTGTTCGGCTGGAACGCCACTCCCTGCAAGAGAGTCTGCCGACGCGAGACGATGTTGTGCGAGAACAATTTGAAATGATCGTTGATCTTCCGTTCGTAGAACAGCATGCCGACCGGATCATCGCTCGTAGCCGCGTTGAACAAGCCAGTACCGAGCCAAGTCGAAGTGGTTCCCGCGAAGGCGTAGTACTTCAGCACACTGTCCTTATGCGTGACGCCAAGACCGCGCACCGAAAAATAGTGGCTTGCATCGAACACATCCGTGGGCAGCACAAATGGAACAGTCTCATCGCCGGTGAGCAAAGTGAAACGCTCAAATTGATAGCGGTCCTCAGCGCCAAAGCGAAGATGCCCTTCGAAATAGCCGAGGTTCACGCTGCCATCGTATTTAGGAGCTGTGAACTCGACCGATCCACCCTGCGCATTAAGCATCGTCGAGGTTCCGCCCTGCACGCGGAACACCTGAGCATTCGCTCTTCCGCCCAGCAACATCGCCATGGCCAGGAGCGCGCATTGAACTTGCAGGCGCATCTTAGGCTCTAAGGCTTTTCCCCAGGATTTCCTGCAGTGGAGGTTGATCCTGAAGCCAATAGAAGGTCATTGTTTGATTTGGCCCGCAGCTTCTCTTCGACCTTGAAGTTTTCGAATTGCAGACTGACTGCATCGGGAACGTTATTGGCCTTGGCGTCCAAGGGCAGTTCGAGGATGCGCTTGCTATGGGGGAAGATGGGGAAGCCCGGTTCGTCTTCCTTCTTCTTCCCGCTGGCCAGCTGAGTCTGGAGAACGCGCCCGAAATTGTCGCCTGTGTTCTCGACTTCCAGCACGACCTTGTTGTCAGTCGTGTCGAACTCCGCTCGCACGACGCGAACCTCGCCCTTCTCAACTCTCTGCTTGGGCAGCAAATATACGGTATGGGGCAACTGCAGCCGGACGTTCATGCCCTGCGCGGTGCGAAATGGAAACCCCGAGAACGATGCATAGATCACAAACCATGAAGGGCGGGCCGGTGCGCTCGCCTCGTAGAACACGTAAAATGTCTGCTTCGGCTGAACGCGAAAGCTGGTTGCTGAAAACTTCAAGTGAATATCCGGGTCCAGCGGCCGGTAGCTGATCTCGCCCTTTTCCGACACCGTGAAGCTTTTCGCCTCGAGCACGACATTCAACGGCGTGAGACCGTCGTTGACATACTCCACGCGGCCCTTGGCAGGATTGCCGAGCTCGCTGATAACGGGACGCACAGTCTGTGCCATCGCGCCTGCGCTGAGCGCCAGAGTGAAGATCCCTCCCGCCAGCAATCGAAGCATTTCCAAAGCCGGTATTCTACGCATCTTCCTACCTAACGAATGTCAGAAGGCCTGAGCCTGAATGGTCAACGTTCCCGTGTACAAGCCGGCCGGCAGATTCGGCAGCGGGGCCAGGTTGATATTGAAGTTCATCAGATCGCTGTTTGTACCCGTCTTGTTATTGCCCAGGATCCGAACTGACGATACCTGCAGTCCTGCATTGGCTCCGCCGAACGGCACCGTGTTCGTCAGCGCGGCAAATGCGCCGCCATTGTCTGAGATTTGAAAATCGGCCGACGGAATGTTATGCCCGGCCCCGTCGCTGAGTGCGGCAGTTGATGAACTGAAAAATGCATAAAGTTTCAAGCTGCCCACGCTGGGCCTCAGCACCCAGAAGGTGGTGGCCGTAATTCCCGTGCTGCCCGGATTGTTTGCGCTGCCCCCGGTCAAATTGAAATTGACCGCATTGCCAGACAGCGTGAGTGTGATCGAGTCCGACAGCACCGCATTCAGCGCGATCGGGCTCGCTCCCGAGTTCCGCACCTGCGCGCGGGCCGGCGTAGCGAACATCGCCACTAGCATCAGCGTCGCTATCGCTCCGAATTTTGTCTGAATCGTCATCGCGCAATCGCTTCTCGACGGGGTTCAAGCACGGGGGCAGAGAGGGCGTGCATCGCAATTCTGCGAGATCCGCCCTTGCCGACTTCAGCTATTGCAGCGTTTACGGGGTTGCCTGTGCCTGGATGTTCAGCGTTCCCGTGTAGGTGTTTGCAGGAAGCTGAGGAAGGGTGCCGCCGGTGAGATTGATGTTGAAGGTCATGGCGTCCGTGCGGTTGCCCGACCGGTTAGCGGCCGTGATCGGAACCGTCGCCAGTTTCAGGCCTGCATTCGCGGCGCCATAGGCCACAGTGTTGGTCAGCGCGGTGGAGGCGCCGCCGTTATCCGAGATAAAGAACGCAGACGACGGGATGTTGTCTCCCGCGCCATCGGTCAAGGCTGCCGCAGCGCTGGCAAAATACGCATACACGCCCACGGAATTCCGGCCGGGAGCCAGAGTCCATGCTGTCGTAGCCGTGATGCCGGCCGAACCGGCGTTGGTGGCGCTGCCTGCGCTCAGCGCAAAGTTTACGGTATTGGCCGAAAGCGTCACGGACAGCGATTCAGCCAGGTTGGCGTTCAAGGCAATTGTCTGCGCACCTGAGTTCAGCTGCGCCGAAGCTATCGAAGCCGAGAGCGTAATCGCAAACCCAGCCATCACAGCCCAAGAGATTCTTGCGGTCTTCATCTTTCCTCCGAGTGTATGTACCAACAAAACAGGTTCGTCGCCAGCGTGTTCGCGAAGGCCCGACCGATGCGACGCATCTCGTGACCTTGGGCGTTTATATGAGAAGAAAAGGCCGGCTCATACGGCACTTACGTAATGGGCGTTCCTGTTTTTGGACCTGAGTGTCCTATCGGGGGACACCTGAAGCTGTGAAATCACGGGTGATATTACCTGCGAAATCATTGAAAGAAATGAGCTTATGAGCGAGTTGGCAATTAATTTCTAAGCCATTGAAAACGAAGACTTTAGTAACCGTACCGTTCGTAACTTCAGCATTTAGTGGGAGTTGCGAAGCCTGCAAGGCGGTCTTGCGTTCAGGCCAGGAGCGTCCTCAAGCTGCTCGGGATCCAGTAGGCCTTGCTTCGCACTGGAGTCGCAAAATCTGGGCGGCGAAGAAGGGAAGCTAAGCCTACAAGATCATAGGTTAGGATCCCGTTCCCACATTCTTCCGCGGGTTACCAACCATCTTTGCAGGATCAATCGCCCGGTCGAAATCCTGTGCCGATACAAGCCCGCTGGCGAGCGCGGCATCCCGAAGCGTCAGGGTATGCTCCAGCGCATCGTGCGCGATCTTCGCCGCATTGTCGTACCCGATGATTGGGCTCAGCGCGGTTACCAACATCAGACATTCCTCGACGTTCCGGCCGAGTTGCTCCCGGTTCAGCGTGATGCCATCGATTCCATGCTTTGCGAGCTGCCGACATGCGTCGCCCAGAATACGCGCGCTATGCAGCACGTTGCGGATGACCACAGGCCGCATCACGTTCAGCTCGAAATTCCCCTGTGAACCCGCAAATGCCACAGCGGCGTCATTCCCAAGCACCTGCGCGCAGACCATGATCATCGCTTCCTGCTGCGTGGGGTTCACCTTGCCCGGCATAATCGAGCTGCCTGGCTCGTTTTCCGGCAGCCGGAGCTCCTGCAGTCCTGTCCTCGGCCCAGAGCCAAGCCAGCGCAGATCGTTGGCAATCTTGATCAGCGCAACCGCAAGCCCGCGCAACGCAGCGCTGGCCGCAACCATTGCATCCACCGAAGCCAGCGCCGCAAACTTGTTCGGAGCCGACACAAACGGCTGGCGGAGCATCTCCGCGAGCTTCGCCGCCACCCGCTCGCCGAAGTCCTCCGGCGCATTCAGTCCGGTACCAACCGCAGTGCCTCCAATTGCCAGGCGATACAGCCCCTGCATTGACTCTCGGATCAGCAGCATCGCATCCTCGAGCTGCGTCGCGTAACCAGACCACTCCTGCCCGACGGTCAGCGGCGTAGCGTCTTGCAGATGCGTGCGCCCGATCTTCACCACATCGAGCCACTCACTCGCCTTCGCCCAAATCGTGTTCTTGAGCTCAGCAACAGCGGGAACGAGTTGGCTATCGAACGCCAGCACCGTGGCGATGTGCATCGCAGTCGGAAACGTGTCGTTCGACGACTGCGACTGATTTACGTCCTGATTCGGGTGAAGAGGCTCTTTGCTGCCAAGCTTGCCGCCCGCAAGCTGAATGGCCCTGTTGCTGATGACCTCGTTCACGTTCATGTTGGTCTGCGTGCCGGACCCGGTTTGCCACACGCTGAGCGGAAACTCGCTGTCGAGCGCGCCAGAGATGACCTCGTCCGACACCCGCGCGATGAGCTGAGCCTTCCACTCCGCCATTGCGCCCACTTCGGCATTGACCAGTGCAGCAGCCTTTTTGATGTACCCGTATGCATGACACACTTCGATCGGCATGCGGTCATCGCCAATGGTGAAGTGGATGAGCGAGCGTTGCGTCTGCGCTCCCCAGTAGCGCTCGGCGGGAACATCGATCGCGCCCATCGAATCGGTTTCATTCCGATCGCCGGTCGCGTTAATACCGATAGGGAGGTCCA
>Ga0105239_10007045_pt1 | contig 12937 bp, 7 predicted proteins | sample KBSC44metaG_FD_92761 | JGI IMG/M metagenome (GOLD analysis project Ga0105239, IMG submission 92761) | Corn rhizosphere microbial communities from Kellogg Biological Station, Michigan, USA - KBS C4-4 metaG | ecosystem: Host-associated > Plants > Roots > Rhizosphere > Soil | place: Michigan, USA...
GATCGAGCCCGCGCCTCAGCGCGCTTACTGCCACCGACCGATCGCTTTCGTCGATGCGCCAAGACCCCTGCCCGATGACCGGGACGTCAAAGCCCGCGGAACCAAATTTGCGACGCTGCATGGAAAACTCCGCACGACGGTTGCTCCAACGAAGCTCAGTTAGAATCACCTAGGATAGGTACGCCACCCGAGCGTTATCAGCTTAGCTTTCGCCGGCATCCCACCAATCGCCACGCTTGCGGCTATCCCTTTTGCAGACCGGACCGAAACGGGGCGATTTGAACCTCAATTGTTAAGCCGTTGAAGCGGTTAGGGAAGATTCTCGATTCCGGGTTTTATGCGTGGGCACGCAACTACCGAGAACGGCGAACGCCGCAAGTGGCAATCTGAGGCCACTTAGGCCGATGCCGACCTGAATATAGCTTCGTTAGTCGCGCGGCGGGCGGCAGCTTCGCGCCCCTGCACGCGACTAAGAAGCGTATTTGTATCGCCCGAAGGCAGACGTGAAGGCGGTCTTCCTATGCGTCGAATCAGCTACTCACCTAGTCCGCACTGCGTAATCATCATGCAGGAATGTCGTACAATAAATGGGCAGCCGACCCATTCGCCGTCACCTCCGTCACGCACATCGGATCACAGCACTTAATCTGCCTCAGTGCCCGCCTAGTCCGCCAGCGGGTCGGGACGCATCTGGAATGTCACAATCTTGCTGTAGGAACCCTCCCCGTCCTCCTGGTGCCAGGGGGTGGCGGAGGCATAGGTCGCGTGCATCGTCCGCGCCTTCCAGCCGCCGCTCGCATCGTCGATGCGGAAGTCGACGCCGCGGGTGTAGAAGCCCATCGGATAGGGCACGCGGAAGGTGACGAATTTGTCGCCGCCGCTCCGTAGCGCCACGACCGAATCCGAGTTGATCGCCGGGAAGAACTTGGCGTTCTTGCCCAGGCCCATCACCCCATCGAAGTCGTTCCATTCAGAATAGACGAAGTCCGACGTGGCGCTGGTGTTGCCGACATGCGGGCTGGGCAGGTCATAGAAGGTCCAACCTTCGGGGCATTGCTGTCCGGTGGCGGTCGGCCCGTTGGTCACCTTGCATTTCCGCCGGTCGAAGCGGCCGACCTGGCCGGAGGAGAAGGCCGCCCAGGCGACGCCGTCGGCATCGACGCCGACGCCGCGCACGCCATAGGCCGGGTACCTCCCGTTCACCAGCGGAGGCTGGTAGATCTCGGTCTTACAGGTCTCGGGCGGATGGCTGCCCACGGTCAGCCGCACGATGGCGCTCGGCACATAGGGGACGTAGGCCGCTTCCCAGATGCTGCCGTCCTTGCCGACCGACATGCCGTAGAGGGCGGCGGCGAACTGCGTGTCCTTCTTGGGATCGAAGGCCGCCGGTGCATCGTCGGCGGCGCTCTTCATCGGCGATGCGCCGACATCCTCGCCACCGCCATAGTTCTTCAGCGGGTTCTCGGCCGCGTTCCACGCCGTATGATCAGGGTCGATCTTGCCGTCGCCCGACGTGTCGATGACCATCGGGCACCAGCCGGTCGCCTGCTTGGGATCATGGGTCTTGTCCCACACATTGGTGTCGATCCAGGAGATGACCTTGAGGTCGCCGCTCATATAGAGCGTGTTCTTGCCGTCGAACGAGAAGTTGCCGTGATTGCCGCCGGCGCACATCGGGATGACGTCAACCTTCCTGGTCGCCGGATCATAGACCGGCAGCACTGCCCCGGCCTGGGCGTCAGAGAGCGGATAATATTTGGAATAGGGCGTGGTGCCGTCCTTGCAATAGGCCGGCTCCGACCCCTCCTTGTAGATCGTCGGCATCCATACCCTGCCCTTGCCGTCCATCTCGTCGGCATGGACGCCGGCATCGGGCTTGTGGCCGTTCGACCCGCCCAGGGTCGGGATCGGCACGGTAGTGTTCTTCATCGTCTTGGGATCGAACACCTCCAGATAGCCGCCCAGCGTGCCCATGCCGTAGATCGGTCCGCGGGCATTGACCTTCGGGTCTCGATGGTCGCTGGAGATCTGGTCGTGGACATAGTGGCCGGCGCCCCAATCCTCGACCGTCACCACGATGTTGCGCTCGACGCCCTCAGGCCGCTTAGGCGTCACCTTAGGGGTCTCGCCGGCGGCGATCCGATCGGTCCAGTCGGCGTACATCTTGAGACCCCGGCCGCGGCCGAAGCGGGCCATGTTGTTCTGCATCTGCGCCGACAGCGAGGCGCCGTTGGTGCCGATCGCCTGGTCGTCGGTGCGGGCCATCTGGATGCGCGAAGCCCAGGCCTCGACACTGTTGCCCGACACCGCCAGCTGGCGCGTCGCCTTGTCGCCGAGCTGGTGGCAGAACATGCAGTTCTCTTTCATGTTGTGCAGCCAGTGCTGCTGGCTCGCCATCACCGGGGCGATGCCATTGCCCTTTGAGCCCGTGCCGGGGAAGTCGCTCTCCGGTGGCGGGTTCAGCAGCGCGTACCAATAGGCCGCCGGGTAATATTCCGCCGCCTCCTTGGCGCTGGGCGCGACCTTGGCTTTGAGGTCCAGATGGCCGCCGGGCTCGGCCTCGACCGGATCGGAGTCGACCAGTCCATAGCCGCGCACCCAGAGCTTGTAGTGCCCCCTGGGCAGGGCCGGCATCACATAGCGCCCCTGGTCGTCGGTGACGACACTCTTCACGTAATGGGCCGGCAGGTCCTTGGCCTCGGCGATCACCCAGACCCCGGCCTCGGGCCCGTTGCCGCTGGTGACCGTGCCGCCGATAGCGTCGCCGGAAACCTTATCGGCCGCCATCGCCGGGCGGCCGATAAGGCCGGCCGCAACGACCAGCAGCGCCAGATGTTTCTTCACGATTTCCTCCCCTGTTTCGTTGCTTCCGATCCGCGTCACGTCCATCGGCTGCCCGGCGGCATGGACCTGCCAGGCTTTGAACATGCGCTTCCTCCTTGAATGCCCGCGGGCTGTCTTTATCGGCGCCAAGTCTATGATTTTCCTGGACCGGTATCCACGCCGCCGATGCGCAATACGGTGCCAATATTGCGCAAATCGGAGGCTTTCGGGCACAGGCCAGCAACGCGAAATCGTTGACCGATTTTGGCGATATTGGTAGAAATCGGGAACGGTCGGAACCACCCGATGGTTCAAAGACAGTGACCTTTGAGTCACATGGGGAAACGATGACAGAAAAACTTGGACGGGCGCACAGGTCCCATCCAACGCATGTCTCAAAACAGACTTCCCGCTATGAACTGAATTTTATTGCCCGTCTTTTGCTGGACAGAATTTCTGAGTGCGGTGTTGCGCTGAGCCCGATCCTGATCCGGGTCAAGATTTACGATACGCCGGCGCATATTCTCGAAACCGGCGGCAGCGACTTGTCGGGCGAGAAGATCAGCCTGCTGTGCCGCGAGTGCCAGCATGCTCTGGTCAACCATATGTACGGGCGCTTCTTCGATTTCGATGCGCGGATGGAGGAGGCGCGGTTCGCCTGCTACACGCTAACCGGCTGCGCCAATCTGGGTGAAGCGATCGAGCGGATCGAGATTTTCAACCATATGCTGAAGGGTTCGACGATCGACGTCCGCGACGCGATCAACGGAGAACAGTTTAGCCTGATCGTCACCTCCGCCGGTGTAGGCGACGATCCGGAGAACATCTTCCTAAACAATATCCTGGGGCTGCGATCCTGGCAGAAACTGCTCTCCTGGCTGATCGGCGAGAACATTCCAGCGACCCGCGCCACGATGATCTGCCCGGCCCCGTCCGCGCCCTATGTCGCGACCGCCCTGCTACACTGCGACGTCGCCTTTGGCCAGCGGGACGACGTGATCGACTTCCCCGCATCCTATCTGCGGCGGACGATCGTGCGGAATTATGCCGACATGACCGAATTCCTGCAGCACTTCCCGTACAACTACGAGAATGACGACAACCAGCTCGGCACGCTGGCCGAGCACATCAAGAACATCTATTCGACCGCGCTTACCATGCACGAGCCGCTGCCCGATGTGTGGCAGCTGGCGCGCAATTTCGGCCTCAGCCCCAGCACCTTCAAGCGCCGGCTTGCCGAGGAGGGGATTTCCGCCGGGGCGGTCAAGGACGAATGGCGGCGCGACCGAGCGATCCAGGAGCTGATGACCTCGTCGCGCACCATCGACGATATCGCCGAGGGGCTGGGCTTCAGCTGCGGCAAAACCTTCCGCCGCGCCTTCTTCCGCTGGACCCGGACCTCGCCAACCCGCTTCCGCGCCGGCGAGGCGGGCGGCGCGCTATAGCAGCGCCTCGACCCCGATCCGGACCCCGTCGGGGTCTTCCACGAAGACGATATTGGCGCCGTTGCCGGGCACGCCGAACTTGGTGCGCGTTGCCTCGATCACCTTGCCGCCGAATTTGGGCACCAGTGCCAACGTCTTGTCGAAATCCTCGACCAGCACGGTCAGGTTGGTGAGGCCGGGCTGATCCATTGGATGTGGCACGGCCTTCTTATGGGCGGCGAAGTGCAGAAGCTCGATCGCCAGTCCGCCGCGCTGGATGAAGCTGACATTGAGCGGACTGTCGGTCTGCATCGCCTTGGCCAGCGCATTGCCGATGGTCTGGGCGCTGGCGACTTCTGAGAAGCCCAACGCCTTGCAATAGAAATCGACCGTCCGCTGTAGGTCTGAGACGCAGAGGCCGAGCCGTGGCGACGGCACCGGATTGGGCGGATCGGCGGCTTGAGCTTTACCGGCGGTGCCAGCCAGCGCGGCGGCGCCCAGTGCGCGCGCCAGGAACGACCGGCGTGCGATACCGGCGCCAATCAGGCTCTTCAATGTCGGCATGATCCCTCCCCTTTATGTCTTTAGACCACGAACTCCGAGATCGGCTTGTTCGTCTTCAGCGAGCGCGTGCCCCACTGATCCACCGCAATGCCCATCACCTGCATCATGGTAAGGCCGACGCGGGTCACCGGATCGCCGTTACCGGCGATATGCATGCCGGTGCGGATGCGGCCGCCGGCCTTGCCCACGCTCATCATCGGGATGCCGTCGAGCGCGTGCAGCCGCGCATAGTTCGTGTCGGTATGGGCGAAGATCATGCAGTTATCGAGCAAGGTACCGCCGCCCTCACGCACCTGGGCGAAGGCGTCGATGAAGGTCGCCATCGATTCCATGCTGCGGGTGACGAACCAGTCGGAGATCGGCTGATAGCCCAGCGCCGCGTCCACCGGCTCCTCATGGGTCAGGGTGTGGTTGGTAGCCGAATCCCCCGGCTTGCGGTACTGCGAGGCCGAGGCCGAGAACGACATGTTGAAGACCTTGGTCTGGTTGCAGGCGACGGCCATCACCAGAAGCTGGGTCATGATCTTGTGCGTGTTGATCGCAGTGAATATCTCCGTGCCGATCGGCGTGTTCTCGCCCGGCGAGGCCGAGACTCGGCAGGCCTCCGCCGGGGGCGGCTTCTGCATCTGGAGCGCCAGCTGCTGCTCCATCTGGCGGACCGAGGTGAAATATTCATCCATCCGCGCCTTGTCGGCGTTGCCAAGGCCACCGGCAAAGCTGGAAGCCTCGTCCTTCACAGCCGATAGCACGCTCTGGCGGACCATGACGCGCGGGTCGGGCTTGAAGTCGGCCTTGTTCGGGTCGGCGAATTCGGGGCCGAACAGGCGCGTATAGAACTTGAACGGCGAGGCCTCGGCGGCGTTGAAATTGCCGGTGCCGCGGGCCGACAGGCTGTCGCGCGGATTGCCCGACGCCGTCACCTCCAGCGAGCGGAAACGCGAGGCCTGGCCGATCGAGTCGGAGATCAGCACGTCGAAGGTCGGCGATGGGACGTCGCCATAGGCCGAGGGGCAGTTGCCGGCCAGGCCGGCGAAATGGCCGGTGTCGTGCGGGATATTGGGCTCGCCGTCGGTCGGGGTGTTGAAATTGGTGAAGAAATTGATCTGCTCCTTGAACGGGATCAGCGCCGCGCAATTCTCCAGGAACGCGTAGTCGGTTCCGTCCTTGACCTGGATCGCCCTGCCCGGCGTATGGCCCAGCCCCCAGAACCAGGTGCCGAACCGGACCGGCAGCGGCGCGCCCGAGGCAAGCGCGGTACCGTTGCCGTTCAGGAAGCAATCCAGCAGCGGCAAACCGACCGTGACGGCGGACCCGCCCAGCATGCCGCGTAGAATGCGGCGGCGGCTCAAGGATGGGATCATGATCTCGCTCCTGTTGGTGGAGGTGCGGACGCCGACCGGCCCGGCGCGGCTGGGGCCGGGCCTGGGGCCGGCGCGATGGCATAGAAGGCATCGCTGGTTGCGATGAGGCGCAGCAGGTCGGGAATCCGGTAGCCGTTCTCGGCAAAGCCGGCCTGGAGATATTTCATCCAGTCCTTCTCCCCCGCCGCAGGGGGGCGGCCGACGGCATAGCCGTAGAGCCGGTTGACCAGGCAGGATGTCGTCGCCGGATTGTCATGGACGACCTTGCCCAGCTCCGCCGTGCCGGTGAACTTGATCCCGTCGACCTCGCCCGAGGCGTCGATCGGCGTGTCGTTCTCGGTCGTCCGGTACTGGCCGGCGCCGTCGAAATTCTCCAGCGCCAACCCCATCGGATCCATGATCTTGTGGCATCCGGCGCAGGTCGGGGCCGAACGGTGCGCAGTCAGGCGCTGACGCGCGGTCTTGTAGTTCGGGTTCTTGGTGTCCTGGACCAGGGAGAAATTCACGTTGCCCGGCGGGTCGGGCACTTTCTGACACAGGAAGATTTCGCGCACCGCCTTGCCGCGCAGGGTCGCAGAGCTGCGCCCGGGATGGGAATGCAGCGCGACGAAGCTGAGTTGGGTGATGATGCCGGCGCGTGGATCGTCGACGGCGAAACTGTAGGGCACCCAGCCGTCTGGCTTCGCCACCGGCACGTCATAGACCAGCCCCAGCGAACCGCTTATCACCGTCTCGCGAGTTGTGAACAGGTCGCGATAGTCGCCTTTTTTCGCGATCAGCAGCTCGGTGATCGTGCGCAGCGTCTGTTCCTGGGCGTCGTCGGTCACCTGCTGGACGAAGGCTGGATAGATGATCGGGTCCTTGGCCAAGGTGTCGAACGTGTCGAAGCCCAGCATGTCGGCGAAGAAGGCGCGCACGCCCTGGGCCAGCCGCGGCGAGTCCAGCATGCGTTCGACCTGGCGCCTGAGACCCCGCCTGGAATTGAGCTCGCCGTCCTGGGCCGCCTGCATCAGCGCCGCGTCCGGCATGCTGTTCCACAGCAGGAAGCTAAGCCGCGAGGCGCGTGACCAGACGTCGAGCCGGCGCTGGCCGGGATGGTCCGGGTCGGGCTCGGTATAGTCGGCCAGGAACAGGAATTCCGGCGTCTCCAGCATGCCGGCCAGGCCGAAAGCCAGCCCAGCATAGAAATCATGCACCGACGAGGCCGCGCCGCACGACACTTCGACCAGCCGGTCCAAGGTCTTGGCCTCCAGCGGCCGGCGATAGATTTGCGGGCCGATCCGGGCGAAGAAGGCGCGGGCGCAGGCCGCGTCGGCCCCGGTCGGCGAGGCCGGGCTGCACGGCACCAGCACGTCACGATGATCCTCGTCGACCACCTGAGCGGCGATCTGCCGGGCGATCAGGTCGTACTGCTCGAATGCCGAGGAGGTGATGGCGGCGCGGGCTGCCCCGATCTCCAACAGGCCGTCGGTACGGTTCAGCGGGTCGAAATGGCCGGCGACCTTGATGTCCCTGCCGAACAGGTCGGCGATGGTGTTGCGGTACTGCTCCTCGGTCAGCCGACGCACCTGCGGCGGGCCGCCGGAGGACCCTGGCTCTGACGGGCCGCAGCCGAACAGAGCGAGCGCCGCGACAACGGCGAGACAGTGCCGGAAAGATGGGACCATTTCAGCGCACCTGATCGGCCGGCTGGGACATCCCGGCGGTCTTGGTGTCTGGATGGATGATATAGCCGGACACGGCCTCGACGCCGAACGCCGCCGACATCGCCGTGCATTGCCCGGTCTTGGGGTCGGGATAACCGTCGGCCAGCCGGTGCACCGCCTCATAGAGCGCGGGGCAGTCGAAATGGGCGACGGTGAACAGCTCTCCGATCCGCGCCATATAGCTCCAGAAGCTGTCGAGGTCGTAATAGCCGGCGACCAGCCCCGCCGCGCTCTTGCCGTCCGCCGCCAGATTCAGGCTGAGCCGCGCATCCTTGATGAAGCGCTCCGAATGCATGAAGTGGGCGTAGAACGGGAAATGGATGTCGATCGGGTTGGTGGTCAGCACCCCGTCAACGATGCGGCCGCGCGTGGCGTAGAGATAGTCCTTGGCGACGCGGTAGCTGGAATTGGGCAGGATCCTGCCGGCATTGTCCTTGATCATGCCGTCGGTCGCATGGAAGAAGGCGACCTGTACATCCTTGCTGTTGCGCAGGTCGTCGATGCCGGTGATCTCGACCAGGATCGGATGGCCGCCATCGCGCAGCTCGCCGTTCGGCATCTCCTCGGTATAGCCGCCGGCGGCGCGCCAGCCGTAGGTACAGCCGATCACCCGGTACCATTGGTTGTCGATTCCCTTGGACCCGTCCGGCGTAACGAATTTCTCGTGCCCGCAGGTCTTTGACGTTGCGCGTCCGTCCTCGGTGCCGTCGAGATTGATGCCGAAGGATTTCTTGCCCTGCACCGTCTTCTGCGGCGGGTCCTTCACCACGGCCGGGTTCCAGCAGACATCCTCGCCGTGCGGCCCGCGTTCGAGCGCGTAGTCGCGCAGCTGCGTGGTCTCCACCGTGCCGTGGCGAGTCAGCTTGTCCTTCTGCTCCGGCGTCAGCGTGGCGAGCCAGATCTGGTCGCCGCCCAGGTTCAGCCCGTCCGGGCATTCTTCTTTGCCGTCCGGCGTCTCGTAGAGCGCGGTGCGCCAGGCGGTGATGGCGAGCCCCAGCGTCTTCTTGCGGGGCGGATCGGCCGCGGCATTGGCGAGAAGGGCGACGGCGGCCAGCGCGGCAATGAGCAGGCCCTTGCGAACGGAAAGCGGTACCGAGGCCCCTTTTCCATTCCCCATCATCTCGCCCTTTTCCCATGCTTGATGCCGTCCATGTCGAGCGCATGGACTAGGCATTATTTCGACTAGTCTACTGCATTGGAGACCGGGAAAAGCTTCGGGAAAACCACCGCACCGGCCAAAGATGGACACATTTCCGACCAAGAGACACGAAAATCGCAGATAATCACCGTTTATCGTCAGTATTCACCCCATAAATATAGAGTCGCTTCTTCGGACTATGGTATCTTGATTGCCATAATCATCAGGCATACTGTTGGCAGACTCAATACAGCCGAAAGAAAGGCGGGGAAGATGCGGACGTTATTCGGCGGCCTGGCCATACTGGCTCTATCGTCGACAGCACAGGCCGATCAGGCGACGCCGGCAGCGGTGACGGCGCAGACGACCGAGGCCGGCACCGTCTTCATGACCGCGAAGGGCATGACGCTCTACACATTCGACGACGATATCGGCAGCAACGGCTCGACCTGCGGCGGCGATTGCGCCGAGGTCTTCCCGCCCTTGCTCGCCGCCGCCGATGCTCAGCCGGTCGGCCAATGGTCGGTGACCCAGCGCGCCGACGGGACCAAGCAATGGGCGCTCAAGGGCATGCCAGTCTATACCTACGCCCATGACCTGAGGCCGGGGGACCGGAACGGCAGCGCCTATATCCCGGTCAAGACCGCCATCGCCAACGACCCGATGAAGCAGTCCTGGCATGTGGCGTGGCTACCGCCGGCCTTGCGTCCGGGCGTCGCCATCGGGCCGGCCGATACCGGCAAGATCCTGACCAACGCCACGGGCATGACGCTGTATGTCTTCGATCGCGACCCGAAAGGCGGCGCACCCGCCTGCACCGGCCCCTGCCTCGACCTATGGTCGCCCTTCGCCGCGCCCACCGCCGCGAACTCTAAAGGCGACTGGTCGGTCGTCACCCGCGCTGACGGCATCACCCAATGGGCGTACAAGGGCAAGCCGCTCTATACCAGCCGCAAGGACGTGAAGGCCGGCCAGGTCAAGGCCGACGGCGAGGACCGGACCTGGCATACGGTGGTGATTTTTCCGGTCCCACCCGCGCCCAAGGGCATCACCCTGCAGACGACCGCCATCGGCTCGGTCTATGCCGACGGCGGCGGCCGCACGCTCTATGCCTGGTTCCAGCCCCTGGATCACCTGAAGATGACCTGCAACGAAGCCTGCATGAAGGCCAACTGGAAGCCGGTGCCAGCGCCCGACGGTATCCCGGCCGATGCCGGCTGGACCGCGGTGGCGCGCGACGACGGCAGCAAACAGCTCGCCTATGGGGGACAGCCGCTCTACAGCTTCGCCCAGGACGCCCGGCCGGGCGACATCGCCGGCTATAATTTCGGCTATCGCGCGGACCAGCAGTCGGGCGCCTGGCAGCCTGTCCGCCCCTGGTATTGAGGCCCTCAGCGTCCGCCCATGCCCAAGGCGCGTGAGACGGAATATCCCTTTCTTTGATCGGTTTGGAGGTTCCCTCATATCGGGGAATACAACACCCTCGTCCACAATAGAGCCGGTGACGGCGATGCGTAACGGGAGGGTTTCGGCCGCGGCTATTCTATATCGCGCTGGCGGTTACGCCGGACCGGAACCTAAAAATTAAAGGATTGGGGGAGGATATGTCTTTCACGCGTAGTGCAGCGATCTTCGCGACGGCCGCCAGTACTTTGGCGCTTCTATCCGCCCAGCCCACAATCGCGCAGACCGGCGATCAGAAGAGCGCTAGTTCCGATACCGGCGCCCTGGAAGAGATCGTGGTCACCGCCCGCCGGCGTGAAGAACGCGCCCAGACCGTCCCGATCGCGATCAACGTCGTCAGCCCCGTCCTGCTGAAAGAGCAGAACATCACCAACCCCTACGATCTCGCCAACCAGATCCCCGGCCTGACGCAGTGCTGTGGCGCGCATTTCGACAATTTCGATGGCGATCTCATGCGCGGCGTGCGCGGCGTCCAGAACTACATCAAGGGCGTGCCGATCCCCTATTCGACCGGCGGCAACACCACCTATTTCGATGTCGCCAACATCCAGGTCCTGAAAGGGCCGCAGGGTACCCTGTTCGGCGGATCGAACGATGCCGGTTCCATCCTGTATGAGCCGGAAAAGCCGAAGAACACCTATGGCGGCTATGTCCTAGCCGGCTTTGGCGACTACGGTCATAAGGAATTCGAAGCCGTCGCCAACGTCCCGATCATCGAGGACAAGCTGCTGGCCCGGATCGGCGGCGAATATTACGATACGGACGGCTATGTTCACGATCCTATACAGAATAAGGATTTGAACGACAGCCATTACTGGAACGCCCGCGCCACCATAACCTTGCGCCCGACCGAGGACCTGGAAAACGAATTCTTCATCAATTATTTCGACAGCCACAACAACAGCGACCAGTACGTCCTGAAGTATTTCAACCCGAATGGCCTGACCGCTCAGTTCCTGCCCGGCTTCGCCGACCTGGCCTACAAGCAGATCGCGGCCGGCCTCTACGATCTGGTCAGCACTCCGCCGTCAGGGGCGACCTACGCCAACGACACGCAATGGACGCTGGTCAACACCACCACCTGGAACATCAATGACGACCTGACGATCAAGAATATCGCCGGCTATGTCGAGATCAGGCTGGCCAACAATTACAACGCCACCCCGCTCGGCGCTTTCCTGGATACGATCACCGTTCTGCCCAACGGAAACCCCGTTGCGTCGGGCGGAATCGGCGGCGGCGGCGGCCCGCATGTCCAGTACAGCGACGAACTGCAGGTACTGGGCAAGGCTTTCGGCGAGAAACTGACCTACGTCGTCGGCACCTTCAACAGCCTCTACGCCACGCGAGCGCCCCTGACGCCCATCTATTCGGCGACCTTCGGGTTCATCCAGGGCGCATCGGACGGCAAGGAGCAACGGACCAACGCGATCTACGCACAAGGCACGTACGACCTGTCCGACTGGGTCGAGGGGCTCAGCTTTACCGGCGGTTACCGCTATACCTGGGACAAGCAATATGCGCAGACCTATGGGTACAGCTATTACGCGAATGGTGCGCTTGTCGCGACCAATTCGTTTCTCGGTCATTTCCACAAACCGAGCTATACGGCCGGCATTCAGTACCAGTACACGCCCTCAACCATGTTCTACGTCACGAACAGCAAGGGCTTCCAGACAGGTGGCTTCACCACCTCCGCCCCGGGATTGCCTCCCGAGCTGACGACGTATCAGCCGGAGAGCCTGAACAATATCGAGGTGGGGGTGAAATCCGACTTCGAGGTCGCGGGTATCAAATCCCGCGTCAACCTGTCCGGGTTTTATGGGATGTACGACAACATCCAGGCCAGCGTAACCCAGAGCTATGTCAGCACCATTCCCCCGCACGGCACGACGGTCACGACGGTCATCGAGAATGCAGCGGATGCCCATATTTCCGGGATCGACGGCGAAATCACGGTCGTGCCGTTCGATGGGCTGTCGGTCTTTCTCGCCTTCGAATATCTGAACGACAAGTTCGAGCGGTTCGAATCGCCGGTTCAGGGCGATCTGAGCGAGGCCCCGTTCTTCCTGACCCCGAAATGGAAATATGTCCTGCGCGGCACCTATCGCCTGCCGGTGCTGCCGACCGACGGGTCGCTGGGCGAGCTGAAGGTGACCCCGTCCTGGACCTGGCAGAGCGGTGTGGTCAACAACGAGGAACTGGATGCGCCCGAGGGCGACCGCACCGGCCAATACGGCACCCTCAACGCCAGCGTGACCTGGAACAACATACTGGGGAACAGCGGGTTGGACGGCACCTTCTATGGGACCAACCTGCTGGAGAATACGCGCTCGATCGGCGGCCTTGCCGTCTATGCGTCGCTCGGCTTCACATCAGTCTTGCCGCCGCCGCCGCGGATGTTCGGCGCGACGCTGCGCTATACATTCGGCGCAACCGAAGAAAAGGCGGCCACGA
>Ga0105239_10007047_pt1 | contig 12935 bp, 10 predicted proteins | sample KBSC44metaG_FD_92761 | JGI IMG/M metagenome (GOLD analysis project Ga0105239, IMG submission 92761) | Corn rhizosphere microbial communities from Kellogg Biological Station, Michigan, USA - KBS C4-4 metaG | ecosystem: Host-associated > Plants > Roots > Rhizosphere > Soil | place: Michigan, USA...
CGCCATCGAAGGCGCCGATCTCGAGCACGCGGACGGCGTCACCGGTCGCCAGATGCAGCTTCCACAGCGGCATCTGGTCGATGTACCAGCCCCATTGCTTCAAGCCAAGGTACTTGGCATGCCGGCCGGACGGCTCGTGCCGCGAAACCGCCGGAAGAGCGGGCGCGGTTGCACCTGCTTCGCAGAAACGCAGGTTTTCGGCGATGCGTGCGCGCTCGCCCGGCGGAACGATATCGAGCAGTTCGCGGTTCAATGCCGCGCCCTCGGCGCGCCGGTCGAGCCAGTACAACGAGACGGCGCAAAGATCCTTGAGCCGCCACGTGTAGACGTCCGTTTCGACGAATAGCGCATCGCCGGGCAGCGGAACCCGGCAGGCGACCTCCGCCGTCAGGTATACCAGCCGATGTTGCGCATTGCGCTGGTAGTGCAGCGCCAGTGCGTGCAGCGGTTCGGCGCGCGCCGGAAAACGATCCCACGTCGCGAGCAGGCGCGAGCTCGCCTCGTCGTGGCGCGCGAGGCGTTGCAGGCACAGGCCGATCCGGTACGACGAATAGAAGACTTCCTCCTGCCATCCGCCCATCGCTTCGCGGCGCGCATACCCGCTCATCGCCGTATCGAAATCGCCGAGGTCGTAGTACGAATTCGCGCTGTAGAACACGTAACGCGCATTGTCGGGTTCGCACCGCAGGCCTTCCGCGAGCAGGGCGATGTCGCGCTCGAACTTGCCGGCGCGGTTCGCCCCGGACGCATGGTCGAGGAACGAAACGCCATCGAGCACTGGTCGGGCGTGCTCACCGACGTCGAGGTATTCGTGGGTGACGCCCTTGTACACGCTGCCGAGGTCGCGGCGGAGCAGGCGGATGTTCGGATACTCGAGTCCGTCGGCGGTGCGCTGGATGATCGAGTACACCGCTCCACGCAGTCCGTCGCGGAAATCCGCACGCGCGACCTGCAGCTCCATGTCGGCGTCGCAGAGCAGGATGTAGTCGAACGCGAGGGTGCTGGCGCGCGCGGCGTCGAGTGCCTCGTTGCGCGCCTGCTCGAAGTCGCGGAACGTCGTGCGAGCGATCACGCCCGGGATTCCGTGCTGGTCGAGGAAACCCCGGATGCGCTCGACCGTATCGTCGGTCGAACCGGTGTCGCAGATCACGTAGCAGTCGATGTGCGGCGCCAGTGCTGCCAGGCAGCGTTCGATGATCGCCGCCTCGTTCTTGACGATCATGTTCAGGCAGAGCCGGGTCATGCGTTCCTCGGTGTGCCGATATCGCGACCATGCGGTTGTACGTCACCCGACCCGTCTTGGGAAGGCGGGACGAGGTCGGCGAACCGAACGATTCGCAGCAAAAAAAAGGCGGCGGATCAAACGATCCGCCAGCGTCGCATGTCACTCGATCATGTCGCTCAATACGGAGTCACGATGATGCTTCGATCCGAGAAGTCGCATTCGTTGTTGTTGACGTCCGTGCGGTATTGGGCGGTGAACGTCGTCGCGACGTTGTTGAGGCCGGTCACCAGGTAGGTGCCGCTGAGGTGCCAGATACGATCGCGCGCCCCGGCCAGCTGATTGGTCGCGACCGTTGCGGAAACCGGTGTCGATCCAGCCGGTCCGGTGGGACCGGCAACGCCAGCGGGGCCGGTTTGACCCCGATGCGCTCGCATCGATCTGGACAATCCCGGTTCGAAGTCCCCTTCCGCTTGCCCCCCCCCGGTTAAGTGACGCTGTAAATCACGCCATGCATGGGGTTTTTGGCATCTTCCTTCGCCGGACTGATGGTACGGACGCCGTGGTTCCGAGCAGGCACGATTGGCAAAGAGTGACGCGAGACGGCGGTTTCAACCTGCCGGGCGTTTATTCAACGCGTCCGTGAGACGACGATCGCGGTGGTTTCCAAGGGCATCAACATGTTGTGGCGAACTCTTCATAACGCTTATCAGAACCTGTCGGTTCGTCATCGCTGCAAAACGCACAAATCCTTGCGCCAGCTGCATTTTTTTCCCTGTTTTTCCTTGACACATCCCAGCGTGCCGCCTAATGTGGGTTCCAGTGGTTTTTCGTGGTGGGAAGTGGGTCATGTTTCAGGGCGAAACCGCCGTCACGCTGGACGACAAGGGTCGGGTGGCCATCCCCGCGGCTCACCGCGACCTCGTTGCGAAGTCCGGCAATCGTCTCGTCGTGACCTACAACCCGTTCGAGCGGGGTTGCCTGTGGGTATTCCCCGAAAAGGAATGGGAGCGCGTGCGCGACGAAGTGAACGCGTTGCCGAGCGTGAAGGCCGTGCATCGCAACCTGCAGATGAAACTGGTCGGCGCGGCCGCGCACGTCGAGCCGGATGCGAACGGCCGTATCCAGGTGCCGGGAAGCCAACGCATGGCGATCGGCATCGAGAAGCGCGCCGTGCTGCTCGGCATGGGCAACAAGTTCGAGCTGTGGAGTGAGCAGGCGCACCTCGCGAAGATCCACGAAACGATCGGCGAGGAGCAGATCACGGAGGACATGCTCGGGCTGAAGCTGTGATGGGTGCTCTTCGATGAGCGCCGCGCAGCTCCGGCACGTGCCGGTGATGCTGGCGGAGGTCCTGGATGGACTCCGCGTTCGACCCGAAGGGAGTTATCTGGACGGTACGTTCGGGCGCGGTGGACATGCGCGCGAGGTGCTGCGGCGGTTGGGGCCGGGCGGTCGCCTGCTGCTGATGGATCGCGACCCGCAGGCGATAGCGAGTGCGCAGTCGGAGTTCGCGGCCGATGCGCGCGTCGACATCCGGCATGCGAATTTCGATGCGATGGCGGAATGGCCGGAAGCGGCGGCGGGACTGGATGGCGTGTTGCTCGATCTCGGCGTGTCGTCGCCGCAGCTCGATGATCCGGGACGTGGTTTCAGCTTCCAGCACGAGGGTCCGCTCGACATGCGCATGGATCCGACGCGAGGGCTGAGCGCGGCGCAATGGTTGGAGGCGGCGGACGAGAAGGAGATCGCCGAAGTGCTGTGGCGTCATGGCGAGGAAAGGATGAGTCGACGCATCGCACGCGACATCGTCGAGCGCGTGCGCGAGCGCCCGCTGGCGACGACGCGCGAGCTCGCCGAGCTGGTCGCGCAGTCGATCGGCTATCGCGAACGCAACAAGCATCCGGCGACACGCACGTTCCAGGCCCTGCGCATCCACGTCAACGACGAACTCGGCGCGCTGCAGCGCGGCCTGCAGGGCGCGCTCGCATGCTTGAGGCCGGGCGGACGCCTCGTCGTGATCAGCTTCCATTCGCTCGAGGACCGCGTCGTCAAGCAATTCGTGCGCGGCGAAGTCGCGCGCCCGGTCCGGCGCGGATTGCCCGTGCCCGAAGCCGCGCCATCGCCGCTGGTCGCGATCGGCAAGGCGCAGTTCGCCGGCGATGGCGAAACCGCGCTGAATCCACGCGCGCGCAGTGCGGTGTTGCGCGTTGCGGAGAAGCGCGCATGAGCATGCGCATCCTCGCCCTCGCCGTGTTGCTGGTCGCGACGATCTCGACGGCGATCGGCGTCGTCTATGCGCGCCAACAGAGCCGGCTTGCCTTCATCGAGCTGAGCCGACTCGGCAACGAGCGCGACAACCTCAACTTCGAGTTCGGCCGCCTGCAGCTTGAGCAGGCGACCTGGGCCGAGAACAACCGCATCGAGCAGATCGCGCGCGGTCGGCTCGGCATGGTCTCGCCGAGCACCGCCGAAACGATGGTGATCAAGCGGTGAACGCACGCACGAAACCGGCCAATACGCGCACGCGGCTGTATGCCGTGCTCGGCGTGCTCGGCCTCGCTTCGAGCGCGCTGGTCGTGCGCGCAGTCGACTTGCAGGTCGTGCGCAAGGACTTCTACCAGGAGCAGGGTGACGCGCGTTACCTGCGCGACATCGACATCCCCGTATCGCGCGGCACGATCTTCGATCGCAACGGCGAGCCGCTGGCGGTGTCGACGCCGGTCGAGTCGATCTGGGCAAACCCGATGGAGCTGCTCGAGCATGCCGATCGCATCGGCGAGCTCGCCAAGGCCACCGGACTCGACGAGGATTCCCTGAAAGAGCGTCTCGTGGAGCGCTCGGACAAGGAGTTCTACTACGTCAAGCGCCACCTGAATCCCGACGACGCGCAGGCGGTCCTCGGCCTCGGCATCCCGGGCGTCTCCAGCCAGCGCGAATTCCGCCGCTTCTACCCGAGCGGCGAGGTGATCGCCCACGTACTCGGTTTCACCAATATCGACGATGCCGGCCAGGAAGGTCTCGAGCTCGCGTTCGACCAGTGGCTCGCCGGCGAGAAGGGTATCAAGCGCGTGATTCGCGACCGCCTCGGCCACGAGGTCGAGAACGTCGAGCTGGTGCGCGAAGCGAAGCCGGGCAAGGACCTCACGATCTCGATCGACCGGCGCATCCAGTATCTCGCGTATCGCGAGCTCAAGGCTGCGCTCGTGCAACACCATGCTTCGTCAGGCTCGATGGTGATCCTCGACGTACCGACGGGCGAGATCCTCGCGATGGTCAACCAGCCGTCGTTCAATCCCAATGCGCGCGGCAACGTCGATCCCGCCTACCGGCGCAACCGCGCAGTGACCGACGTGGTTGAGCCGGGCTCGACGATGAAGGCGTTCACGATCTCGGCGGCGCTCGAGACCGGCAAGTGGAAGCCGCACACGCCGATCGACACGTCGCCTGGCACTTACACGTTGTATGGCCACACCATCAGCGACGTGCACAACAAGGGGCTGATCGACGTCACCGGCGTGATCACGTACTCGAGCAACGTCGGCGCGGCGAAGATCGCCGCGACGCTAGGCCGCGACGAGATGTACGACGTGTTCCACCGCTTCGGTTTCGGTGAGGTCACCGGTTGCGGATTTCCGGGCGAATCGCCCGGCAACCTCCCGATCGCGAAGAACTGGGGGCCGGTCGAGCAGGCGACGATCGCCTACGGTTACGGACTCAGCGTGACGCCATTGCAGCTCGCCCAGGGTTACGCCGCGCTCGCCAACGACGGGCGCCTGCGTTCGCCGACTTTCGTCAAGGGCGGGCAGGCGCTGGATCGGGCGGTCATCGACCCGCAGATCGCGGCTACGCTTCGTGGCATGCTGGAGACCGTGGTGCATCCGCCGGGCGGCGGCATCAAGGCTTCGATCACGAACTATCGCGTCGCCGGCAAGACCGGCACCTCGCGCACCGCGATCGGGGGCGGCTACCAGAAGAAATACATTTCACTGTTCGCCGGCCTGGTTCCCGCGAGTGCGCCGCGTCTGGTCGGCGTGGTGGTGATCCACGATCCGCAGGGTGCGTACTACGGCGCCCTGGTCTCCGCGCCGGTGTTCAGCAAGGTCATGGACGGCGCGCTGCGGCTGCTCGACGTGCCGCCCGACGATGTCCAGAACTGGTACACCGCCACGCCCGATTCCGGGCACATCGTACGCACAGGGCGGCAGGCGCCCGACGGCGCGCAAGCCGAGCCGGACTATGCGGAGGGTGTGCCGGAATGAGCAGCACGAACTATCGGATGAGCGTGCGCGAGCTGCTGCAGGGTCGCGGTGATGCCGGCGCGTCCGGTGACATCGTCGTGCACGGACTGGCGCTCGATTCGCGCCGCGTGGAAACGGACGACGCGTTCTTCGCACTCGCTGGCACGCACACGCACGGCATCACGTTTGCCCCGGCGGCGTCGGCGCGTGGCGCAGCGGTGATCCTGGCCGATACGGCAGGCACCGAAGCGCCCGCGTCCGGCGTGCGCCCTCGCGACGGCGCGCCCGTGGTGTGGATCGACGGCTTGCGCGAGCAGCTCGGCGCGCTCGCGGCGCGTTTCTTCGGCGAGCCATCGCGCGCACTGCAGATCGTCGGCGTCACCGGCACCAATGGCAAGACTTCGACCGTGCAACTGCTCGCACAGGCGTTGCATCACGCCGGTCGCGGTGTCGCCACGATCGGCACCCTCGGTGCCGGCATGTTCGGCGCGGTCCGCGAAGGCGAACGCACGACGCCCGACGCGCTCGCGGTGCACGGCCTGCTCGCGGAGTTCCGCGATGCAGGCGCGGGCTATGTCGCGATGGAAGTGTCGTCGCACGCACTCGACCAGGGGCGGGTCAACGCAGTCGGCTTCGAGCTCGCCGTGTTCACCAACCTCACGCGCGATCATCTCGACTACCACAGCACCATGCAGGCTTACGGCGCGGCGAAACAGCGCCTGTTCTCGTGGCCCGGGCTTTCCGCGGCCATCGTGAATGTCGACGACGCGTTCGGTCGCGTACTCGCAAAGGTCGTCGGCAAGGGCGTCGCGCTCGTGCGCTACGGCATCGAGCGCGACGACGCGGACGTGGCGGCGCGCCGGATCGAATCCGGTGCGACCGGTCTGCGCTTCCATCTCGCCACGCCGTGGGGCGAAGGCGAGGTCGCCACACGCCTGCTCGGACGCTTCAACGTCTCGAACCTGCTCGCGGTTGCCACCTGCCTCGGCCGTCTCGGTTTCACGTTCGCGCAGATCAGCGCGGCGCTCGCCGCGCTCGAACCGGTGGCGGGGCGCATGAACCGCATCGGCGGCGAAGCGGCACAACCACTCATCGTGATCGACTACGCGCATACGCCGGACGCCCTCGAGCAGGCACTGGCGAGCCTGCGCGCGCACTGCGCCGGTCGACTGATCTGTGTGTTCGGTTGCGGCGGTGAGCGTGATGCGGGCAAGCGCCCCCAGATGGGCGCGATCGCCGAGACGCTGGCCGATCGCATCGTCATCACCGACGACAATCCACGCGGCGAGAGCGGTGATCGCATCGTCGGGCAGATCGTCGGAGGATTGCAGCACCCTGAGCGGGCGAAGGTCGAACGCAACCGCGCTGCCGCGATCATGTTCGCGGTCGATTCGGCGCAAGCAGGCGACGTGGTGCTGGTCGCCGGCAAGGGACATGAACCCTACCAGGAAGTCGCGGGCGTGAAGGTTCCGTTCGACGACCTCGCCATCGCGCGTGAAGCGCTGGAGGCTCGCGCATGCTGAGCCTGCGCCTCGCTGATGTCGCGCGCTGGACCGGCGGCCGCCTGCACGGTGACGACGTTGCGGTCGACGCGGTATCGACCGATACCCGCTCGCTTGCCACCGGCGCGCTGTTCGTCGCCTTGCGTGGCGAGCGCCACGACGCGCACGACTTTGCCGAGGCGGCGCGTTCGAACGGTGCGGTCGCGCTGCTGGTCGAACGCGCATTGCCGGTCGATCTGCCGCAGGTCGTCGTCGCCGACGCGCAGGAGGCGCTCGGCCAACTGGCGCGTGCGGTGCGTGCCCGCAGCAATGCACGCGTGATCGGCATCACCGGATCGAACGGCAAGACCACGGTAAAGACCCTGCTTGCCTCGATCCTCTCCCTGCATGGTCGCACGCATGTCAATGCCGGCAATCTCAACAACGAAGTCGGCCTGCCGTTGACCCTGCTGGCGATGCCGATCGACACCGAATACGCCGTGGTCGAGATGGGTGCAGGCAAGCCGGGCGACATCGCCTATCTCGCACGCATCGCGCAGCCGGACGTGAGCGTGGTCAACAACGTTGCCGCAGCCCATCTCGAACGCATGGGCACGCTGCAGGGTGTCGCCGAGACCAAGGGAGCGATCTATCGCGCGCTGCCGAATGACGGCGTCGCGGTCATCAATGCGGACGACGCGTTCGCCGACTATTTCGCCCTGCTCGCAGGCACGCGGCGCTGCCTGCGCTTCGGCTTGCTGCGGCGCGCCGACGTCAGCGCGAATCTCGAACTCGATGGTGGTGACGACGGGCATTTCCGCCTGCTTGCACCGGCCGGTGCAGTCGAGGTCGCGCTGCCGCTGCGCGGTCGCCACAACGTCATGAACGCACTCGCCGCGAGCGCGGTCGCACTGGCGCTGGGTGTGCCGCTGGCGACGATCAAGGCGGGCCTCGAAGCCGCATCCGTGGTCGCTGGTCGCCTTGCGCGCCATGCCCATGCGTCCGGTGCGCTCGTTATCGACGACAGCTACAACGCGAATCCGGGTTCGTTTGCGGCAGCGATTGCATCGCTCGCAGCGGAGCCGGGTGAGCGCGTACTGGTGATGGGCGACATGGCCGAACTCGGCACCGACGCCGAACGCCTGCACGCGGAAGTCGGCGCACTCGCCAGGCGCAGCGGGATCGAGCGCCTGCGCGCAACCGGTCGTCTCAGTCGCGCCGCGGTCGAAGCATTCGGTGGCGGCGCCACGCACTACGCGGAACAGACGCCGTTGATCGAGGCGCTGCGTGCGGAACTGCACGCCGGCGTAGTGATACTGGTCAAGGGTTCCCGCTCGTCGGCCATGGATCGCGTCGTCAAGGCGCTGCAGGGCGACGCGAACGGCAACGGAGGCGAACGTCATGCTGCTTGAACTCGCCGAACTGCTGAAGGCCTGGATCAGCGGATTCCATCTGTTCCAGTACCTCACGTTCCGCGCCATCATGGGTACGCTCACCGCGCTCGCGGTTTCGCTGCTCGCCGGCCCGCTGATCATCCGCAAGCTGACCGAGGTCAAGGCGGGCCAGGTGATCCGCAGCGACGGCCCGCAGTCGCACCTCAGCAAGGCCGGCACGCCGACGATGGGCGGCGTCCTGATCATCGCCTCGGTCGCGGTCGCGACGCTGCTGTGGGCCGACCTGCGCAACCGCTATGTCTGGCTGGTCCTCGGCGTGACATTCGCGTTCGGCGCGATCGGCTTCTACGACGACTACAAGAAGCTCGTGTTGAAGGACAGCCGTGGGCTCGCCGCGCGCTGGAAATACTTCTGGCAGTCGGTGTTCGGCCTCGGTGTCGCGCTGTACCTCTATTTCTCCGCGGATGCGCCCGCCGCGACGACGTTCTACCTGCCGCTGATCAAGCAGGCGCAGGTCCCGCTCGGGCACGTTGCCAGCCTCGCCGCCGGGTCGCCGTGGCTGAGTGGCCTCGGTGCTGCCGTGTTCATCGGTCTCGCCTATTTCATCGTGGTCGGTTTCTCCAACGCGGTGAACCTGACCGATGGCCTCGACGGCCTCGCGATCATGCCGAGCGTGCTGGTGTCGACCGCGCTCGGCGTATTCGCCTATCTCGCCGGCAACAAGGTGTTCTCCGAATACCTCGGCATCCCGGCGATCCCGGGCGCGGGCGAACTGGCGATCTTCTGCAGTGCGCTCGGCGGCGCCGGACTCGGTTTCCTGTGGTTCAACACCTACCCGGCACAGGTATTCATGGGCGACATCGGCGCGCTCGCGATCGGTGCCGCGCTCGGTTGCGTCGCGGTGATCGTGCGCCAGGAAATCGTGTTGCTGATCATGGGCGGCGTGTTCGTGATGGAAACCGTGTCGGTCATGCTGCAGGTCGCGAGCTTCAAGCTGACCGGCAAGCGCATCTTCCGGATGGCGCCGATCCACCACCACTTCGAACTCAAGGGCTGGCCGGAGCCGCGCGTGATCGTGCGCTTCTGGATCATCAGCGTGGTGCTGGTACTGATCGGCCTCGCGACGTTGAAGGTGCGCTGATGCTCCTCTTCGACTTCAGCAACGACGAACAGCAGGCGACCCGCTTCGGCGAGACGAAGGGTCGCTACGACCTCGGGCTGGTGGTCGCCGCGATGCTGCTCGCCAGCCTCGGCGTGATCATGGTCGCGTCGAGTTCGATCGCGGTCGCCGACGGCCAGCACATCGGTGCGTTCTATTTCCTCTACCGTCATTTGGCCTTCCTTGCGCTGGGTCTGATCGCGGCGCTGGTGATGGCACGCATCGAGCTGGCCTGGCTCGAGCGCAATGCGTTGCCGCTGCTGTTGTGCGGCACCGTGCTGCTGCTGCTCGTATTCGTGCCGTTCATCGGCGTGCGCGTGAACGGCGCCAGGCGCTGGATCCGCTTCGGCATCATCGGATTCCAGTCGGTCGAGGCGGTGAAGATCCTGCTCGTCGTGTACATGGCGAGCTACCTCGTGCGCCATCGTGACAGCCTGCAGTCGAAGTTGCTCGGAGTGGTGAAGCCGCTCGGCATCGCCGCGATCTTCGCGGCGCTGCTGCTGGCACAGCCCGATTTCGGTTCGGCCACCCTGCTGATGGCGGTCACGCTCGGCATGGTCTGGCTCGGCGGCGCGCGCGTGCGCAACCTGCTCCTGCTCGGCGCGTGCGCGTTGCCGGTGCTGGCCGGGCTCGCGCTGAGCCAGGACTATCGCGTGAAGCGCCTCACCTCGTTCCTCGATCCGTGGGCCGATCCGTTCAAGGACGGCTTCCAGTTGACCCAGGCGCTGATTGCAATCGGTCGCGGCGAGTGGTTCGGCGTCGGTCTCGGCGCCTCGGTGCAGAAGCTGTTCTACCTGCCCGAAGCGCATACCGACTTCATTCTCGCCGTGCTGGCGGAGGAACTCGGTCTCGCGGGCATCGTGTTCGTGCTCGCGCTGTTCGCGTGGCTGGTCGGGCGCGGCTTCGTGATCGGGCTGCGCGCGGTCGAACAGAACCGCCACTTCGCGGGCTACTGCGCCTTCGGTGTTTCGCTGATGCTGGCGCTGCAGGCGCTGGTTTCGATCGGCGTGAATCTGGGCGTGCTGCCGACCAAGGGCCTGACCTTGCCGCTGATCAGCTCGGGCGGTTCGAGCGTGATGATGACGTGCGCCGCGATCGGCTTGCTCGTGCGCGTGAGCTACGAAGTCACGCGCGCCGAGAACGCGATGATGCAACTGGTCACCGAGCGCCGCGCACGCGAGGTCGGTGCATGAGCGCGCCCATCGCCAATCGCGACGGCCCGGTGCTGATCATGGCCGGCGGAACCGGCGGCCACATCTTTCCGGGACTCGCGGTCGCCGACGAACTCGTCGCGCGCAAGATCCCGGTGGTCTGGTTCGGTTCGGTCGGCGGGCTCGAGACGCAGCTTGTCCCGCGCCATCGGTTGCGCCTCGAGACGCTGCCGATCGGTGGCCTGCGCGGCAAGGGCGTCCTGACCAAGCTGGCGATGCCGTTCCGCCTTGCACGCGGCGTCGTCGCGGCACGGGCACTGTTGCGGCAGCATGCGCCGCGTTGCGCGATTTCGCTGGGTGGCTACGCGGCGGCGCCAGGCGGTATCGCTGCGCACCTGGCGAAGGTGCCGCTCGTGGTGCACGAGCAGAACCGCGTTGCAGGCGTGACAAATCGCCTGCTCGCCGGCCGGGCGCAACGCGTGCTGACCGGATTCGCCGACGTGTTCCCGCGCGGCGAATGGGTCGGCAATCCGGTACGTGCCTCGATTGCTGCCATCGCGCCGCCGGCACAGCGTTATGCCGGGCGCGAGGGTCCGTTGCGCCTGCTCGTGCTCGGCGGCAGCCAGGGCGCCCAAAGTCTCAACGCGGCGTTGCCCGAAGTGTTGCGCCGGCGCGGCTCGCGCTTGCCGGTCGCTGTGCGGCACCAGTGCGGAACCAGGCATTTCGACAAGGCGCGCGCGGCCTACATGAACGCGGGCATCGAAGCCGACGTCGTGCCGTTCGAGGACGACATGGCCGCGGCCTACGCCTGGGCGGATCTGGTCATCTGCCGTTCCGGCGCGTTGACCCTCGCCGAACTTGCTGCAGCGGGCGTGCCGGCGATCCTCGTTCCATACCCGAGTGCCGTCGACGACCACCAGACGAAGAATGCGCAGGCGATGGTGTCCGCCAGCGCCGCACGCCTCGTCGCCGAGGGCGACGACTTCGTCAAACGGCTCGGCGCCGCGTTCGAGGAGATCGGCGAGCGTGCGCGCCTGCTGCTCATGGCGAATGCCGCGCGCGCATTGGCCAAGCCGGATGCGGCGCGACGCATCGCCGAGATCTGCCTGGAGGCGGGCGCATGACGCCGAATCGCCTCAAGCAGCACGGCGACATCATGCAGGACTTCCGGCGCGTGCATTTCGTCGGCATCGGCGGCGTCGGCATGAGCGGCATCGCCGAGGTGCTGTGCAACCTCGGCTATTCGGTATCGGGCTCGGACAAGGCGGACAACGTGACCACGCGTCGCCTCGCCGGCCTCGGTGCGCGCATCGATCGCGGGCATGACGCGGCGAACGTCGCGGATGCCGACGTGCTCGTCGTGTCGAGTGCGATCAAGCCCGACAACCCGGAACTGCTCGCGGCGCGCGAGCGCCGCATCCCGGTGGTGCCGCGCGCGGAGATGCTCGGCGAACTGATGCGCTTCCGCCGCGGCATCGCCGTCGCCGGCACGCATGGCAAGACCACCACGACCAGCCTGACTGCGAGCGTGCTCGCCGAGGCCGGGCTCGACCCGACGTTCGTGATCGGCGGACAGCTGATCGCGGCCGGAGCGAACGCGCGCCTCGGCACCGGCGAATACCTCGTCGCGGAAGCGGACGAATCGGATGGTTCATTCCTGCTGTTGTCGCCGGTGATCGCAGTCGTCACGAACATCGATGCCGACCACCTCGAGAACTACGACGGCGACTTCGAACGCGTGAAGAAGGCGTTCCGCGATTTCCTGCATCGCCTGCCGTTCTACGGCGTCGCCGTACTGTGCATCGACGACCCGGAAGTCGCGTTGCTGGCGGATGAGACGAACCGGCGCGTGCTGACCTACGGAATCGACCGTGCCGGCGCCGACGAACCGGCTGACGTGCGCGCATCGGACTTGCGCCAGCAAGGCGGCATGACCACATTCACGCTGCACCTGCCCGAAGGCGGCCCGGCATTCCCGGTGCAGCTGAACCTGCCCGGGCGCCACAACGTCTTGAATGCACTCGCCGCCTGCGCGATCGGCTGGCAGCTCGGCGTACCGCCGGAAGCGATGCAACGCGCGCTCGCGAACTTCCAGGGCGTCGGGCGGCGCTTCCAGTTGCGCGGCGAGCTGCTTCTCGATCGCGGCAGTGCGCTGCTGGTCGACGACTACGGCCACCACCCGCGCGAACTCGCCGCGGTATTCGCCGCCACGCGTGCCGGCTGGAGCGAGCGTCGCCTCGTCGTCGCGTTCCAGCCGCATCGCTACTCGCGCACGCGCGACCTGCTC
>Ga0105239_10007048_pt1 | contig 12934 bp, 4 predicted proteins | sample KBSC44metaG_FD_92761 | JGI IMG/M metagenome (GOLD analysis project Ga0105239, IMG submission 92761) | Corn rhizosphere microbial communities from Kellogg Biological Station, Michigan, USA - KBS C4-4 metaG | ecosystem: Host-associated > Plants > Roots > Rhizosphere > Soil | place: Michigan, USA...
AAAAGACAATACTACCAACACGGTCGTAACCGCTGAAACTTTTTATGATGGTCAGGGCCGTGTGGCTGTACAGGTATTACCTGTTCCCGGCATGAGTAACATAATGTCGTATACAGCCGGCCTGAATTTGTTTAAAGCCAATACCCAGTTAAACCTGCCTAACGATCAAACATTGACCGACGACCCGGTTAAGTTCTTCGATATGCAGCCTATCGCCACGGCTACCAGTATAACACCTGCCTTAAGCACGGATACCGGCGCTTCGCGTTATTATAGTTCACGAAATAGTGAACTGGCATTCGGCGGTATCAATGCCCATATTCCCGATGCGGAAGGATACCCGTATACGGTTACCCGCTATATGCCTGATGGAACAGGCCGCGTTATGGCGCAAAGCGGGGCAGGGGCTCCCATGCAAATGGGCAAAGGACATGAAACCAAATATTATTATGGAACGCCCGGACAGGAAGAACTGGACGGATTGTTTGGGACAGAAGCCGGCAACTATACCCACTATTATAAGAATATGGTGAAAGATGCCAACGGGCAGATGAACGTGAGTTATACAGATATGCATGGCCGCACCATTGCTACTGCGCTCGCCGGTGATGCACCCACCAACCTGGTGGCGCTTGACCTTTCACAATATCCCAATCAGACCGGCACCAATATTACCCGGAATCTGTTAAACAATAATTCAAATGTTGTTAAGAACAACAGCATCGAATCTGTCAACAGCTTGTTGGTTCCGGCGACTACCAATTATTCTTTCCGGTACGAATTAAACGCAGATAAATTAAGCCTTACCTCCTGCGCAGGCGCTTCAATTTGTTATGATTGTCTGTATGATCTGGAAATTACTATTACAGATGAATCGGGCGACCATGACCCGATTGTAAGAAGATTTAAAAATGTAAGCCTTCGTTCAGGGGACGATTGCAGCAGCACTTCCTCTTCGCCAACGTTTTCGAAAGACACGTATATAAACGTATCCAACACAACCTGCGATAATGTTAGCAATAACGTGATTCAATTCTGCGAGTCGCTGCAACCAGGTTCCTATACCGTTCGAAAAACCTTAACCATCAGCGAATCATCATTGCAGGCAGATAAAGACCTTTACATTACCAAAGGGCTTTGTAAAACGGAACAGCAGTTGATTGACTCTGTTTATAGTGCATTGCTTTCCGTATCTGACTGTGGCAATGCGCCACCGGCCAGCAATTGTTCCGATTGTTTGGCGAAACTCGGTAGTCAAACCGATTACAGAACAAACTTCCTGAATTCGATTGGTAATCCGTCTCCTGTTTCAGATGCAGTAGAAAAACAAATAGCAGCTAACTACAATGCGGCTAAAGCACAGTGCGACAAACTTTGTAATACCGCATCGCAGGTACTGGCTTCCAAAAGGCAGGGAATGCTGGCCGATATGATACCTTACAGCGGGCAGTATGCACAGCAAACCGGCAGCGGCTCTATGTTTGATAAGTATAATATTTTCTCAACAGCCAGCGCATCCTCATTTGCCCAGCCGTTTTATAAAACTCCTCTGAACAGCAGTGGAGTGGCTGATCTTTATTATACCAGTTATGGTACAGTTGATCTAAGTATTCAGCCCGATGGAACACGCACCAACCTGGGATCAACCAGTGCAGATGATTTTACCGATCAGTTTAATTATTCATGGGCCAATGCCTTATTGCCTTATCACCCTGAGTATAATAAACTCGTTTATGCAGAAACTAATCTTACAGACAGCTACAACTGGATCACTACATTTAACAATACTGCTACTTACGCCGATGCTATTTCCAAAGGATATATTTTTACCGATAACGGCAGCCTGACCGATCCGTTTTATACAAAAGCCACTTCGTCTAAGGCCGGCATGGTAACAATGATAAGCAGTAATTATCAGCAAAACCTCAGCCTTTGGCAGATGGCTTATGGGGATGCGGCCTGCAAAACCATAACAGACCCAACACAAAAGAATACTTGTTATACACAGGCTCCTAAAACACCTGCAGCTTCCACTACACCTTCGTTTAGCAGCCTTACCGCTGCTCAAAAAGACCAGGCATGGATCTCGTTCAGGAATCTGTATGCCACGGAGCGCGACAATCAGGTAAATGCATACATTGAAGCCAATGCAGCATTGGCAGATGCGCAAACGCTGGTAAACCAGGGTTATTTGCTGCATTTCCCTGCAAGCAACAGTCAAATGGCGCAGCAGTTTGCAAACAACCAGCAATCGAATACCGGCGATAACAACTGGAACTGGTACCCAACTACATCAGGCGGAGCACCTAATATCAACAATATACCTGATGCAACAACACCTGCGCAAACCTATGCCAGCCGTTGCAACAGTTACGTAACTCAATGGGTAAAAGCGTTAACCCAATGTACCGCGTTGATCGGTAATCCTGATAGTGCAACGATCGTTAACCAGATCACTGCAGGTATGGCATTGGTTTGCCAGAAAGGAAGTGATGAAACGAATCCTTTTGGTTCATCTACCGTAGCGCCTTCTACACCGGCTGATGGTACACCGCGTAGTTTTGAAGAAGTGATAACTAATGTATTTTCTACTTATCATATTTCATGGGATAACTTATGTAATCCTTTTGTAATTGAGTTTCCAAAGCCATACAGCAAGGGCCCTGTATTTACCAAACAGGTAATATCTGCAATAGATACCTGCAATTGCAGCCGCTTTGCCCAACTGAAAAGTGAAGCGCTGGCTGCCGGAAAAGATCCTTCAAACTGGGCTTCATTCAACCAGTATTTGAAGACCCAGTATGGCGATACGCTTACCAAAGCACTTTTCGACGGACTGACTACAGGCTGCTCTGTAATAAAAACAACAGTTTGTAGCGATGTTATGGTCGCCACAACACTCTCGAGCAGTGTTACGGCTCCCTGCGGATGTGTATTTGTATCGGCCAACGGAAGTAATTATAATTATAATTGTCCGCAAAGAATTTGCAATACCATCAGCCCTTATCCGCTGACAAGCGCACAACCTATGCCTGAGTTTTTAAAGTGCGGATTTGTGGCAGGCAGCAAATGCTTAACCTGTGCGCAGATCAGTAGTTTAACGGCTGAGTTTAAATCGTTGACCAATTTGTCTGAGGCTTATAAGGGAGGTCCTGTATTTACAGGAAACGATCTTACTCCAACGAACATAAGAGATAACGTATTATATGCGCAGTTTTTCAATTTCAGAACGGGATTGCAATACACATGGATGGATTATGCACAGGCTGCCGCCGCCGGTTCATGTAACCTGGCCAATTATAGCAGCAATGGCAGTGCTGCCCAGCAGATCATCTGTGCCGATACCAAACCTTTGACCGATACGGGCGGCATATTTGTAAAAGACCCGCCTTGTCAGAAAGTATATAATATGGCCGTGGCACTGGCAGATCAGATCTTACAGCAACGGACAGAATATCTGCTTGCTAATTTCGAACAGCAGTATCGCGCCAAATGTTTGAGTGCACAAAGTATTGAGTCGTTCACTGTAAACTATACTCAAAAGGAATATCATTACACCCTGTACTACTATGATATGGCTGGTAACCTCGTAACTACAGTTCCGCCAAAAGGTGTGCACCCTGATTTTAGTGCTGCCTTTTTGCAAAGTGTAAAGGATGGCAGAACAAATGATACCAGGGTTGCACCTGCACATAGTTTCCTTACCAATTACAGGTATAATAGCTTGAACAAAGTAGTGGCGCAAAATACGCCGGATGCCAGCACTTCCTCATTCTGGTATGATAAGCTGGGAAGAGTAGTTGTAAGTCAGAATGCAAAGCAGGCAGATCCTGCAGAATCTCCTGAAGGTGGATCAACGCGACGCTACAGCTATACATTGTATGATGCCCTGGGCCGTGCCATTGAAGTAGGCCAAAAACCTCACACCACAGGCATGAGCCAAACTATCAGTCAGGATTCTACTGCATTGGATAACTGGATCAATGGAACAGGTGGCACAAAGGAACAGATCACTTTTTCGGTGTATGACATAGCATATGTGCCATTGCAGGGAACCTATATGACACAACAGAACCTGCGTAACCGTATCAGTTACAAAGGCACCAAAAAACTCGCTACTGACGACTTGTATTATACCGCTTCTTTCTATACCTATGATGTTCATGGTAATGTAGATACGTTGCTGCAGGATTATTATGGAGTGCAGGAAATGAAGAACAGCAACAACCGCTTTAAATTCATGACCTATAAGTATGATCTGATAAGCGGCAAAGTGAATAAGGTAAGTTATCAGCCCGGTCGGCCAGATGCATTTTACCACCGTTATAGTTACGACGCAGAGAACAGGATGGTGACAGCAGAAACCAGCCGTGACAATATTTACTGGGAACGCGATGCCGCCTACTCATATTACAAGCACGGTTCACTGGCGCGTATGGAGTTGGGACAATTAAGGGTGCAGGGTATTGACTATGCCTATACATTACAAGGCTGGTTGAAAGGAGTAAACAGTACTACTGTCGGCGATGGCGCCTATGATATTAGTAAAGATGGTTATATCGGTGGTAATAACAGTAACGTAGCAAGGGATGCTTTCGGTTATGCAATGCATTATTACGATGCGGTTGAAAACGGAAATACCTGGATGGATTATAAAGCGATCGGCGGCGCTTCAGCATTTGCAAGACCGGATGCTGCCAGCGGTTTTGTATCATTATACAATGGAAACATCGGGGCATTAAGTATGAATAATGCAGGTTTGGCTAAAGGCCCGTCTTCAACAACCAATGCATTACCCCTGTTTTATAATTATCGCTACGATCAGTTAAGCCGGCTGGTAAGCATGCAGGCATATAACGGATTGAATGCAGCAACTAACCAATGGAATGCAAGTGCTATTGCAGATTATGCTGAGGCTATTAGTTACGATCCGAATGGCAATTTCCTCACCTATAACCGCAAAGGATCACCTTCGATCGCTGGTAAGCAAACCGACATGGATGCGTTTACATATCATTATAATGACAGTAAAAATCAGCTGAACTATGTGCATGATGATGTAGATGCAAACTATTATACGGAAGATTTGAATGTACAAACCACTGATAATTATACATACGATGCCACCGGTAATGTAACGTCAGACCTGGCATCGGGTATTACCAGCATCAAATGGACAGCATACGGCAAAGTTGCCGCCCTTACAAAAGATGGCAATCCCGTTACCTATACATATGATGCAGCAGGCAATCGCATAACAAAAACTGCCAATGGTAAAACCACAGTGTATGTACGCGATGGAATGGGCCAGGTGCTTACTCTTTATGAAATAGCCGCACAGGCCGCACAAACCGAAATATTCCTGTATGGAAGCAGCCGTATTGGTACTGCACAGGCTGCAACAGCGCCTGCATCAGTCAACCTTTCGGCTACCTATGGAGTGGCAATACTCACTACTTTTACCCGTGAACAAAAGAACTTTGAATTAGAAAATTACCGGGGTAACGTAGTAGCAACAATAAGTGATAAAAAAATACAGAATAGCAGTAACGGCAATACCGTTGAATATTATACTGCTGAAATAATTACAGCCAGTGATTATTATCCATATGGCATGGTAATGCCGGGAAGGAATTATGCTCCAACAACAGGTACGTATCGCTTTGGATTTAACGGACAGGAAAAATCAACAGAGCTGAATGAGAATTTATATGCTGCTCAATATTGGGAATATGACAGCAGAATAGGACGACGCTGGAACGTAGATCCGTTATTCAAAAAACTTGTATCCCTGTCTCCATTCAGTTGCTATGCAAATGATCCTCTTAGAAATGTAGATCCGGGTGGCGACAAGCCCTCAGACATAATAATCAAGGGCTCTGACAATACCTCGATCACAATTCAAACTCCGTTAATTAACCAGACATACAACGTAAGCGTTAATTTAGGTGGCAATACCAACATAGATCTTCGGTCATACGCCAGAATGCCGGATGCTATAGGCCTGGATGTGGGTGGTGCTTTATCAGGAGGCTTTTTCTCTCTTGCCGGTGGGGGTAACCTGGTTTGGCATACCAGAGGTGAAAAACAATCAGATAAATTCTACCCTGAGTTTCATACATACACAGGAGGTGGTTTTGCAGCCGCAGGTGGTAAAATTGCTCTGAGCGGTACTGTGGGAGTATTTTTTGCATGGGCAAATAATCCCGACGGCTCACCTGCCACCCCTCAATGGGTTGCAAATGGCGTAAACTGGACAGGCTATTTTTATAACGCTGCTATTTCTGTTGGATATAAACAGTTTACCGGTAGCCTTACCGTGTTTACTTCACAGAATCCTTCGGAAAAACAAACATCACCGTCGTGGAGCGGATTTGAGGTTGCCTGGAATCCAACAATAAAAGAAGCAGGTGGAGCCGGACCTTTACCAGATCCCAGCCGTAGCCCTGTTTTGGGAGGTTTGGATAAAGTTGCGAGTATGTTTGCCGGATTAAGTTTTACTAAAACTTATTTTTACATGATGTATGGAAATGGCAGTGACTATTTGGATAACGGCAAGGATGTGAGTGGCTGGCATATTTGGAACCCAATTGATCCGGAAGACAATAAATAATTATTATAATTATGGCAAGCAAGAACACTAATTTTTTAAAATCCAACTGGATATGGATTGTGGCTGTAATATTTGCGGCTTTTATCCTGTACAATATGTTTAGAAACGATACCTGGTACAATAAGTATAAATGTGAAACCAAAGAGGTAGCCCTGAAAGGAGTGGTAACTTATGTTTCTGGCAGATCGGGGTTCACTAAGGTACAGGTTGATAACGTCGCTAAACCAGTCAGTTTAAATGTGCGTGATGAAATTTCCCGCAAAGGATTTGATAGCTATCATTTTTTTGGGCCGGGAGATTCTATTATTAAAGCTGCGAACTCAAAAGAAGTTACAGTTAAAAATAAGGATAGCATGGTAGTGTTTACTATATCATGCGATGATTAAGTATCGGATAATATAAGACAATGACTTCACAACCAAAATTAACTAATACCCAAAGGGAATATCATCTGTATGCAGTTTAAGCCTTTTAACCTATCAATGATTCGTATAATGATGCCCTGTAAGCGTATGCTCCTTCCATTTGCAGCATTACTATTAATAAGCGTAATAGCCAATGCTGCAGATGGCTTCGGAAATCCACGCAGCCCCATGGCTATGAAATTTGCGGGGTATATTTCCAACGCTACACAAACCGTAACGCTGGGATCTACACCCGCCATGCTGCAGGCATCTGAACCTATTGGCAGTTGCAGCGGTGGCTTTACTTACCAGTGGCAGCAATCGACCGACAGCATCACTTTCACCAATATCAGCGGAGCTACCGGTGTGAATTATCAGCCCGGCGCTATAACACAAAAGATGTATTACCGCCGCATGGCAAGCTGTGGCGCAGAAACCGGTTATACCAATGTGGCTGCTGTTACCGTTGTGCTCGACGGCGGTTGCATTATTTCAAAAAAGCAGTATTTATTATTCGGTCATATTCCCGCGACCATTACAACAACGCCAGCCCTTCATGGCCTTTTTCCGGGGATCTACAAATATCAGTGGCAGAGCTCAACCGATAATATCTCTTTTATTGATATTCCGGGAGCAACCTCACAGGACCTCAGTTTTTCCAGCGCTCCTTCGCAAACAACCTGGTACCAGCGGAAAACCACTTCAGGCACAGTAACTGCAGTTACGTCAGGAAGTGTAAAAGTAGTGATGGCATCGGTATTGTACTACAACGCGGTAACCAGCAGTTCTTTTGTTCCTAATAATTGTCCGGCGGGTGCAAGATCAGTCGCTATTTCTTATACCGTTCCTGCCAACACTTATATATCTGAAGTAAGCCAGGCAGATGTAGACGCGCAAACACAAACTGACATAAACGCAAATGGCCAAACCTATGCGAACAACAATAGCCAGTGTTTGTGGTATAATGTTGCCTCAAACGCCACTTTCACAAAGAATAATTGTGCTACCGGCGGTACAGGAAGCTCGGTTACCTATAATGTTGCGGCTAATGCATATTCTTCCGCTACATCGCAGGCAGATGCCGATGCCAAAGCACAAAATGATATCAATACCAATGGGCAAACCTATGCCAATAACAACGGTTATTGTACCTGGGTAAACGCCGTTCAAAGCGGAACATTTACCCGCAACAATTGCCAGTCGGGCGCTACGCCTACCAGTGTTGTATATACTGTACCAGCAGCCACCTATTCTTCTACTGTTTCGCAGGCCGATGCCAATCAGAAAGCAGTCAATGACGTGAATGCGAACGGACAGAACTATGCCAATAACAACGCGGTATGTACCAACATTTTTATAACGCTCAGGAACAATGGCGGCAGCCCCGGAACATTTGGTATATCTGTAAAAAACACTTCGGGTACCGTACTGTATAGCAAAACAGTCAGCGATCTGCCTTTCTCAGTTGCTGTGCCGGCGCAGAGTTACATAATTGAAATGACATCCATGAGCCCCATGTATGCCATTATAAACGGTAGCGAGAAATACACTTATAACACTACCGCATCATGGAATACCGGCAACGTGGTGAATATACAGGTGTCTCAAACTGCCCTGTTCCGCAATACAGCGCAAAGCGGCACCTTTACAAGAAACAACTGCGGTAGCGGTTATGTAGGCGGTTCGGTAACGTATACCGTTGGAGCAGGAGCATATACTTCTTCTGTTAGTCAGGCAGATGCCGATCAGCAGGCGATTAATGATGTAAATGCCAACGGACAGAACTACGCCAATACAAACGGTAGCTGTACGCAGGTACAGAATGTAACTGTTACGCTTACCAATGCGTTTACAGCAGGTTATCCTTACCCTGTCACTGTTGAGTTTCAACAAAGCGGTGTTACGAAAGCTTCAGGCACTTTCCCCAATTCGAAAAATGGTTCCGGCTCTATGACCGTTCAGGCCGGTTCTTATACGATTAAGTTTACGTTGCCGTCTTCGTACGCCAATGCGCCAATGTCGTTCTCGTTAAACGGAACAACGGTGGCGTCGAAATCGCAGAACACCAATCAAACAGTAATGACTACCGGAACGGTCACATTAAATTTTGGTACTGCTTATACAATCAGAGCAACGGCAGGTCTTGAATAAATGTTTATTGAAGAACCGCATATAAAACAAGGCTCCGATAACCAATCGGAGCCTTGTTTTTTTATTTAATCCTTTGTCTTTAATAAGTAGAATCTGCCCTCAATGTACTATCCACCATCTCATCAGGATGCTTATGCTTCCATTCGTAAATAAAAACCTGGTAGAAGTCTTTAATGTATTTATAATACTCGTATTCTGTTTCAAAACTTTTCAGCATATCATAGGAGGGCCGGTATTCCACCATAAAAGAATCCAGCAGGTGTGGTGGCAGATTGGTGATGCGTTTCACCAGTGCTTTGTTAAAGCGATGATCTACATACTTCTCCCGTTCTTCCCTTTCCAGCCTGGCCTTGAAGTGTTCCATCCGTCTGATCTTCTTTGCATTAAAGATCAGATCGAAGCTAATACCCATCCCAAAGCCACTGCCCGGACTGTTAAAATACATACCCTCATCATAATCAAATACCTTTCTGTATTCTTCCCGGTTGGCTATAGAATCGAGCCGGTAACTCGGTTTATATACCGTTACTGAAGGTAAAAGATCGACCGATACCGGCAGACTGATATCCAACGGCTGATCAGGCGGCAGGCTTTTAACAGGGAACTTCGCCGTTGTTTTGCCCAGGTATGAAAAGTAAATGGAGTCGTTATCTCGCACCTTAATCGAGTAGTGGCCCAATGTATCCGTGGTCGTTCCTGTACCCGATGTACTCAATACACTTACATCGCGTACGCCGTAACGGACCTGTTTATCATACACGGTCCCCTTGATTACCACCTGGGCAACGGCTGTACGGCATAACAGTACCAAAAGCAACAACAAAGTTTTTACGCAAAAAGTTATAATTCGCTTCATTTCTGCCTGATTAAAAAGGCATTAATAAAATAGTCGGGAATTTTTCCTGGGTGTGCGCAGTAAAAATAAAGCATTCCTGCAATTAAAACGCAAAACCAGACGACCGGAGCATTTTTATAGATAAACGCCTAATGTTAAAAGCTAAACGCAAAATCCACAATGCACAACGCAGGGAAATATACGTTAAGCCTTTGGCATTCAGCCTTCAGCGTTAAGCCTTAGCCATTCGGCAATAATTTCTACAATTCATACAGGCATTGCCATATTTCCCAATAAAGGGCATGGCACCCGAATTGTGCGTTTTGCCATTTGTTATGCATCGGGTTACAATATTATTGACTTTAACATCTCTATTATGAAAAATGTAAATGCCTTTGAAGAGAAAGCGAAACTCATTCGCAAATGGTGTCTTGTTTCAACAACCGCAGCCGGGTCAGGACACCCCACTTCCTGTTTATCAGCAGCAGACCTTACAGCCGTTCTGTTTGATAAATACTTCACTTACGACGTTTCCAACCCTTTAAACATCTACAACGACCGGTTTGTACTTTCCAAAGGCCATGCGGCTCCCTTGCTGTACACCTTATTCGGTATGTGTAATGCCTACGATTTAAATGAGTTAAAAACATTAAGAAAATTCAACAGCCGCTTTGAAGGTCATCCCGTACCAAAATATAAATATGCAGAAGCTGCTACCGGATCTCTCGGCCAGGGGCTTTCGGTAGGATCAGGCCTGGCATTGGCCGCTAAAAGAGAAAAGCTGAACTACACCACATACGTGTTGTGCGGCGATGGAGAACTGGCCGAAGGTCAGATTTGGGAAGCCGCGAACTTTGCATCGTATCACCAGTTGAATAATTTAATTGTCATGTTAGATATCAACCGGCTGGCGCAAAGCGGAGAAACCATGTTTGGCCACCATATGGAGCAATATGAACACCGGTTCCGTGCTTTTAATTTCAGGGTAATTACAATCGATGGTCATAACTACGAAGAAATTGACCAGGCATTTGAGCAGGCACATAACAAAAATGCAAGCCAGCAGCCGGTAGCCATTATTGCCAAAACCATTAAGGGAAAAGGCATTTCTTTTATTGAAAATAAAGATGGCTGGCATGGCAAGCCATTAAAAGAAGAAGATCTGAAAAAAGCACTCGATGAATTGGGAACTATAAATGACAATGCACGTTTTGATCTCCGCAAACCAAAGCAAATGGTTTTGCCTGATTCTGCACATATGGATACCGATGTGCACCTTGATTTTGATAACGCCAAAACATATGCAACCCGCGAGGTTTTCGGGCAGGCGCTGGAACAGATCTCCAAAAATGTACCGGCTATGTATGTGCTGGATGCCGATGTAAAGAATTCCACCTTTACCGAAGATGTTTTAAAAGTCAATCCGGAACATTTTATTGAATGTTTTATAGCAGAACAGAACATGGTATCTGTAGGAGCCGGTTTATCAAGGATCGGTAAAGTACCTGTAATGGCTACCTTCGGCGCTTTCTTCACAAGGGCTGCCGATCAGATAAGAATGGCAAGGGTTTCTGAAGCCAATATAAAATTTGTAGGATCGCATGTAGGCGTTTCTATCGGGGAAGACGGCCCGTCGCAAATGGCACTGGAAGATATTTCTTTATTTGGAACACTGCCCGACACAGTTGTATTACAGCCCTGCGATGCTGTTTCCACTACCGCCCTGGTGCCTCGTATGATTGAACATCACGGCTTTGTATATATGCGCACACTTCGTCCGAAAACAAAATTGTTGTATAAGCAAGATGAGCAATTTACTATAGGTGGTTCCAAAATACTCCGGCAGTCAGATGATGATATGCTTACTGTGGCAGCCACCGGCATCACGGTGTTTGAAGCACTGGAGGCCGCTGACATGTTGAAACAGGAAAATATAAACATCAGGGTAGTGGATTGTTATTCCATAAATCCGGTTGACAAACAAACATTATTGGCTTGTCTGGACGCTACCCATACAAAATGCATCATTACAGTAGAAGATCACTTTGAGCATGGCGGGCTCGGCGATTTTGTCGCTTCAGCTATTGCTACCGAAGGTGATTATGTAGAAAAGATGGCTGTAACAAAAATATCTCAATCGGGCAAACAGGAAGAATTATTGCGCGATGCAGGTATTGATGCAACAGCCATTGCGGCTAAAGTAAAAAAGGTAGTAAAGTCAAACAAAAGAGTAGGGGCGGCCTTATAGGCAACCCTACTTATCTATCGCAAAGGCCAGCAATACATTTCCTTGTAACTGGCCGAACATGCCATAGCCCGAATTCACAAACAACATACCATTGCTGATAACAGGGGGCGGACCATCTATGGCTCCGCCATGACCCTTTATACCATTTACAGTTTCAAAATCCTGAACTGTGTCAAACTCCCAGATTACCTTTCCGGTAGCGCTATCGTATGCACGGATAATTCCATCCAATCCACCGGCCCACACAATACCGGGCGTTACAACAGGTGCTGCAGAATTTGCACTCAGACAACCCTTTCTTCCTGTACAAACAGGCGCCGCGGTTTTCCATATCATTTTACCGGTAAAAAGATCCAGCGCATATACGCCGGGTAATACTTTAGTCATAGTGTCTTTCTTATCAACCGCATATATATTATCTGCATTACAGGCATATACGTAGTTGCCATCAGTGGCCATACCCCAGTGTATGCCGCCCAGCATACCTCCTTTGCCGATTTTGGTTTTCCAGATCATCTTTCCATTCTCAGGCCATACAGCATGCACCACGCCCGATTTTTGTCCGGCCACCAGCACCTCTTTGCCATCTTTTCTTTTTACGAGAATGGGCGCCATTCCAAAATCAAGATCGGGGCCTACGGTATCCGGACAATTATTAAATCCCGGGCAGGCTAAATTATAAG
>Ga0105239_10007050_pt1 | contig 12933 bp, 5 predicted proteins | sample KBSC44metaG_FD_92761 | JGI IMG/M metagenome (GOLD analysis project Ga0105239, IMG submission 92761) | Corn rhizosphere microbial communities from Kellogg Biological Station, Michigan, USA - KBS C4-4 metaG | ecosystem: Host-associated > Plants > Roots > Rhizosphere > Soil | place: Michigan, USA...
CCCGTCAGCGAACCGGTGCCGACGTCGAACGTCGTATCGCCGCCGTAGCTCGCGGTGATGGTGTGGTTGCCTGAGGTCAGCGTTGTCGATGCGAACGTCGCCACGCCGGAAGCGTCAAGCGTGCCGCTACCGATGGATGTGCCGCCGTCGAGGAACGTGACCGTTCCCGTCGGCGTGCCGGTTCCGGGCGGTGTCGGCGCAACGGTCGCGGTGAAGGTCACCGATTGCCCGAAGCGCGACGGATTCGCGGACGAGGTCAGCGACGTCGTCGTCGGCAATTTCTTCACGACCTGCGGGTTGCCGGCCAATGAACCGGAACTGCCGTTGAAATTCGCATCGCCCGCGTAGGTCGTGGTGATCGTGTGATTGCCGACCGTCAGCGTGGATGTCGCGAATGTCGCGACACCACCGCTCAGTGTTCCAGAACCGATCGCACTGCCGCCGTCGAGGAATGTCACCGTGCCGCCCGGCGTTCCCGCGCCGGGGGCCGAGGCGGAAACCGTCGCCGTGAATGTCACCGACTGGTTGAGCGTGGACGGATTCTGCGACGACGTCACCGCCGTCGATGTGTTGGCCTTGATGACCGTTTGCGGATTGAGCGAGCTGCTGCTGCCGTTGAAGTTCGTATTGCCGGCATAGACGGCCGAGATCGCATGAGCGCCGACGCTCAGCGTGGTTGTCGACACCGTCGCGACACCGCTACTCACCGTGCCAGAGCCGATGGGGGTTGCGCCATCCATGAACGTCACGCTTCCGCCCGGTGCTCCTGCGCCGGGCGCCACCGCGGTGACGGTCGCGGTGAATGTAACCGATTGACCGAACGTCGACGGATTGATGTTCGAGGATACGGTCGTCGCGGTGTCGGCTTTTTGTACGACTTGATCCGGCGTCACGCTGCCAGCACTGCCGAGCCAGTTTGCGTTCTCGTCGTAGATCGCTTGCACGGTGTGCGTGCCGACCGCGAGACCCGCGGGCGAATAGGAAGCCTGCCCGTTGACGTCGAGCGTCGGCGCAGAAACTTGCGTGCCGTCGACGAGGAAGCGAACGGTCGAGCCGGCGACGGAAAGATTGTGCGGTCCGGTCGGAATGACCGTCGCCGTGAACGTCAGCGCTTGTCCGAACACCGACGGGTTGACGCTGCTGACGACGCTGGTCGCTGTCGGCGCCTTGACGCTGAAGCTGCGCGTCACCGGCGAGGCGACGTTGCCCGCGATATCGGTCTGCACGACCGAGATCGTCTGCGGACCTTGCAGCAGACCGGACGTGCAACTCCACGTTCCATCCACCGCGGCCTGGAACGAGGCACAACCGGAACCTGATCCGCTGGTGGTGATGACGATGTCCGCGGTCGATTCCGCCGAGGTGCCGCTGATCGTCGGATTCAGCGCCTGATTGCTGCCGGCCACCGGATTGACGACGACGATGGCCGGATTGATCTCGGCATCGACCGTGACCGACACCGTGCCCGACAGTGAGCTGTCGCCGATGCCGCTTTGCGTTTGCGTGCCGATCGAATACGTCGTGCGCGGCACGCCGTTCAAGGTCGGCGTCAGCGCAAAGGTGCCGCTCGCCGGACAAATCTGTCGCGTGCGCGGCAGCGTGTTCGCGCCGTCGACGAGCAGATACACCGTTTCGCCTTCGCTGCAGGTGCCGGTGAAGGTCGGCGTGGTGTCCTTGGTGATGTTGTCGGTGTTGCTGCGGCCGCTGTCGCTCGCGATGTCGAGGTCGGGCGTGCTCGCGCCGACGATAGCGGGATCGGCCTGATAACGCGTCAGCGCGAAATCGCTGCTGATGATGAACGACGTCGCCAATGCGCGGCCGATCATCGCGCCCGAACTGTAGACGTAGCCGTTGATCGCCTCGCCCGGATCGCTGCCGATCGTGGCGCGGCGCCAGCCGGCGTCGCCGTAGGTCGCGTCGAGAGTGCCGTTCCAGTTGAAACGGCCGACGGTGATCTGGCGGTTGAGGAAAAAGCCGGGATTCGCCGCATCGGGCTGCGAACTTTCGCCGAAGGCGACGATCTTCTCATCGTGCTGCAACGCGACCGAATTGATCGCACCCACATAACCCGATGCGACCGGATCGAGCTCCTTGACGCCGGTGGTGTTGAACGACGTGTCCAGCGCACCGTTGACCGTGAAGCGCGCGAGCAGCCAATTCGCCTTGGTCGTCACGACCGCCGGCGAACCGGATGTCGTCTGCACGACGACCTGTCCGCCGATGACGATCTTGTAGTCGGTCGCGTTCGCCGTATCCAGATCGGGCAGCAGTTGCAGCGAACGCGCGTCGAACGAATCGTCGTTGTTGTCGTCGAACGCGAGATTGTTGACGATCACTTTTCCGTTGGTGCCGAACGTCGTATCGACGGCGCCGTTGCTCCCGAGCACGCGCGTCAGGCACATCTTGAACACGCCGCCGATGACGCATTGCCCGGCGGCGACGATGTTGCCGCTCGGATCGATCGCGATTGCCTTGAGGACATCGGCGCCGCCGCCCATGTCGACAGTTTGCAAACCGTCGCCCGAGAACGAGGTGTCGAGACTTCCATCAGTGTTCAATCGCGCGAACGCGAACGCGCCGCTATTGCCGGCGATGTCGCCGCCGACGACGATCTTGCCGTTGGACTGCACCGCCACCGCTTTGCCTTCAGAGTTGGTGCCCCAGGTTCCGGTCGCGATGCCGTCGCCGGAAAACGCCGTGTCAAGCGCGCCGGTTTTCAGATAGCGCAGCACGACGAAGTTCTGCGTGGAGGCCGAACTGCTGCTGCCGACGACGACGATGCGGTTGTCGTTCGGTGACGCCGCGCTCGTATCCATGGCGACGCCGAATCCGAAATCCGCTGAGCCCGCGCCGAAGCCGCGCACGTCCCAGCCGGAGGTGGCGAACGTGGTATCCAGCGCACCGGCCGCGGTCACGCGCGAGACCGCGAGATCGTAATCGCCCGAACCGTTGAGCGTGTAGCCGGTCATCACGATGCTGCCGTCGGCCTGCACGGCGAGTGCGGCGGAGGTATCGCTGCTGCCGCCGGTGATGAACGCGTTGTATTTGCCGCCGGTGCCGAAACTGGTGTCGAGCGCGCCGGTCGTGGTGTAGCGCGCCGCGGCGATGGTGTTGAGCGTGCCGCCGGCTGTGCCGACCGCCGTTACGAATCCGGAAGAATCGACGGCGAGGTCCTGCGCGAAATCGCTTTGTCCGTTGAAGTCGGTGCTGGTCGCGTATTCGGTGGTGGAGAGATCGGCGCTCAAGCGTGCGACCCTGAAATCGACACCGCTGCCCGAGGTGCCGCTCGCGTACACCTTGCCGGCGGCGTCGAGCCGCACGCGATAACCGACATCGTTGGTGTCGGCACCGAGATTCGGCGCGATCTGCACCGTACTGTCGGCGGTCGTATAGCGCGCCACGAGGAATCCCGCGCCCTGGCCGGTGACGACGATATGGCCGTCGCTCTCGATCGCCACGCCGCGAAACTGCGTCATGCCGTTCGGGGTTCCGAAGAATTTGCCGCTGGTGCCGGTCAGGCTGTTCGATGCCGTATCGAGCTGGCCGCTGGAGGTGAGCAGTGCGATGACGCCCTGCGAGGTCGTGGTCTTCGTGCCGACGACGACGAGACGATCCTGCGCGTGCGAGGCACCCTTGAGCACGGCGACGTCGAACGCACGGTCCGAGCCGCCCATGTCGAGGACTTGCCAGCTGTTGTTGCCGAATCCGGTGTCGGGTGTGCCGTCGGTGTTGTAGCGGCGGATCACCCAGTCGCGTCCCGTCGCGAAGTCCGACCAGCCGACGACGACGAGCTTGTCGTCGCGATCGAACGTCATGCCTTCGATGCGTCCGGCGCCGGTCGCATTCGGCGGCGACGACTTGTCGATGCCGGTGCTGTTGAAGGTCAGATCGAGCGCGCCGTCGGTCGTATAGCAGGCCACGCCGAACACATGATCGCTGATGCCGCCGCCGCAGAAACGCGCGCCGGTGGAATTGGCCGCCATCGCGTTGATGTGGTCGTCGAAACCCATGTCCGTCTGCGCGATGCCGCCGCTGCCGAAGCTCGAATCCGTGGTGCCGTTCGTGTTCATGCGAACCAGCACGTAGTCCTTGTACAACCCGTTGTTCGAACCGCCGCCGATGACGATCTTGCCGCTCGGCTGCACGATCAACGCGCGGCTGTCGGCCGGAACCTGGACGGTCGCGTAATTGAAGGACGCCTTGCCGTCAGTGGAAAAGCTCGGATCCAGATCACCGGACGGATCCAGTGTCGAGGCAGCCGACGAGAACGCGAATGCGAACGCAAGAAAACCGCCGAGGGCGCGTGCGCTCGGAGAGAGAATTCGACCGATCATCTTAAATACCCCGATTCAATATCGCGCGCATGTGCGCGATCCCAGGCGGGAACGCGTCGCGTGGCGAACAAAATTAGACACGAGCAAGGCAGTCCGGCCGCGTAGGCGCGGCGACACTCGGATGCATGGATTCATTGCTCCCCCCAGAGCTACGAAGTCTTCGAAGATCCGAAGACACGTGGGCATATTAGCACCGCGCGCGATGCCGGATGTGATGGAGTTGCCGGGTTTGGAATGTATGGTCTGTGTGCAATTTGCACTGTCGAAGCGATTTCTCGATCTTTCGGCAGCGCTCCATCTAGGCGGCATCATCTATTCGGATTAAAGGGCGGGCGACGTCCACAGGATTAGCCGAAGTGAGCGATAGTCGCCGAACATCCTTCGACTAGCCGATCGCCGCGTGGCTTGATGCGCGGTTGTAGCATTGCCAGTTTTCGCTCATTCGCTTTGAAGCAGAATTTTCAACGATCTTCAGAACTCGTGGCCGTCGGTGAAGATCGAATCACCTTGCATGCGCAGCACCGCGAAGTCGAAATCGTTGATGCCGTTGCCGGTATCGCGCTGCCAGAGGCGTGAGCCGGTCAACAGAATACGGCCTTTGTCGAATGCGAGAGTTCCGCGGGCGTGGTCGATCGGCTGCGCGTCGTCCCGCCGCGGGAAGAGGAAAGCGGCCAGCGCATCGGATCCCCCGCCGACCGTGGCAAAGCCCGAATCGGGCTGCAGATATCCAAAATCGAGTTTGGTTGCGAAGAAGGCTCGCAGCGGATTGTTCGTGTCGGTCGGCGCTGCCGCCGCCGTGCCGGCGATGTAGTCACCGGCCACGCCGGAGCTTGCCAGGCCGCCGAGCCGCGTTTCGTCGAAAACGTGGATGCGGTGGTGGATCGGCGCGAGCTGGCTGTCGATGAACAGCGATCCGAGCGGAGTCAGCCGGGCCACGACGACGTCGCTCTTGCTGCCGTACAACGCGTCGCCGGCCACGGTCAGCAGTCCGTAATTCACGGCGATGGCGCCGATGCGCTCGTCGAACGTGCTCGACTGATCGTCGGAGCCGAAGCTGAAGGTTCGTTTGCCCTGATAGATAAGGCTCCCGCTGCAACTCGCTGCGTCCGGACAGAAGTCGGTCACGGCGCTGCCGTCGGAAACGGAAATCTTGGCGATCGCGAAATCATTGGACTGAGCGAACCCGCCGACATAGGCATAGCCGCCGACGTATGCATTGACGCCATCGACGGCGATCGCAAACGCCTCGTCGTCGTCGCCGCCGCTGTGCGTCGGGCTGACGTCGAAAGGAATCGACTGAATGCCATCACCGCCGCCGAAACTCGCAAGCGGTTGCAGCGTCGTGGAACCGAGCCGTATCACGGCGAAATCGTAATCGCCCGGATCGTTGCGCTGGACTGAACCGGCAATCAGCACGTCGTTGACCTGCGTATTGCCGCCGCCGGAGCCGACCGTGGTGACGGCATAGGCGCGATCGTCGCCGTTGGTGGTGTAGTTGATCGGGATGAAGCGGCAGCCGTTGGTGCCGATCGCGTTGTCGGTGGTGCCGTCGGCGTTGTAGCGGCAGACGAACGGATCGTTGGCCAGCGGATTCATCGCGTATCCGACCACGATCACGCGGCCGACGGAATCCATCGTTGCATCGGTGAGTGTCGGGTTGGCCGGCAGCGGATGGTCGACCGCGCCGGCACCGGCGGCGTAACCAGTGTCGACGTTGCCGTTGGCCAACAGCCGCACGAGGCCGACCCGCGCGTAATCCACGTAGCCGACGGTCACGTAGCGGCCCTGCTTGTCGACTAGCGTGCGCAGGGCGCGGTCGAGTTTTGCCACGGACTTGTCGAAGCCGAGCGCGTACGCGCCGTCGTTGGAAAAGCGCGGATCCAGATCGCCTTCGCGCGCGCCGGCGGCGCAGGCCGTCAGAGCCAGAACGAGTGCAGTAGGATGACGCAACATGTAAGGTTCCCTCATCGACGACGGTCCGCAGCGGAGCGCACCGCGCGCTTTTTGCGACCGTCCACAGCGGTTACGCAGTGCGGCGGCGAAAGCGGCAATTAGCGGCGAGGGGAGGGTGAGTCGATCGAGGCAAGCAGCGCGGCGGTGGCCTTCGTGTCCGGATGATCGCTTCCGAGCTTGCTTTGCTGCGTGCTCAGCGCACGCTCGAGTAGCGGCCGGATCGCTGCGGCCCGTTCGCCTTGTGCGCGACGTACGAGCGCGAGTTGCAACAGGCACGCCGCGGTGCGCGGGCCGTCGGGGTAGTTGTCTGCGTCGTAGCCGGCGAGCGCTTGTTCGAGCTGCTCGCGCGCGCTCAACAGGTTTCCACGCTCGCGCAGCACGCGGCCGAACAACGTGCGCGTCCAGGTGTACTGCGTTTCATCGCCCTTGAACGCCTCGATTTCCTCAGCCAGGCCGGTGCGCAGGATACGTTCGGCATCGGCGAGGCGATTTTGGCGCTCGAGCAACAGAGCATAGGTATTGCGCGCCGACACGCGTGCCCGTGGCGGGTCGATCTGCTGCCCCAACTCGAAGGCCTGTTCCAGCAGTGGCGCGGCGCGCTCCAGGTCGCCCGCTTCCAGCAGCGCACCGCCGTAGCCGGTCAAGGCCGCGCGGGTGTTCGGATGCTGCGTGCCAAGGGCCGCTTTGAAGATGTCCCAGGCTTGTGAGAAGCGTGGCGCCGCCTCGGCATAGCGATGTTGCGCGTAAAGCATGACGCCGTAGTTATTGAGCACGGAGGCAACTCGCGCGTTGGTCGCGCCGAATATATCCTTGCGCAAGGCGATGTTCGCCACGAACATCGGTTCGGCTTCCGCGTAATGGCCCGCCTGGGCGAGCGACTGTGCCAGCTCGCCTTCGCTTTCGGCAGTCAGCGGATGTCGCGGGCCGCGCACTGCGGTGTGCAGAGCAACCGCTTCGCGCAGGTGTGCGATTGCCTGATCGGTCTGCGCGTTGGCCTGCTCGATCGATGCAAGGCCGTGCAGCCGCAGGGCGACGGCGGGTGATCCCGGATCGGATGCGCGCATCAGATCGAGCGCTTGGGTCTGCAGCGACAATGCTTCTTCGTAGCGGGTCTGCAGACGACGCAGTTCGGCCAGGCTGTCGAGTGCATTGGACAGATCCGACGGTGTAATCACCGGTTCGGCGCGCATCGCGGCGACGACATGCGTGAGACGCACATCGGCAGCATCGAGTTGCCCGCGCTCGGCATCGATGCGCCCGTGCACGAGTTCTGCTTGCAGCCACAACGGATCATGTTCGCTGCGGCCGGCAAGGAGCGTCACCGCAGCGCCGATGCTGGCGCTCGCGTCATCCAGACGCGTCACCTCGAATTGCGCCTCAGCCAGGCGCAGCCAGGTGCGTGGGAGTTCGTCGCCGGCAATGCCTGCGCTCGCCAGCGCTGCCCGTGCCTGTTCGAGGAGCGCGATGGCGCGGTCGCTCTCACCGATCGAGGTGTAGATCGCGCCCAGGTCCGACAGCATCGCGCCGCGAACTTCCGGTGTGTCGCGCAATTCGTTTCCGGCGCGCCGCGCGCCCTCGTCGAGCACTTCGCGCAGCGGGATGTCGCGCCCGCGCGCCTGTTCCGGATCAATGGCGCCGAACAGTCGCGTCGTGAAGTCGCGCACCGCGCGCGCGGTTGCCGCGTTGCGCACCGCGATGCGCGCCTGCCATGCCGTGGCGGTCACGCCCATCAGCGCAGTCAGTGTCACGAGCAGTCCCGCAGCCACGCCGACACGATGACGCCGCACGAACTGGGCGATGCGACGTAACCGCGGCGTCGGGCGGCTCAGCAGCGGCCGGCGATCGAGCCAGGCGCGCACGTCGGCAACGAACGCATCGACACTCGCGTAGCGCTGTTCCGGCGCCTTGGCCAGTGTGATCTCGACGATCTGCGCGAAATCGCGATCCAGCGCGCGGCGCAGCGCCGCCACCGAGGTCGATCGCGCTGCGGCGATCGCCTCGGCGTCGACGCCATCGCGAAGCAGCGCGCGCACCGGGCGCTGCGGCACATCCTCGAGCACCGCGCGTGCGATCGCCTGGCGCGACGTCGTGCCGATACGGTACGGCGCCACGCCGCAGGCGAGCTCGTAAAGCAGCACGCCGAGGGCGTAAACATCCGTGGCCGTGGAGACGGCCTCGCCGCGGATCTGTTCCGGTGCGGCGCAGGCCGGCGTCAGCAACTGCGTGCCGCTCTGGGTCTGCTCGACGTCGTCGTCGGCAAGGAGTTTGGCGATGCCGAAATCCAGTAGCTTGACGCTGCCGTTCGCGTCAACGAGCACGTTCGCCGGTTTCAAATCGCGATGCACGACCAGGTTGCGGTGGGCATACGCGACGCCATCGAGCACGTCGAGGAACAACCGTGCGCGCTCGCGCAAGGACAGCCGGTGCGCGTCGCACCATTGTGTGATCGGCTGGCCCGCGACGTATTCAAGCGCGAGCCAGGGCCGGCCTTCCGCATCGACGCCGCCATCCAGCAAGCGCGCGATGCGATCATGCGCAAGGCGCGCGAGGATGCCGCGCTCCCTCCGGAACCGTGTGCGCAACTCTGGACTGTCGAGACCGCGGCGAATGCGTTTGAGCGCAACACGTTGGCGGAAGCCTGGTTCGTCGCGTTCGGCGAGCCACACCACACCCATGCCGCCGCGTCCGATGACTTCGAGCGTGCGAAACGCGCCGATGCGCTCGCCGGCGTTCTCGTCGTCGAATCCGTCCGCGATCAACGGGGCGGCCCAAGCGACAGCACCGGCTTCCAGGTCTGCTGCGCCGTCATGTGCGCGCAACAGCGTCTCTATTTCAACGCGCAGTGGCGGCGATGCATCGGCAAGCAGGCGGGCGCGTGTCGGCATATCGGCGTCGACACACGCGGCGAACAATTCGCGCACGAGTCGCCACGGTTCGGACGTCACATTCATCTCCATGCCAGACGGACCGTGCGTACTACGAAAAGCGGCTTCATGAACGGCAATCGTCCGGCGGCGGGCCGATGCCGAGATCGCGAGCGAGCCAGGCACGCGCGAGCATCCAGTCGCCGCGCACGGTGCGCTCCGACAGATCAAGCTCGCTGGCGATTTCGGCGAACGTGAAGCCGCCAAAGAAGTGCCACTCCACGACCTTGGCCGCGCGCGCATCGTTTTCGGCGAGGCGTGAAAGCGCTTCGTCGACGACCAGCAGCTCCTCGGCGCGCTGGTCGGGCGTGGCGTGCGCTGCGTCGATGTCGGTATGTGCTTCGCGTCCGCCGCGTTTGTCTGCGAGTCGCCGCCGCGCCTGGTCGATCAGGATCTGCCGCATCGCGCGCGCGGCGAGGCTGTAAAAATGGGAGCGGCTCGCAAGTAAGCCCGCATGATGGGTTGCGAGTTTGGCGTAAGCTTCGTGGACGAGGGCGGTCGTGTTCAATGTCGCGGCGGCGTTGCGACGCAATTCCGCGGCGGCCATGCGCTTGAGTTCGGCGTAAAGTACTGAGAATGCCTCGTCGGCGGCGTGCGCATCGCCACGCTGCGCGCGATTCAACCGACCGGTGATGTCGTCATTCTCCATAGGCAGCCCCCAGACCTACGGCGAAACGTACCGCAAATCTCCGCGCATGGCACCCGCGCAATGCCATGGTGGATTATCGCAACGACATGGCTGACGATTCGCGGGTCAGCACGGCGCGGGTTCGATGCATTTGGATGCTGGTGTCGTCTATGATTCTGCAGGCTGTTGCGTTGACGACGCGAATCGTCTTGACGGCTGATCTGCAGGGGGGCGCTGTGACAGGTGACATCACTCAATTGCTCGACGACGTCGCCGCCGGCAAGGCGGGTGCGGAAGAGCGTCTATACACGATTGCGTACGAACAACTGCGACGCCAGGCGTATCGGCATTTGCGCAAGATGCATACGCCGATCACGCTCAATCCGACCTCGCTGTTGCACGAGGCGTGGCTGAAATATTCGCACAGCTCCTCGCGCGCTTCGTCGGGTCGGCACTTCTACAACATCCTTTCGACGGCGATGCGGCAGATCGTCATCGATCTGGCGCGCCAGAAGGGCGCGGAAAAATACGGCGCCCACATGGTGCGCGATGAACTGTCCGAAGACATCGAGGAACATCACGCGCATTCGATTGAGATGCTGGTTGCGATCGACCGCGCGCTGACCGAGTTGAAGGAACACGATGCAGCGCTGGCCGAGCTGGTCGAGTGGCGCTATTTCCTCGGCATCGGCGTGGAAGAGATCGCGCGCGAACGCGGCGTCGACGTGCGCACGGTGCGGCGGCACTGGGATCTGGCGTGCGTGTTCCTCGCCAACGCTATCGGCTCCTGACCGAAACACGGAAGCGCTCACGCGCGACTTTCCAGCGGCCGCGCTCGGCGAGCATCGTCACGCGTACGAAGTGGATGCGGCCGTCGACGCGCATCGAGAGTGTCAGGTCGGCCGTATCGCCGCGCTGCGCACAGCCGTAGACATGGATGTTTTCCGAATAGGAATCGCACCACAGGCCGAACATCACGTCGAAATCGTCCATGCGCATCATCTCGCGCAGCGACGCGTTGAACTGCTGCGTGGAATGGCCGACGAGCTGCGCGATGTCGCGTGCCGCGATCGCGGCGAGAAACGCGCGATAGCTGCGTTCCGGCGATGCGTCCGCGCGGGCGAGGGTGAAGCCGGAGGTTTCGCAAACCACGGTGTTCATCATGTCCGTCTCTCGTTGTCTTCATCGGATCAATACGAGAGAGCGGCGTCGATCGGACATTGTTTGCGCAAAAAAAAGCCCGCCACGATGTGGCGGGCGAAGTTGCAGGGAAACGGGTTCAGTGCTTCTCGAGATCGTCGGCGAAGATGGTGTCGTACATCGCCGAGTTGACGCTAATGCAGTTGCCGATCTCCGAGGTATTGCCGAACGCATCGGTCAGCGTGAGGGAGACGTCGTGGCCCGACTGCAACGCCGCGAGCGTTGTCTGCATCGACACGGTGGATTTGCCCGAAGCAATGTCCACCACGTGCGCACCCAGATACGTTTCGGCGTGACCGCGCTGTCCGTCGCAGCCGGCGCTGTCGTAGGCGTCGAGACGATATTGGCCCGCATCCGGAACGTTCACCTGCGCGGTGATCAACACCGACACATCGGTTTGCGGCAGCGGCTTCTTGCCGAGCGCATACAACGCCTGCGCGACCGGATAGTTGATCAGGTAATTGGCGCCGCTGTCGCCGTCGCCGTTGTCATTCGCATCGGGTCCGGCGTTGCCGAGGTCGATGTCCAGACCCGGATTGCCCAGACCGTTGGAACTCATCGTATTGCCGCGCACACGGTTGATCAGTCCGCTGTTGACGCGCACGCCGCCCTGCGCCATGCCGTTGACGGTGTTCGACAGATACGTGTACGAACCGAGCACGTCGCCGGTCGCGTCGTGGCCGACCACGTTGTCGTTGCCGTCGATGCGCACGCCGAGTCCGGAACCGAAGCGCACGTTGCCGAGCGTGTCCAGGCCGATCACGTTCTTCTGCACCGTCACCTGGTCGGCGCCGTTGATCCAGATCGCATCGTACGCGCTGCCGACGACACGGTTGCCGACCACATAGCAACCGTTCGCGCTGATGTTGAGGCCGGTGTTGTTCGGCAGCAGCGTGTAACCGTCGGTATCCAGGCCGATCCAGTTTCCGCTCACCTGGCAATCGCCGCGCGACAGCGTGAGCGTGTTCTGAAGCTGCACGGCCATTCCGATTCCGTCGAGAACGCCGAACACGTTGCGCGCGGATGCTTCGAGCGCGCCGATGGTGAGACGGCCGGTCACGTTCACGCCTGCGGTGATGTGATCGGTGCCGTTCGCATCGAGCGATGTCGCGGTGCCGACGGTCGCGCCGAACACGTTGCCGTGGATGTCGTGGTCGTGGCCGCCGAGCAGCAACATCGCCTGGGTGAACTTGCCGAAGCCCAGTCCATCGACTTCGAGCTTCGCGCCCGTCGCATTCGACGGCACGCGCAGCGCAAAGGGCTGGCGCGAATTGGGCTGCAGCGCCACGCAGACTTTTGCGTCAAAGCCGTTCGGATCGTCATTGGCCTTGGTGCCGACCTGCGAGTAGCCGTCGATCTTCACCGGTGTGGTGATGTCCGGCAGCGGCGAAGCGAGCGCGATGATCTGCGGGCAGGGTGCGGCGATGGCGAATTCGATCAGGGCCGGATTCGGCGAGGAGTTGGCCAGCGTGATCGCGTTGCGCAGCGTGTTCGGTCCGTTGTCGGCGAGACTGGTGACGACGAAACTGGTCTGATCGCTGATGGGCGACTCGTACGCGCCCATGTCCGGCGCACTGCCGATCGGCCGCGGATTGCCCTTGATGTCTTTTGCCGGCACGCTGAAACCGTGGCCGGTGCCGCCGCTGTTGACGGCGGGCGAAGCGGCCTGCAGCGCGTAGTTGCCGGTCGCGGGCGAGACCCACTGCGGCGGCGAATCGATCTGGTGGATGGCGGCGGCGTTCAGGCGCTCGTACGACGGCGTCATGCTGTGAAAGATGCTGTCGTACACCGTCAGCTCGAAATCGAGCACCTGACCCTGCGGGCCTTCGGCGCCCGGGATCGCGGCGATCAGCGGCGGCGCGCCGTTGGAGTTCCAGAAGATGCTGTTGTTGAA
>Ga0105239_10007053_pt1 | contig 12932 bp, 12 predicted proteins | sample KBSC44metaG_FD_92761 | JGI IMG/M metagenome (GOLD analysis project Ga0105239, IMG submission 92761) | Corn rhizosphere microbial communities from Kellogg Biological Station, Michigan, USA - KBS C4-4 metaG | ecosystem: Host-associated > Plants > Roots > Rhizosphere > Soil | place: Michigan, USA...
CTGTGTGGCGTCAAGCCGCACGTGCTGCGCTATTGGGAACAGGAATTCCCGAATCTCAAGCCGGTCAAGCGCCGCGGCAACCGCCGCTATTACCAACGCCATGACGTGCTGATGATCCGCCAGATCCGCTCGCTGCTGTACGATCAGGGCTTCACGATCACCGGTGCGCGCCAGCGCCTGGAAGGCCAGCAGGGGCGCATGGAAGTGAGCATTTCCAACCAGATCGTGCGCCAGGTGCGCATGGAGCTCGAAGAAGTCCTGCAAATCCTTCGCCGCTGACTCGGCGGCCCTCTGCTACAATTAATCCAATCGTTCACCGCCAAGTCGGGGCGTAGCGCAGCCTGGTAGCGCATCTGCCTGGGGGGCAGGGGGTCGTGGGTTCGAATCCCGCCGCCCCGACCATTGTGCGGTTGAGCGTCACAAGGTAGGTGAGGAATTTTCTGGCTCGATTTCGAGCGTGGCAATTCCGCGCTGACTCGGTCATCGATTCGCCGGGGTGCGCCACCGGTCCCTGAAGCCGGTTTTTTCGTCGAGCCACGCTCGATCAGCGGTGTGGCTCGACGCGGTCGGATCTCATCCCCAGCCAGATTCGCGACGGCGCCATTGAGACTGCCCGAGAAAGTTCCATTTAACAAACTTGCGCTATGCTGAGAGTCGATCGATGTCGAAGTGTCGGATCAAGCATTGTTGTTTCATGAGCACCAAAAATAATGCGATAAGAACTCGGGGATTGGCGTGGCAGGTTTTCAGCTGAACACATTGCACGCCTGTCTTGCCCGGCTTTCGACAGCACGCGGCAATGCCCGCGCAGGATTAATCGCGGATATTCTGATCAGCGTGGCCTTGCTCGGTGCAGGTCTTTGGCGCAATGAGATCGGTATCACCGCGGCGGTTGCGACCATTTTTTCTGGGCTGATGCTCTTCAGCCTGGTGGAATATGTCTTCCATCGTTGGCTCTTTCATGGCTATGCCGGGCTGTTGGCACAAGGGCATCGTCAGCATCACGAGGACCCGACCGGTTACGATGCGCTGCCGTTCTTCATGCCGCCGCTCGCGATGCTGGCATTGGCCAGCATCCTGGGCGCGGTTGCGCCAACGAGCATTGCCCTGCTGCTGACCGGCGCGCTGGCCGCGGGATATGCCGCATACGGACTTGGCCATACGACGATACACGGCAAGCGTTTCCAGCAACCTCTGGTCAGACGATGGGCCGCCAGCCACCACATTCACCACCACCACCCCGACCGGAATTTCGGTGTGACCACGCCACTTTGGGATATCGTGCTGGGCACTCGTTATGTGCCGACGCGAGGGCAGGGCGAGCGCTAATGATTGCGACGATGGCGCTGGAAGGATTTGAAACGTGAGCGTGTGCAACGGATTCAAGACATGCGTCGCGCCGGCACCCTGATTGTTGGCGCGCTGGCCGCGACTCTTGCGGTGCCATTCATCCTTGGCGGCAAGCAAGCGCTGCTGCAGGCCCTGGATTTCCCCTTGCGCGGATATCTGGCCTTGTTGGCAGTCATGGCGGCTTGCTGGCTGGCACGCGCGTTGAAACTGCGATTACTGCTGCATCGGCTCGACCTGCGGCCGGGGTTTGCACGCATATTTGCGATCTCGTTGGCGACGGATTTCGCTTTTATCAGTACGCCGGGCGGCGTTGCCGGTTACGCAGCCGGCATCTACTACGTGCGCCGCGAAGGCGGATCGCTTGGCGCCGCTACAACGATCACAGCGGCGGATCAGCTGCTGGATCTCGCCTTTTTCGCGCTGGCGCTGCCGATTGCCGGCATGACGTTGCTTTCTTCCGAGTTGCCCGCGCCATTGACAATGTTGGCGTTTGGCGCAAGCGCGCTGATGGTCGCGCTCGGTGCAGTCATAGTGATAGCGCGGTGCAGGATCATGCGCTGGCTGGTCGGCAGCAACGCGTTAACCCGGCGTTGGCCGAAACTGCGCCGCAGGCAGCAAACGCTGCACGATTTCCTGTTAAGTGTGGGCACACAGATGCGTCTCCTCGTTGGAGGCGGAGCGAAGAATCTGCTCGCACTGGCGAGCCTTACCGCGATTCAATGGCTGACGCGTTACGGTGCGCTCTGGGTCGTGCTCACCTTGCTCGGCCATAAGGTTCCGTTTGCCCTTACGTTGTTGCTGCAATCCCTGGTTCTGCATGCGGCAATGTGGACCGGCGTGCCTGCGGGCGGCGGTGGCGCCGAACTGGGCTTGAGCGCGACGCTTGCCCCGTGGGTGTCCATGTCCGACATGGCGACAGCGTTGCTGCTCTGGCGCGTAGCGACTTTTTATGTCTGCCTGATTGCCGGTGCAGTGGCGATCTCGGTGCTTGCGGGGCGGCGCTCACATTCAGCGCAGATGCGTTTGGTTGGACCGAAGGCGGTAGAAGAAACTGCCGCCTAGACGCTGGCTCCCGTCGTTGTCGCCGTTTTTTGATCCTCGTTTTTCAACCTTCACACGCTTGCCGCCTTCAGATCGAGACAGTGCAACACCAACGTCGGATCGGTAGGGTCGGGCTTGCGCGTGAAACCGAGATGCGCTGCCAGTTCCTGCATGGGTGCGTTGTCAGCGGCATCCACTGAATATATGCATTCGATCCCGCGCGAACGCGCCACATCGATCAACTGTTGCATCAGCAAAGTACCCAAGCCGCGATTTTGCCAATCGTCGCTGACGGCGACGGCGCACTCGCAGGTGACTCCATCCCGCCGTGCGTTGTAGCGGCAGACACCGATTTCGCGTTTGTATGCGCCTTCCGCGATCAAAGCGACAAACGCCACATCGCGTTTTTGATCGACGTCGACAAACGCCTTGAGCAGCTCGGGGCTCAGAGTCTTGACCTCGCCGAGAAAGCGGAAGCGGCGCGATTGATGCGAGAGCCGTTCGACAAACTCGCGCTCCAGGTCTGCATCGGTGCGAAGAATCGGGCGAATCAATACCGTTGTACCGTCGCGCAATTTGGCGACGCTGGTGCCGGCTTCCATCGGCGGCGGCGACAGACTCGTTTTGGTGGGAGTTTGGCTAAAGGTGTTCATCGATACACCAGTACGGGTATCTGGCTGTGCGTGAGCACTTTCTGGGTCTCGCTGCCGAGCAGGAAACCTTCGATGCCGCGCCGGCCGTGCGATGCCATCAGGATCAAGTCGCAGCCCTTCTTTTGCGCCGTCTTGATGATTTCCTTGTACGGCTGGTCGCTGCTCGCATGCGCGCTGTCGCAGTCGACGCCCGCGTTGCTCGCCACGCGCTTCGCATAGCGCAAATACAGATTCGCATGCTCAATGCCGGATTTTTCGTATTCCTTCGGCGTCATTTCGAGCAACTCGGCCTGGTAGGTGAACGTGTGGAATTTCGGAATCACGTGCAACGCGGTCACGCGCGCCTTGCACTGCCTGGCAAATCCGATCGCGTGCTTGATCGCTTTTTCGGAAAGCTTGGAACCGTCGGTGGGCACGAGAATGTGCTTGAACATCTTTGCTCTCCTCTCAACACTGGAATGCCGGTTCAACCCGAGTCCACGATAGCCGTCTTCGTGCGCGATACCTTGACCCATGTCAATGACAGGCGATTTGGCTTTCCGCGCTTGGGGACGTGTGCTTTTTGCGATCCTGTTGACCTAGATCACAGAGCCATGTCCGGTGACCTCTAGCATGCAATGCAAGCCTGCGCGGAGAGCGAGCGATGCAACCGGCCCCGGATCGTCTGTTTACGAGCCTGCTTCATTCGCTAACGCGTACGGCGGGCTTTTTGTTGCTCATGTTGATGTTGTGGTCGCAGGAATCCGCAGCGCTGCCGACCTTCAACCGCCAGACCGGCCAGAACTGCCTGGCCTGCCACGCGGGCGGCCAGTATCCGGAACTCACGCCTTATGGGCGGCTGTTCAAGCTGACCGGCTACACGCTGGGCGAACGCACACTGCCGTTTTCCGGAATGGCCGTCGCCAGCGACTCGAAAGTCAGCAACACCAGCAAGAGCGACGATCCGCAGGCGGATTTCCAGAAGAACAATTCGCTGATCTTCGCAACCGGAAGCGTATTCGCCGCCGGCAAGATCACCGACAACATCGGCGCCTTTCTGCAGGTGACCTACGACAATTACGCCAGTCAGTCGGACGACGGCAAGTTCCACGGGCACAGCAACGCCGACAATATGGACATCCGTTATGCCGACCGCTCGGTTGATGCCAATCGCGACTGGATCTGGGGTGTCAGCGTCAACAACAACCCTTCTGTTTCGGATGTGTGGAACTCGGCGCCCGCATGGATGCAGTACGTGCCGGTGCCAAGCCCGACGAGCAGTCGCTTCATTGATGGCACCACGCCGTATCCGGGCATCGCGGCCGGCGGCAACATCGCGGGCATAACCGGGTACTTCTACTGGAATCAAATGCTGTATGTGGAGGCGGGTGGTTACCGCACGGCGAAAGGTCCGGCTGCATTCATGAGCGCGGGCGTGGCGGAAGGCGACAAGACCAAATTGCAGGGGACCAATCCCTACTGGCGCGCGACGTTCACGCATGAGTGGGGGCCGCACAACATCATGGTCGGTACAACCGGCATGGTTGCGGACGTCTTCGATGATCCGCTCGACACCTCCGACCCGAACAGCGTTCATCATTTCCGCGACATCGGTGTCGACGCGCAGTATCAATATCTGCTTGATCCGCACACTGTCACCGTGCAGTTCGCATATATGCGCGATCACCACCGTGTGCCAGGGTTTCTTGCCGATCAACCGGTGTTCGATGTCAACGGCAGCGCGCTGCCCAACACGAACGCGACCGATGACACGAACGTATTTCGAGCAAAGGGAAGTTATATCTGGCAAGCCAAGTACGGCACCAGCCTCGCGTTCTTCAACCAGACCGGGACCAGGGATTCGGCTTTGTATGACCCTACTCGCGTTGGCGGCAACATGTCCGGCAGCCCGGCAGTACGCGGCTGGACATCGGAAATATTCTGGACACCGGTGCAGTACTTGCGCTTGGGTGTTCAGTACACCGTATACGACAAGTACAACGGCGCCTCGCACAACTATGACGGGTTTGGGCGCAACGCCAGCGACAACAATTCGCTGTTCTTCTATGTCTGGGGCGCGTACTGAAAACCTGGAGAGCCGTATGAAGACGCAACGCGTGACATTGGTGGCGGCGCTGATAGGCCTTGCGGCTGGGTGCGCAAACGAACAGCGCTCGCGCGATACGGCCAATCCGAATGTTTCCGGCGAGACTTTGGCGCTGCAGGTCTGTTCGAATTGCCATGGTCCGACTGGAAACTCCAAGTCGCCGAACTTTCCGAATCTGGCCGGACAGCAGGAGGCGTACCTTGTCTCCCAGTTGCAAGGGTTCAAGGGTCAGAGCCGGTGGGACCCGGCAGGGTACGAATTCATGTGGGGCGTGAGTCACAAGCTGACCGACAAGCAGATTCAGGAACTGGCCGCGCATTTTGCGGCGCAGAAGCCGGAACGCCAGCAGATCGAGGGCAAGTCCGAGCACGTCGAGGCGGGCAAAGGCATTTTCATCGCCGGAATCCCCGGCAAGGGCGTTCCGCCGTGTGCGAGCTGCCATGGTCCCGAGGGGCGCGGCAACGCCACTTTCCCGCGCATCGCCGGGCAGCACGCCGATTACCTGGTCAAGCAGCTATCCGTCTTTCAGCGCAGCAATGCGCGTCCAGCAGCCACACTCATGAAGACCGTCGCCCACAATCTCACACAGGACAATATCAAGAACGTGGCGGCGTATCTTCAGGCGATGCCGAATCTCTAGAGGCCCAGGTGTCTTTCGGACGCGCGGCTGTGGCTGGTATGCAACGCAGACCTATGCTGTCGCTTTTGTTCTACAGCACGCGCCCGACAGGCTTGTCCATTGGCGACTGCCCACGGTCTGCCTTCGGTTCCGGCTTGGCCTCCGCGAAAGTGAGGATGTTTCCACATTTCTCGCAAACGTAAGCGACCACTCGGTCGGCGTTCCAATAGTGGTTGAAGAACGAAGCCATCGGCGAACGGAATGCGTATTGGCGCTCGTGGAATTGGTCGTGTTTGCAGACCGGACAACGCAGCGCGATGCCCTCACGAAGCTTCTGATGTGCCGGGGATGAAGACATTAGAGGAAACGCACTCCCAATCACCTGATCTGCAAGCTAACGCAATTGGTCGCGGGGGAACTTGATTTCGATCAAGGGGACCGCCTTTACCTCGTGAAAAAGTATTGGCGAATTGATCGCAGATGCGAGCAAGCGTGAACGCCTGAACGCCGCTTGATGCGATTCTCGATCAATTGCATGTCGATCCCTTGTTGCCGTACCGGCGGCTATGGCGCGCTGTTACACACTGTTACAGATCGTTGCGGCAAAGTCGCATCGCTGTGTGGACGAGACGCTAACGTTCGCCTCAAGGCACCCACGCCGCATCGAGGATTCGTCATGAATACCGCCGCCATCAGCCTGAATTCCCATATTCCGCCGAAAGCTTTTGCAGCAGGGGTTGCCGGGCCGATTGACCTGGATCAATTGCGGCAGCACGTCACGGTCGTTCGCCATCGCTTGGAGGCGGGAGATTACCTGTACCGCTCGGGGCAACCGTTCCGCGCCATTTACCTGATCCACGCAGGTTCCGTGAAGACCAGTGAGATCTCGGAGGACGGTCGGGAACAGGTCACGGGATTTCGCATGCGCGGCGAACTGGTGGGCGTGGAGTCGATCGGGCTCACGAAACATGTCAGCGATGTGATCGCGCTGGAGACCTGCGAGATCTGGGAGCTGCCGTATCCGCCGGTTCTGACTGCATGTCGGCGCATCCCGGATCTGCAAATGCGTCTTGCATCGGCGATGGCGACGGAAATTCGTCGCGACCGCTCGTGGATGCTGGCCATCGGCACGTTGAGTGCCGAACAACGCGTTGCCGCGTTTCTCCTCGATGTCGCCGCGCGCCACGAAGGGATGGGATTCAGCGGACGTCACTTTATTCTGCGCATGAGCCGGTCCGAGATGGCAAGCTATCTCGCGCTCAAGCATGAAACGGTCAGTCGTGCGCTGGCGCAGCTGTCCGAAGCAAACTGCATTTCCGTGCAGCGTCGCGAAATCAAGATACTCGATCGCGCGGGGATGAATCAGATCGCAGGCGTCAGCGCTTCAGTGAACTGATGCCTCAGGGCAAAGGGGCAAGCGCGCGCCGCACGGCTTGTGACAGCTCCTCGCGCCGGTACGGTTTGCGCAGGAGTGGCAGCAGACTGGTTGCGCTGTCGGCCGCGATGACGTCGTGTTCGTAGCCAGAGGTCAGTAGCGTGCGCAGATGGGGGCGCGTCTGCACGGCTGCGCGCGCCAGTTCCATGCCATTCATGCCGCTGCCCAGCATGACGTCGCTGAACAGCAATGCGATTTCGTCATGCAATCGCAGCAATTCGAGCGCACGGTCTGCATTCGCCGCTTCGTAGGTCGAGTAACCCAGGGAACGCAGAAAGGCGACGGCGACCGCGCGCACCTCGGCCTCGTCTTCGACGACAAGAACCGTCTCGTGTCCCGAGGACGAGGCAGGCGTCGCATAGCCGGAACTCCGTGTTGCAGAAGATTGCGCGGCAGGCAGATGCAACTCCACCAGTGTGCCATGCCCCTCGCGGCTGTCGGCGCTGAGGTGGCCGCCGGACTGCTTGACGAAGCCATACACCATGCTCAGGCCAAGGCCGCTGCCGCGGCCGGATTCCTTGGTGGTGAAAAACGGCTCGAACGCACGCGCCAGCACGTCGGGCGGCATGCCCACGCCCGTGTCGCGCACTCCTATCACTACGTAACGGCCAGCCGGCAAATCCGCAGTTGCCGCGTCTGCGGCTATTGATTGCTGCCGCACCGATATGCGCAAGGTGCCCCCGCGCGGCATCGCATCGCGTGCGTTCAGTGCGAGATTGAGGATGGCCGTGTCCAGCTCGGCCGGGTCGACGAAGACATCGGGTGTACCGGGGGCGCACTCGACCTGGATGATGATCGCCTCGCCGAGCGTGCGATCCAGGATCGGCACCAGCTCGGCGAGCATCTGCCGCGGATTGATCGCGAGTGGGTTCAGGCGCTGACGGCGTGCAAAAGCGAGCAGCTTGCGGGTCAATTCCGCGCCTCGGCCCACCGCATGCATTGCGCTTCCCAGCACGTCCCGGTTCAACTGCTGTTCGGCCATTTCGATTTCGAGCAGTTGCAGGTTGCCCGAGATGACCGTGAGCAGGTTGTTGAAGTCGTGCGCGATACCGCCGGTAAGCTGGCCTACCGCGTCGAGCCGTTGTGCATGGGCCAGCTGATCCTCGGTGCGGATGCGTTGAATGGCGGCGGCGAGCATGTTGGCGACAGACTGTAAAAAGTGCACTTTGTCGCGATCCAACGAATCGGTCCGATGCGTGGCGGCGATCAGCGCACCCATGGGCCGGTTTCTGTCGAACAGCGGCACGGCGACAAAGTCCGCATACCCCGTTTCGTCCAGCAAGGCCCGCGTACGCGCTGCGGACGCATCCGAGCGATCGTGCAGCGGGACTATGCTCTTCTGCTCGGAGGGATCTGTGGCAGCCGGCAGCTCCAAAGCAAGCAGCATCGACAATCGCTCTTGCAGTTGTCCGCCCAGGCCCGTCGCGGCGCGAATCTGCACTGCATCGCTGCCGGGTTGCGTGAACACGATCGCGACCGTCTCGACGGAAAGTTCACGCGCAGCCAGCTCGAGGATCTGCTCGAATGCGGCGGTGTGGCTCGAGGATTCCAGCACCACGCGACCGGCCTGGGCGACCAGCGCGTTGTAACGTGCGCGCGTCAGCGCCTGGCGGGCGCGTTGAGTTTCGGAGATGTCGCGGATCGAGGCGACAAAAAACCTGCCGTCCGGGGTCTGGATCGGGCTGAGGGCGATCTCAACGGGGAACCCAGTCCCGTCGGAACGCTGGCCCACCAACTCCTGTCCGGTGCCCATGGGTCGCGGACGCGGGTTGTCAATGTAACTCGCGCGATGATGCCGATGTTGCGCGCGCACGCTGTCGGGCACCAGCGCATCAACCGACAATCCGCGCATTTGCGTCGGTTCATAACCGAACAAGCGTTGCGCTTGCGGGTTGGCAAGCACGATGTGCCCGGTCGCGTCGCTCACGATCATTGCGTCCGGCGCGGTTTCGAAGAGGGCTTCGAAGGTTGAAGGGTGCAGGGCAGGCGCGTCGTTCATCGAGTCAGCCACGCTCGACCCGAGCGGCAAACATGTAACCTGCGCCGCGCACGGACTTGATCAATCTCGGTTGAGCCACGTCGGTTTCCAGCTTGCGACGCAAGCGTCCAATCTGCACATCGATGGCGCGATCGTAGGGACCTGCCTCGCGCCCGTGAATGCGGCTCATCAGATCGTCGCGCGTGAGCACACGATTGGGGTGTGCGACAAACGTGCTGAGCAGATCGAATTCGCCCGTCGTCAGCGGCATCGGGTTTCCGCGCGGATCGACAAGTTCGCGTGCAGCGAGGTCGAGCCGGAAACCCGCAAAGCGGACGATGTCGGGTTGCACGCCGACCGGGACTGTCTCCACCGTCCGCCGCAGCACGCTGCGCACGCGCGCCAGCAACTCGCGCAGGTCGAATGGTTTGGTAACGTAGTCGTCGGCGCCGAGTTCCAGGCCAACGACGCGGTCGATCGGCTCGCCGCGTCCCGTGACGATGATCAGTGCGCCTTTCCACTGTTCCCGCAGATATCGGGTTAGCGTGAAGCCGTCCTCGCCCGGCAAACCAAGGTCGAGCAAGACGGCATCGACGTTCTTCTTCGCCAGTTCGGCACGCATCGACGCGCCGTCGCTGGCGGCGCTTACTTCGAATCCCTGGCTCGAAAAATAGCGGCGAATGATGTCGACGATGGCGTCGTCGTCTTCGACAACCAGCAGATGCGGAAGCGATATGGCGTTGGTTGCCGCTGACATGACATGAGCAGTGGTCGGAGCCTGCCCTCATCATGCATTGCCGGCACCAGGCCGTCTATATCGCTTACCTGTCTTGTTGCCACACAAGAACGCGGGCACTTGATCCAGATCACGTGCCGGAACTGGCATAGCGGTAGGTTTGCGCATGGCCAAGAAGCTGGGGGTAACATGAAGTTTACAGGTGTATGGCTCGTTGTCGCCGCTATGGCGCTGGCAGGCGGAAGCGCTGCATTTCACGCTGTTGGAAGTCCTCGTGCGCCGAAAGCTCCCGGAGGCTCGTCCCGGGGCGATTTCGGGCCGCCACAAGGCGCGCCGATCCATGCCTCGCTGACGAGTCCGCCACAAGTCCCCGCACCGATCCAGCGCAACTATCCGGCGAGAGTCATCGTCGAACTGGAGGTCATCGAAAAGGAGCTGCCGATATCGGAGGGTGTCTCATACACATTCTGGACGTTCGGCGGCACGGTACCCGGCAGTTTCATCCGCGTGCGCCAGGGGGACACGGTCGAGTTTCACCTGAAGAACAATCCGAACAACAAGATGCCCCACAACATCGACCTGCACGGTGTTACCGGACCGGGCGGCGGCGCGGCGTCGAGCTTCACCGCGCCCGGTCATGAATCGCAATTCACGTTCAAGGCGTTGAACCAGGGGCTTTACGTCTATCACTGCGCGACGGCTCCTGTCGGCATGCATGTCGGCAATGGCATGTACGGATTGATCCTCATCGAGCCGCCGGAAGGCCTGGCCTCGGTCGATCACGAGTATTACGTGATGCAAGGCGATTTTTATACGACCGGCAAGTACCGAGAAAAGGGCCATCAACCCTTCGACATGGAAAATGCAATCGCCGAAAAACCGACCTATGTCGTGTTCAACGGCGCCGAGGGTTCATTGACCGGAGACAAGGCACTGACGGCGAAGACCAACCAGACGGTGCGCCTGTTCGTCGGCAATGGCGGACCGAACCTCGTCTCGAGCTTTCATGTGATCGGCGAGATCTTCGACAAGGTCCGCTACGAAGGCGGTACGCACGAGCAGGAAAATGTGCAGACGACACTGATTCCTTCCGGCGGCGCGGTGATGGTGGAGTTCCATACGGAAGTTCCCGGCAGCTACATTCTTGTCGACCACTCGATTTTTCGCGCGTTCAACAAGGGCGCATTGGCCATGCTCAAGGTCGACGGGCCGGAAGACAAATCGATCTATTCCGGCAAGGAAGTCGATTCGGTTTACCTCGGCGATCGCTCGGCACCGAATCTCGCGGTCGTTTCGCAGGCGACGCAGGCAGCGCAGAGCGGCACGCTCACAGTGGAGGATCAGATCAAAGCGGGCCAGGCGCTGTTCAACGGCACTTGTTCGGTCTGCCATCAGGCGAACGGCGAGGGCTTGCCGAACGTGTTCCCGCCGCTGGCCAAATCGGACCTTATCGCTGCGGACCCGAAACGGCCGATCCGCATTCTGTTGCAGGGGCTCACCGGCAAGGTGACGGTCAACGGCAAGGAATACAACTCCGTGATGCCGCCGATGAGTCAGCTCAACGACGATGAGGTCGCGAACATTCTGACATTCGTGTTGAACAGCTGGGGCAATCCCGGCGGCCGCGTCTCAGCCGACGAGGTCAACAAGGCGCGCGGTGCCGGCAACGTACAGGGCAAGAGTGCCGGGCACTAAGCGCATGCGCTGCGCTCCGGGCCTGTTCGTCTGCATGGCGGCGTTCGCGGTGTCAGCGGGCGCCGCCGAATACGCGCCGATCCCCGGCGGCAGTTTTTCCAGCGTGCTGCCGCCGGACGGGAAAGGCGCGCCGGCTTCTGTTGCCGCATTTCGCTTGCGCACGCTGCCGGTGTCGAACGGGGATTTCCTGGCGTTCGTGCGTGCCCATCCACAGTGGCGGCGCGACCGTGTAGCGCCGCTGTTTGCCGACAGCCAATACCTGGCGCACTGGATCGAGCCGGTGCGCATCGACGAAGCGCAGCGCAACCAACCCGTCACCCATGTGAGCTGGTTCGCCGCAACGGCATATTGCGAAGGCGAGCACGCGAGACTGCCGACCTGGTACGAATTCGAATTCGCCGCTGCAGCAGACGAGACGCGAGCCGATGCGCGCGACGACGCTGCATGGCGCGAACGCATACTCGAATGGTATGCGCGACCGTCGACTGCCCGCCTGCCGGATGTCGGCGCGGGCGTGCGGAATTTTTATCGCATCTACGACATGCATGGCCTCGTTTGGGAGTGGGTCGGCGACTACGCGAGCCTGATGGTTTCAGGCGACAACCGCGATCAGGGCGATCCTGATCTGCTCGAGTTCTGTGGTGCCGGGGCTCTTTCCACGCAGGACCGGGAGAATTACGCGGTGCTGATGCGTGTGGCATTGCTGTCGTCACTGCAGGCTGCCGACACCACGGCCAATGTGGGTTTCCGCTGCGCGATGGATGGATCCGGAGATGAACGATGACTGCCTGGCGCTACCTGTTCCTGCTTGCTGCCTTCTGCGCACATGGCTTCGGCCTCGCTGCGGCGCCACCCCGGCCGTCGCAGCAACTGCCGGGAAACTCCGTTTATCGGCTCGACATCACGTTGACCGATCAGGACGGCAGCGACTTCAGGCTGGAGAATCTTCGTGGCAGGCCGGTCCTGATCGCGATGTTCTACGCTTCCTGCAAATATGTCTGCCCCCTGATAGTCGATGCGATGTCGCGGATCGAGCGAGCTCTGAGCAAGGATGAGAAGCAAGAAGTGCGTTTGGTACTGGTGAGCTTCGACTCCGAACACGACACACCTGGCGTGCTCAAGGAAATGGCAGTGCAGCGCCACCTGGATTCCTCGCGATGGACAGTAGCGCGTACCGATACGCCGAACGTGCGCAAACTCGCCGCCGTGCTCGGCGTGCAGTACCGAATGACTGCTGCCGGCGAATTCAACCACTCGTCAGTCATCACCTTGTTGGATGGCGAAGGCCGCATCGTCGCTCGAACCGCGCGAATGAGCGAGCAGGATCCGGAGCTGCTGC
>Ga0105239_10007056_pt1 | contig 12930 bp, 15 predicted proteins | sample KBSC44metaG_FD_92761 | JGI IMG/M metagenome (GOLD analysis project Ga0105239, IMG submission 92761) | Corn rhizosphere microbial communities from Kellogg Biological Station, Michigan, USA - KBS C4-4 metaG | ecosystem: Host-associated > Plants > Roots > Rhizosphere > Soil | place: Michigan, USA...
CACGTTCGGCGACGATGTCCGTCGCTCCGAAGGCGCGGGCCTGTTGTTGTCGGTCTTCGTGTCGCGACATCGCAATGATCCGTTCCGCGCCAAGGCGTTTCGATGCGAGGACTGCACACAGCCCAACGGCGCCGTCGCCCACGACCACCACGGTGGCGCCCGGGTGCACGTTCCCGGATCGGGCGGCGTGATGACCGGTGGACATGACGTCGGCGAGAGTCAACAGGTGCGGGAACAGTTCTGCGTCAGGCGATTCCGGCACCCTGAACAGGGTGCCGTCGGCGAAGGGCACCCGGACGTACTCCCCTTGTGCCCCGTCGAGCGGCTCGCCGGTTTTGGTGGTACCGCCCCAGACGCCGAAGTTCACACACGAGGTGGTGATCCCGTTGCGACAGTGCACGCAGGTGCCGTCACTGTCGGTGAACGGCGAGATGACGAAATCCCCGACGCGCACGTCTTTGACCTCGGCGCCGACGGCTTCCACGATCCCGATGAATTCATGCCCGATGGGGTGCGGTGCCTGCGTCGGCGCGACCCCGCGGTAAGGCCAGAGGTCCGAGCCGCAGACGCAGCTGCGCACCACCCGCACCACAGCGTCGCCCGGCGCCTGAATCTGCGGGTCAGGACGCTCCTCGAATCGAATGTCGCCCGGCCCGTGGATGATCGTGGTGTGCACGGCTGTACCGCCTTTCAGGAGTCGTACGAGGCCCCTGAAGTCTTGCCCATCTAGCCCGTCGGCGCGAGAACCAACCCACCGGTGACCGGCGGCGCCACTGCAGCGGGCGCCGGGGCCACCGCAGCCGGAACCGCAGCCGGAACCGCGGCAGGCACCGCCACCGGAACCGCGGCAGCGACGGGAGCGGGGGCCGGCAGTGCGACGGGAGCCACGGCAGGAGCGGGAACCGGAGCAGGCGCTGGCGCAGGAGCCGGCGGCGGCACCGGAGCGCCCACACCGAGCACCCGCAGCAGGTCCGGCTTCATGGCCTGCAGCTGCTGGCCCCAGTAGCCCCAGCTGTGGGTCCCGTCTTGCGGGAAATTGAAGACCGCGTTGCGGCCGCCGGCCTGTTGGTACCGCTTCTGGAAGTCCCGGTTGGAGCTGATCGTGAGGTTCTCCAGGAACTGGGCGCTGTAGAGGATGCCCATGTCGCCCGGCGTATCCAGATCGGACGGCATGCCGTTGCCGCAGTACACCCAGACGGCGGTGTTGTTGGCCACCAGCTGCTGAACGTTGACGGTCGGGTCGTTGCGCCGCCAGGCCGGATCGCTCGCGATACCCCACATCTGGGTCGGGTTGTAGCCGCCGGCGTCCTTCATCGCAAAGCCGATCAGCGTGGGCCACAGGCCCTGCGACGGATTGAGGAAGCCTGACAGCGAGCCCGCGAAGATGAACTGCGAGGGGTGCCAGATCGCGAGCGTCAGCGCGGAACCACCCGACATCGACAAGCCGACGACTGCGTTGCCGGTCGGCTGCACGCCCCGGTTCGCGGCCAGCCACGCCGGCAGCTCCTGGGTCAGGAACGTCTCCCACTTGTAGGTGACGACGCCGCCCGAGTTGGTGGCCGGCTGGTACCAGTCGCTGTAGAAGCTGGACTGCCCGCCGACGGGCATCACCATCGAGACGCCGGACTGGTAGTACCACTCGAACGCGGCGGTGTTGATGTCCCAGCCGCTGGCGTCGTCCTGGGCGCGCAGTCCGTCGAGCAGGTAGACCGCGTGCGGTCCGCCGCCCTGGAACTGGATCTTGATGTCGCGTCCCATCGCGGGCGACGGAATGTTCAGCACCTCAACCGCTTTCGCGGCCGCCTGCGCCTGCGGCGCGACCGCGGGCATCGCCAGTGCGGGAACCGTCAGGGCAGCGACGGCCGCCACCGCGAGCCGACGTAGTTTCGCGCCGTAATTTTTGCCAACCAGAGTCGCCAACACGAGTGAAAAACTAACGCTGGACCGCGCCGGCTCGTCCGACCAACGCGCGGTGTGATCGCCTCGTTACCAAGGCGTTTGGCTATCGAGTCCACTCAGGCCCAATTGCGGGCACCGCCCGCGCGACTCACGCCGCGCCGTGATCGGTGCCATCCCCGACGACGGTCACGTCACCGGTGGTGCAGGGCTCCTGGTGCCAGTCGCCGAACGGATCCGGGTAGCCGAGCCACGTGCCGCGCGCCGCGAATTCCTTGTCGGTGAGCAGCGCGTCGTTCAGCGCAGCGGTCACGTCGTCAGGTCGCGCGCCGCACACCAGGATCGTCATCGCGGTGTGCCGGTCGCCGAATTCGTTGTCCCACATCAGATCTGCCATGGCGCGTCGCTCGCGGTCCAGGTAGGCCGCTTCGCTGACGGTCATCGCGGCGATCCACCGGCCGGCGTTGCTGACGCGCAGGCCGCCGCCGGCGGATTCCAGCCACATGACATGGTCGGCCCGATTCGCCAGCCACATCCGGCCACGGGTCCGGATCACTCCGTCCAAGAGGTGGTCGATGGCGTCGTGGAGCCGCTCCGGGTGGAACGGCCGGCGCGCGTTGAACTCGACGAGCTGAACGGGCCCTTCAGGTTTCAGGCTGGGCTGCCCGGCGAGCAGCGGTCCGTGCGGCTCGTCGGCGCGGCCCCGTCGAGCGTCGGGCCACAAGTCGCGCACCGCGCCCTCGACCATGTCAGGCTCGGTGACGAGCTGCGCCCGCGGCGCCAGCCGGCGGCACACCGCAAGCAGCACGGGTTCGGCGTGGGTCAGCACGAGGACGTCGGCGAATTCGGCCTGCCCCACCGCCACCTGAGCGACGGTCCGGCCGTCAGGCAGTTCGTCGTCACCCAGCGCGTCCGTGAGCCAGTCGGCGGCTTCGATGCACGTCACCACACCGGCGATCGCCACGTCACGGGCCGCCGGCCCGTCGATGTACCCCGGACCGACATGGACCCGAACGTGATTGATGGCCCAGCAGATCGGCTCGGGCTCCATCCACGGCTCCAGGTGCACGACGATCCGGTGGACGTCGTCACGGCGGTGCAGCAGGCGCAGATAGATCAGCAGGTCGTTGCGGACGGTGCAGGACACGCAGCCGTGGGCCAGTTCCAGCGCCGCCTCGGTCTCGCTGACGATGCCGTGCGGCGCCGTGACGGTACGACGGCGCACGACGTGGCCGTCGAACTGATGCTCCACGAGCACCGTGCCCGGCGCCTTCAGTAGTTCCTCGGTCACGTATCCGGTCGGTCCCTGACCAGCTACGACGATCACCGGCGTCCTCATCGCCACCCCTTATCGACAATCATTTTCAATTCTGTCGAGGTCACGCTACAGTGGCGACCGGCACTTGTCGAAAACGATTTTCATTAACGATAGGGCGAAGGACATGTCAGCGCACTGCCAGGTCACCGGGCGCAAACCCGGCTTCGGCAACACGGTTTCGCACTCCAATCGGCGCACCTCGCGTCGATGGAACCCCAACATCCAGAGCAAGACCTACTACCTGCCCTCGGAAGGCCGGAGCATCCGGCTCCAGGTCAGCGCGAAGGGCATCAAGGTGATCGACCGGGACGGCATCGAGGCCGTCGTGGCGCGACTGCGCCGGGACGGAGTTCGAATCTAGATGTCCCGCACCGATATTCGTCCCGTGGTGAAACTGAAATCCACCGCGGGCACCGGCTACACGTACGTCACCCGCAAGAACCGGCGCAACGATCCCGATCGCCTGGTGCTGCGCAAGTACGACCCGATCATCCGCAAGCACGTCGACTTCCGAGAGGAGCGCTGAGCATGGCCAAAAAATCCAAGATCGCCAAGAACGAGCAGCGCCGGCTGACCGTCGCCCGCTACGCCGAGCGCCGAGCCGAGCTCAAGACCATCATCAAGTCCCCGTCGAGCACTGCCGACCAACAGGCCGACGCCATGCGGGAACTGGCGCGCCAGCCGCGCGACGCCAGCGCGGTGCGGGTGCGCAACCGGGACGCCGTCGACGGCCGTCCGCGGGGTCATCTGCGCAAGTTCGGCCTGTCCCGGGTCCGGGTGCGGGAACTGGCCCACGAAGGGCAGCTGCCCGGCATCCGGAAAGCGAGCTGGTGATGGCTCAGCGCAAACCCACCCGACGCCCCGCCGCCGAGAACAAGCGGCCGGTCAAGAACATGCTGACCAAGCTCGGCGTCGACCACCTCGACTACAAGGACACGGCCAACCTGCGGCTGTTCATCTCCGAGCGCGGCAAGATCCGCTCGCGCCGGGTGACGGGCCTGACGGTCCAGCAGCAGCGGCAGGTCGCCACCGCGATCAAGAACGCCCGCGAGATGGCGCTGCTCCCCTACCCCGGGATCAGCTGAACATCGTCAACAGGGCCTGAGTGCGCCACATCGTCAGCCCGGCGAACAGCACCAACAGCACCGCCGTCACCGAGATCAGCGCCAGGAGTCGTTGCCGCGCAGGCACATACGCGAAGACCGCCGCCACCACAGTGCCGGTGACCAACCCGCCGACGTGCCCCTGCCAACTGATCGCCTGTGAGCTGACGGCGGGCAACACGAACGTGATCACCAGGTTGATGACGATCAGGCCGACGATGCCACGGACATCGAGCTGCAGCCGGCGGAACAACACGAACGTCGCGCCGAACAGACCGAAGATCGCACCCGACGCGCCTGCTGTCGCCGAGTTCAGCGGCGACAGCAGGTACACCAGCACCGAGCCGCCCAGTCCGCTGAGGCCGTACAGCACGCCGAAACGCAGGCGGCCCAGCCACTGCTCCAGCTGCGGACCGACGGCCCACAGCGCCCACATGTTGAACACGATGTGAGCCAGTCCGTAGTGCAGGAAGGCCGACGACGCCAAGCGGTAGTACTGACCGTCGGCCACAGCGGGCGGCCACAGCACCAGGTCCTGCTGCATCTGGACCGAGGTGTGCTGCAACACGAACATCACGATGTTGACCGCGATCAGCGTGTAGGTCACCAGTGACCCCTTGGAGATCCGTCCACCGAAGTGGGTCCGGGCCTGCCGCACCGACCGCTTGCCTTCGTTGACGCACTCCGGGCACTGCTGGCCGACGGCAGCGGCGGTCATGCAGTCCGGGCAGATCGGGCGGCCGCACCGGCTGCAGCTCACATACGTCGGGCGGTTCGAATGCCGGTAGCACGTCGGCGTCGGGACGGTCATCAGTGAGAAGGATCTTCCGGGACTACAGCCGCCACAGGGCTTCCTGGCTGGTGCTGGCGATCAGCACCCCACCAGTGTCGTACAGCGCTCCGGTCACCAGCCCGCGGGAGTCCGTGTTGTTGAGCCGGGTGACCTCGTACCGGTGCCAGTTCCGCGGCACAAAGGGCCGGTGGAACCACACGGCGTGATCCAGGCTGGCCGCGAATCCGTCGTGCAGGTCCGTGCCGTCGGGCCGCGCGACTGGTACCGGCCCGAAGTCGGACATGAAGGTCAGCGTGCACGCGCGGATCAGTGCGTCGTCCTCGATGTCGTCCTTCGTGCGAATCCAGAACGGGGGCACGGCGAACGCGCCGGCGTCTTCGGGCCGCACCCTGATGTCGAAGAAGTCGGCAGCGGTGAGGCTCGTCGTCTTGGGTACCGAGGCGTCGAACTCGAGCCCCCGGACTTCGGGTCGCTGCCAGTCGGCACCTGGTTCCGGGACATGGAACGACGCGATCATCTCCAGGATCGTCTTGCCGTTCTGCTTCGCGGTGACGCGCCGCGTGTCGAAGGACCGGCCGTCCCGGGTTCGTTCCACGTGAAACTCCACGTCGACGCCGTACTGACCGCCGCGGACGAAGTAGAGGTGCAGCGACTGCGCCAGCTTGCCCGGCTCGACGGTGCGGCCGGCCGCACCGAGTGCCTGCGCGGCGATCAGCCCACCGAACAGGGACCGCCCCGGACCTTCGGTCGGTTGCGGTGCGATGAAGGTGTCGCCGTCGCGCGCGAAGTCGAGGAGCTGGGCAACCCAACTAGCAGTAGGACTCACAGCTCGGCAGCGTATCCGCCGGTAGGGTCTGGCCGTGCGCCCCAGCCGCCGTGTGCTCTATCCAGCCGTCGGATTCGGCATTGCAGCATGGGCCGTGAGCCTCGTCTGGCTGGCCGTAGCGCTGCGCCCGGTAGATCACTACCTCGTCGCGTATTACCTCGCGGACTACCGGTTCGGATTCGTCCGGCGTGGACTCGCGGGAGAACTTGTCGGCCCGAGCAACGACGCCGGGTTCTTCCGTCGGGCCGTCGCCGTGCGCTGGACCATCACCGCGGTGTACCTGTCCGCCCTCGCCGTCCTGGCCGGCGCCATCGTGCGCGCGGGCCGATCAGAACGCCGGATCATGGCGGCGCTACTGGTACCCGTACTGCCCTTCGGCGTGCCGTTCGCGGTGTTTTCGGCGCGACCCGACCTACTCGGCGCGTCGGCGGTGGTCGCACTCGCACTCGGGGTCACCGCTCGGCCGGCGCTGTCGTGCACGGCGTACGGGCTGTTCACCGCGGCCCTGGCGTTCATGCACGACGCCATTCCCCTCGAATTCGCATTGGGCGCGGTGCTCGCCATCTATGTACTGGCGCCAGGGCTCACGCCCGCTCAGCGTCGGGGCTATGCCGCCTTGGCGGTGGTCCCGGGACTGGCAGTGGTCGGCCTCGTCACCGCACTCACGCGGCGCGATGTCGCGGACCGGCTGTGTTCGACAACGCCCCACCGGCTCATGCGCATGATGGCGAGCTTCCGTGATTTCCAGAATTTCGCCCAGAGCGGCCAACTACCCACGCGTGACTTCCACGACTGGGCCTGCCGCGCATACCTCAACATGTACGACCACGGGGTGCTCCACGACATTCAGACGGTCGCCGGCAGGGGCGCCGGCCAGATGGTGACCTCAGTGCTGCTCGGTGCGATCGGCCTGGCGGGGTGTCTCGCCGCGGTCCGATTCGTCTCCGGTGTGCCGATCCGCGATTTCCTGGGCGAATTGCGCGGCCGATGGGCAGGCGCGGTCTGCGCGCTGGCGCTGTTCCTCCCGGTATTCGTGACCGCGTTCGACTGGATCCGGTGGACGGTGCTGATCGCCTTCAACATCACCGTCGTCTACCTGCTGTACCTGCGCGGCCGTCCGGAACTTGACGCGCCACCCGCATCGCGGGCCACCTTCGTGGCGATCGTCTGCACGTTCGCCGCGCTACCTCTGGGTCTGGTACCCGGCTGAGCCGACGCGCCGGAATTCGCCGCCTAGGCTGACAGGCATGGTTCAACGCCGGGGATTCAATGACACCGTCACCCGCTTCTGGGGCTTCGCTGCCCCCGCCTACGACACCCAGGTGCTCCAGCGCATCGTCTACCAGCCCGCGCAGGACGAGGTCATGGCCCAGCTGCGCTCGCATGGCGCCCTGACCATCGCCGATATCGGCTGCGGGACCGGCATATTCGCCGACCGGATCGAACGCGAGCTCAATGCCGTCGTGACCGGCGTGGACATGTCCGAGGGCATGCTGGCCCAGGCCAAGGCCCGGTCCTCGAAGGTCAACTGGGTGACCGCGCCCGCCGAGCAACTCCCCTTCAACGACGGTGCGCTGGACGCGGTGGTGACGACGTCGGCGTTCCACTGGTTCGACCAGCCTGCCGCGCTGCGCGAGTTCCACCGGGTCCTCAAACCGGGCGGTATCGCGGCCGTCACCACCATCAGCCCGCGGCAGGTGTTGCCGCTGCACGCCCTGTCGTCGCACATTCTCAACCCCGCCCACAATCCGTCGCCCGCGGAGATGAAGGAGCTCTTCGAAGGCGCCGGTTTCACCGTGTCCGAGCAGCACCGGGTGCAGCGGCCGGTGTGGACGCTCATCGTGTCGGACCTGCTGACCGTGGGAACGAAGTAGCCGAGATGCCCGACCTGCACCCCGACGTTGCGGTCCTGGCCCCGCTGCTGGGCACCTGGGCCGGCACCGGGTCCGGCGAGTACCCGACCATCGCCTCGTTCGATTACCTCGAAGAGGTCACCTTCGGTCATGTCGGCAAGCCCTTCCTGGCCTACAGCCAGAAGACCCGCGCCGCGGATGACGGACGCCCCCTGCACGCCGAAACCGGCTACCTGCGCGTGCCCGCTCCCGGACGCCTCGAATGGGTGCTCGCGCACCCCACCGGCATCACCGAGGTATTGCAAGGCACGCTCAGCACCGACGGCGAGTTCGTGCTGGACCTGGCCACCACCGACATCGGACGCACCGACTCCGCCAAAGAGGTTGACGCCCTGCGCCGTTGGTTCCGGCTCGACGCAGACACTTTGAGCTACAACGTCCGCATGGCCGCCGTGGGCATCCCGCTGCGCCACCACCTCGCGGCCGTTCTGCATCGGAAGGACGCATGACAGCGCCACAGACACCGCCCCAGACCGGCCGCATTCGCGTCCCCGCCGACCTGGACTCGGTCACGGCCACCGGGGCCGAAGACCACGCCACCGTCGATCCCCAAGCGGTGGAACGGATTTGGCAGGCGACGCAGCACTGGTACGCGGCCGGCATGCACCCGGCCATCCAGGTCTGCCTGCGCCAGAACGGCCGGGTGGTGCTCAACCGGGCGATCGGTCACGGCTGGGGCAACGGACCCGACGATCCGGTTGACGCCGAGCAGATCCCCGTCGGCGTCAACACCCCGTTCTGCGTGTATTCGGCCGCCAAGGCGATCAGCACGACGGTGGTGCACATGCTCGTCGAGCGCGGTGAACTCGATCTGGACGCCCGCGTCTGCGACTACCTGCCGACGTACACCAGCCACGGCAAGGACCGCACCACCGTGCGGCACGTCGTCACCCACAGTGCCGGGGTTCCGCTGGCCACCGGCCCGCGGCCTGACCTCAAGCGCATGAACGACAGCGAGTACGCCCGCGAGATGCTGGGGAATCTCCGGCCGATCTACCGGCCGGGCCTCATGCACATGTACCACGGCCTCACCTGGGGCCCGCTGATCCGCGAAATCGTCTCGGCCGCAACAGGTCGCAATATCCGGGACATCCTGGCCACCGAGATTCTCGAACCGCTGGGCTTCCGCTGGACCAATTACGGCGTTGCGCCGGAAGATGTTCCGCTGGTCGCGCCGAGCCACGTCACCGGCAAGCCGCTGCCCGCGCCCATGGCGGCGGCGTTCAAGAAGGCGGTCGGCGGCACCCCGAACCAGATCATCCCGTTCAGCAACACGCCGGACTTCCTGACCAGCGTGGTGCCGTCGTCCAGCACGGTGTCGAATGCCGTCGAGCTGTCGCGCTTCGCCGAATTACTGTGCCGCGGAGGCGAACTCGACGGGGTTCGGGTGTTGCAGCCGGAAACGCTGCAGGCCGCGACCGCGCCCTGCCGGCGCCTCCGGCCGGACATCGCCGTCGGCCTCCAACCGATGCGCTGGGGCACCGGATACATGTTGGGCTCAAAGCGGTTCGGGCCGTTCGGCCGTAACGCGCCCGACGCCTTCGGACACACCGGACTGACCAACATCGCGGTGTGGGCCGACCCGGCCCGCAAGCTTGCCGCTGCCGTCGTCAGCAGCGGCAAGCCCGGTGGTCATCCCGAGGCCAACCGGTACCCGGCGTTGCTCGACGCGATCGCGAGGGAAATCCCGGCTACGCCTTAGCCGCGGCCTTCGCGAACAGGCGCAGCAGCACCTGGTTGATGGCCGTCAGGGCCAGCTTCACCGGCGGGAACGACGCGGTGGAGCTCAGCGAGTAGTCGATGCGGGTACCCGAGCCCTCGGGGGTCAGCCGCACCTCGCCCGAGTAGCCCGGGAACGGCACGCCCGAGCGGGCCTTGTAGCCGAACACGTGGGGGGCGTCGAAGGTCACGACCTCTTCGACGATCGCCGGAGCCGGTCCCGGCGCCGAGATCCGCCGGACAGCGCCCAAGCCGTTCGGCGCCGGGGTGCCGGGCTGCTCGATGGTCACGGTGATACCCGGGCCCCAGTTCGCCATACCCTCGTGGTCGATCAGGGTCGCCCAGACAACATCGATCGGGCGGGCAACGGTGGTGGTTGCGGTCGTTTGCATGGACCGATCATGCCGCACCCCCTCCCGGGACGCCTGGCAGGCTGTCCCCATGCCCGACGAACCGTTGCGCGACGACCACATCGAGCTCCTGCGCCGGCGCGCACTCACCGGGGATGCCGCCCGGCCGGACGCCGTGCAGCGGCGCCACGACGCCGGCGGGCGTACGGCCCGCGAGAACATCCTCGACCTGGTGGACGCCGGCAGTTTCGTCGAATATGGCCGGTTTGCCATCGCCGCCCAACGCGCGCGCCGGGACCTCGACGACCTGATCGCGCGTACTCCGGCCGACGGGCTGGTGGCGGGTACCGCCCACGTCGACGGGCAGCCCTGTGCGGTGCTGTCCTACGACTACACCGTGCTGGCCGGCACGCAGGGCGCTCTCGGGCACCTCAAGAAGGACCGGCTGTTCGAGCTGATCGACCGGATGAAGCTGCCCACGGTGTTCTTCGCAGAGGGCGGCGGCGGGCGGCCGGGCGACACCGACCATCCGACGGTGTCGTCGCTGGACGTCCGGGCCTTCGCGCTGTGGGCCGGACTGTCCGGGGTCGTGCCGCGGATCGCGGTGGTCAAGGGCCGCTGCTTCGCGGGCAACGCGGTGATCGCGGGCTGTTCGGATCTGATCGTCGCGACCGAGGACACGTCGATCGGCATGGGCGGGCCCGCGATGATCGCCGGCGGTGGGCTCGGCGACATCGCACCGGACGACGTGGGCCCGATCTCGGTACAGGCGCCGAACGGCGTCGTCGACGTGGTGGTGCCCGACGAGGCGGCGGCGGTCTCGGTCGCCCGTCAACTCCTCGGCTATTTCCGCGGTCCCGCCGCACCCGGCACCGCACCGGACCAAACCGCTTTGCGCACAATCGTTCCCGAGCGCGCGCGGCGCGCCTACCAGGTCGCGCCGATCATCGAGACCCTCGCCGACGAGGGCTCCGTCACCTTCCTGCGGCAGAAGTTCGCGCCCGAATTGGTGACGGCGCTGGCCCGCATCGAAGGCCGGCCGGTCGGGATTCTGGCCAACAACACCATGGTCATGGCTGGCGCCATCACCGCCGCGGCGTCCGACAAGGCCGCCCGCTTCCTGCAACTGTGCGACGCCTTCGGGATACCCGTGGTGTCCCTCGTCGACTGCCCGGGCTTCATGGTGGGGCCCGCCGCCGAGGCCGAAGCGCTGGTCCGGCGTGGTTCGCGGCTGCTGGTCGCCGGGGCGGCGCTACGAGTCCCGCTGATCGCGGTCATCCTCCGCCGCGGTTACGGCCTTGGCGCACAGGCGATGTGCGGCGGCAGCCTGCACGAGCCGCTACTGACGGTGGCCTGGCCGGGGGCACATCTCGGACCGATGGGACTCGAGGGCGCGGTCCGACTCGGGCTACGCAAGGAGTTGGAGGCCATCGCCGACGATGACGCCCGCGAGCAAGCGGTGCGGGACGCCACCGCGGCCGCACAGGCCAATGCCGCCGCACTCAACTCGGCGTCGATGTTCGAGATCGACGACGTCATCGACCCCGCCGAGACCCGGTCGCTGATCGCCGCGACGCTGGCGACTGCCGAGCCCGCCGGACTGCCACCGCGCCGAGGGTTTGTCGATACCTGGTGAGTTTCGTTGACCCTGAAATGAGGGCGCATTCGTGCGAGCGCAGTGCGCCCTGGTTACAGCGTCAACGGCTCGTCAATCCCGCACTCCCCGGTACAGCTGCCGGCGCACGATGAACCGTTGCAACACCCGGTCCACGGTCCACGCCGGGAACCGCACCGCCTGCCCCCACGGGGTGAACACCTCCAGCCCGTCGGGCTGCGGGCCGAGCACCGAACCCCACCGCACAGCAGGTGGCCGGTAGCGGCGCAGCTTGCGAGACTTCGACTGGGCCAAGATGTTTCGCGCCACCAGCGCACCACCGCCGTTACGCGCCGAGGTCCGCAGCGGATCGGTGGCCGCGACGTCGCCGACCGCGAAGACATCCGGATGTCCGGGCACCGTCAGCTCCGGAGTAACGCGGACGAAGCCGTCGCCGTCGAGAATCTGCGGCGGCAGCCACCCGGTATTGGGCCGCACCCGTCCGACCGCCCACAGCACCGCGTCGGCTTCCCCATCCGGCTGGCCGGTGCTGAATTCGATTGGCCCGGGCGTGATTTCATCGCGGACCGGCGGCAGGACCGCGCGGTGCCCGAGGTGCAACCGAACACCCAGCTCCGCCAGCCGCTGCGCGACACGCACCTGCGTCCCGGCGTGATAGCCCGGAAGTATCTGCGCGCCAGGGAAATACAGGTCGATCACCTTGTCCGGCCACGCGCGCGCCAGGTTCCCGGCACTGCTCACCGCGGTCGCACCGCCACCCACCACGGCGATGCGCTGCGCCTGCGCCAGTCGTTGGTGGGTGTCGTGCAAGTCCGCCGCGACGTCGTCGGCCGTTTGCAGCGTCGGCAGCCGCCAGAAGCCATTCGTGGTTCCGGTGGAGATCACCAACACGTCGAACGGCTCGACCGTCTCGGTGCCCTCGGGTGCCGCGACGGTGACCGTGCGGGCATCCAGGTCGGCACCTGTCAGCGCGGCGTGCACGATCCGCACCGAATCCAGGCCACGGAACCGCCGGAATCCGATGAAGTAGTCCCGTGCCCAGGCATCGGGCCGTGCGACGCGCATGCCGAGTTCCTGCCCGCTGACCAGGCCGTCCTTGACCGAGATGCCGACGACGTCGGCGTGCGGGGCCAGTCGGACGGCGGCGAGGATGCCGCTGTCTCCCAACCCCGCGACGACGATGCGCTTGCGCACGTCAGGGCAGGATCGAGTCGACGTAGCCGCCGTCGGCCCGTACCGCGGCGCCGGTGGTCGCCGACGACTGCTCCGAGCTGAGATACACGACCATGTTGGCGATCTCCTCGGGCTCGATCAGCCTGCGCAGCAACGATTGCGGGCGGTACTTGATCATGAACTCGCGCTGCGCCTCGTCCCACGGCAGGTTCTTGTCGACCAGC
>Ga0105239_10007057_pt1 | contig 12929 bp, 6 predicted proteins | sample KBSC44metaG_FD_92761 | JGI IMG/M metagenome (GOLD analysis project Ga0105239, IMG submission 92761) | Corn rhizosphere microbial communities from Kellogg Biological Station, Michigan, USA - KBS C4-4 metaG | ecosystem: Host-associated > Plants > Roots > Rhizosphere > Soil | place: Michigan, USA...
AAGCCGAATGGCGACAACGCCAATTCCGCGATCAAGCAGGTGGCCTCCGGCCGCTTCGGCGTGACGGCGGAATATCTGAACCAGTGCCGCGAATTGGAGATCAAGGTAGCGCAGGGCGCCAAGCCCGGCGAAGGCGGACAGCTACCCGGCTTCAAGGTCACCGAGATGATCGCGAAGCTTCGCCATTCGACACAAGGCGTGATGCTGATCTCGCCGCCGCCGCATCACGACATCTACTCGATCGAGGATCTCGCGCAGCTCATCTATGACCTGAAGCAGATCAATCCCGATGCGCGCGTCTGCGTGAAGCTGGTCGCCGCCACCGGCATCGGCACCATCGCGGCCGGTGTCGCCAAGGCGAAGGCGGATGTTATCCTCATTTCCGGCCATGTCGGCGGCACGGGCGCCTCACCGCAGACCTCGATCAAATATGCCGGTGTGCCATGGGAGATGGGCCTGACCGAGGCGAACCAGATCCTCACCCTCAACAATCTGCGCCATCGCGTGACGTTGCGCACCGACGGCGGCATCCGCACCGGACGCGACGTGGTGATGGCCGCGATGATGGGCGCGGAGGAGTTCGGCATTGGCACCGCATCCCTGATCGCGATGGGCTGCATCATGGTGCGCCAGTGCCACTCCAACACCTGCCCGGTCGGCGTGTGCACGCAGAACGAGGCACTGCGCGCGAAGTTCACCGGCACAGCGGAAAAGGTCGTGAACCTGTTCAGCTTCATCGCCGAAGACGTGCGCGAGATCCTCGCGACGCTGGGCTTCCGCAAGCTGGAAGACGTGATCGGCCGCACCGACCTTCTCTACCAGATGAGCCGTGGCGCTGAGGAACTGGACGACCTCGACCTCAATCCCCTGCTGGTGCAGGCCGATCCGGGTAGCTCCGCGCGCTATTCGACACGCGACCATCGTAACGCGGTGCCGGACACGCTCGACGCGCTGATCGAAAAGGACGCCACAGCCTTCCTCGATCACGGCGAAAAGATGCAGCTCGCCTATGGTGTGCGCAACACGATGCGCTCGATCGGCGCCCGGACCTCGTCGCGCATCGTGCGTCGCTGGGGCATGACGGGCCTCCCCCCCGCGCGGCTGACGTTGCGGCTCAGCGGTTCTTGCGGCCAGTCGCTCGGTGCGTTCGCGGTACAGGGCCTTCGGATCGATGTGTTCGGCGATGCCAACGACTATGTTGGCAAGGGATTGTCCGGTGCCACGATAACGCTTCGGCCCATGGTGGCGGCGAAGTTCGCGGCGCACGACAACACCATCATCGGCAACACGGTGCTCTACGGCGCAACCTCGGGCCAGCTCTATGCCGCGGGACAGGCGGGCGAGCGTTTCGCCGTGCGCAATTCGGGCGCCACCGCCGTGATCGAAGGCTGCGGATCGAACGGCTGCGAATACATGACGGGCGGTGTCGTCGCGATCCTCGGCCGCGTCGGCGACAATTTCGCCGCCGGCATGACGGGCGGTATGGCCTTCGTCTACGACGAGGACGAGTTGTTCGACGAGCACATCAACGCCGACACTGTGGTGTGGCAGCGAATCGCAACAGCGCATTGGCAGGACGTCCTGCGCGGACTGATCGAAGACCACCGCCGCGAAACCGGCTCGGCCTTCGCCACCGAACTGCTCGCTCATTTCGACCGTGAACTCGGCAAGTTCTGGCAGGTCGTGCCGAAAGAAATGGTCGGCCGTCTCGTGCATCCCCTGCGCGAAACCCTCGCCGCGGCGGAGTGAGTGCCCGTTTCGGTGTCAGTGCGCTGGGCGAATACTGGCCTGTAGCTGGACAAGCCGCGCATCGATCCGGCGTTGCAACTCCGGCGTCGCTGGATCACCGCTTGTGATTTGAAAACTGACCTTGCCATCTTTCAATTCGAGTTTACCGCTCCGCTTCGGGTGTCCCTCCCCCTTGTCGATAAGGAAGAGGTCGTATCCGGCGAGCAGCACTTTGTAGTCATTGGGCTCCGGCACAACATCCAGCCGGCCGCAGCTCACACCCACCACGGTCGCGCCTTCGGGAGCGGCAACGGCGAACTTGTCCGAATGCTCGGTCCCTTCGATAACCTTCACCTCTGAGCCAATAAGAAACTTTGTCGTTCCATCAATCGGCTTCGAAAGTATGCTTCTGCAAATTTCGTCATGGGCCGCTTGGGTGCGTGCGACGAACCCTTCTGCTCCCGGAGAATCCGGCTGAACTTCGGATATCTGATCCCCGTCGACCTTCCAGGTCTTGCCGTCGAGTGTTCCGACGAACAGGTTCGTATGATAGGCCAAGCTCGCGAAGACATGAGTCTCAACCGGCGTTAGAGAAACCAGTTGGCTGACAAAAGCCCCTGACTCCTGCGAACCCGCTGGCACCGCGCCCTTTTGAAGGATCAGGCACGATCGCGAGAGAGCGTCTTTCTGGACCACCTTCTTGCCATCGGAAGAAATCGTGAAACGCACATGCCCACCGATTACGATGGCATTCGGATCCGTCGTTGCGGCCATGACCCATACCAGCCAACCATCCCGTTCCGGATCTTTGAGCACAACGGTGTTATAAGATTTTGAGCACCCCAGACCGCCGGTTTCGAGCGCCAATGTTCTGGCGTCGTACATAGCGCGTTCTTCGCCTCCGAGCGTGCGGTCAGCAGGGATCGAAAGCATCGGCGCCCCGGCCTTCGAAAACGTCACGTCGTAAAACAGTTCCGGTCCGTTCTCGCCTTCGTGAACGAAGCGCACTACATCACCGTCTGGACGCGATACAACGATCCATCCGTGCATCTTCTGCGCGACGAGTTCATCGCGCCGGTGGGCCGCTTCGAGAATGTCAGTGGCCTTCCACGCCTCCTGATCGAGCCGGTACATCTCCCGCCCGAGCTTCTCGATGGTTGCTGTGTCGAATTGACGAATTGAAGGTGGTGCATCTTCGCAATTCGCGGCGCCCGATAAGATGCTAACGATCACCACGGCCAATAACGCGCGCATTTGCCTTTTGCCCCCTATAACTCTCGCGCAGTTGCGAACTCTGCGGCGCATCCAGGGTCTCGAATAGCATTCCCTGGACCAGCGCTCCAGAATGACTAACTCTGCTATGGTGGGTTCATGGGGCGAATCTTTCATTGGCTCTGGTATGGGCGCGGAGCGCGGACGCCGTGGGTACGGCGCGTGCTGGCCATCCTGCTTTTCTTTCTCGTACCGGCGCCCGTGATCCTGCTGCTGCTCTTCCGCTTTCTGCCGGTGCCGTTTACGCCGCAGATGGTGCTCGATCTCGTGACCCTCCAACCGGTGCACTATTCCTGGCGCAGCTATGACGACATCTCTCGTGCCCTGCCCCGCGCGGTGATCGGAGCGGAGGACCAGAACTTCTGTTCGCATCACGGCTTCGACTGGAAGAACATCGACAAGGCGATGGCCGATCACGAGCGTCACCCGAACAAGCCTTTGCGTGGCGCCAGCACCATCAGCCAGCAGACCGCACGCACGATATTCCTCGTCTCGGCGCGGAGTTGGGTGCGCAAGGGGCTCGAGGCCTATCTCACCGTACTGATTGAGGCGCTATGGCCAAAAAAGCGCATCCTCACCGCCTATCTCAATCTCGTCGACTGGGGCCACGGCAATTACGGCGCCGAGGCCGCTTCGCAGGCCTATTTCGGCACGACCGCGGACAGGCTGACCCGTTCGCAGGCCGCGCGGCTTGCGGCCATTCTGCCCAACCCGGACCACTGGCGCGCCGATCATCCGGGGCGTTACGTTGCCGGCCGCTCGAAGCATCTGCGCGGGCAGGAATTCGTCGTGGCCGGTTCCGGCCTCGACTGGTGCGTGAAATAACAGGAATGCCATGAACAGTTCTGACGCCGTCATCATCGGGGCGGGCCACAACGGCCTCGTTTGCGCTTTCTATCTCGCGCGCGCGGGTCTGAAGGTGACCGTGCTTGAGCGCCGCGGTGTCGTGGGCGGGGCTGCGGTGACCGAGGAATTCCATCCGGGCTTCCGCAACTCCGTCGCGAGTTACACGGTTTCGCTCTTGAACCCGAAGATCATCCGCGACATGGACTTGGCCGGCCATGGGCTGCGCGTGGTCGAGCGCAAGCTGCAGAACTTCCTGCCGCTGAACGACCGCGAATATCTCGAGACCGGCGGCGAACGCACCAAGCAGAGCGTGGCGAAGTTCTCGAACAGCGACGCCGAGATGCTCGAACCCTATGGCGCGCGGCTGGAGGAGATCGCGTCCATCGTGCGCGACCTGATGCTGAAAACGCCGCCGAATGTGACCGAGGGTGGATGGTTCTCGGCGGTCCCGGAAATGCTCAAGGCTGCGGGCCAGGCGAGCCCGTTCGCAAAGCTTTCCATGCCGGCGCGGCGTGACCTGCTGGCGCTGTTCGCGCAATCCGCCGCCGACTATCTCAACGGCTGGTTCGAAAGCGCGCCGATCAAGGCGGCCTATGGCTTCGATGGCGTGGTCGGAAATTATGCGAGTCCGTTCACGCCGGGCTCGGGCTATGTCCTGCTTCACCATGTGCTCGGCGAAGTGAACGGCAAGAAGGGCGCGTGGGGCCACGCCATCGGCGGCATGGGTGCGATCACACAGGCGATGGCGAAGGCCTGCGCGCAGCTCGGCGTCACGATCAAGACCGACGCGCCGGTGAAGGAAGTCATTGTCGAGAAGGGCCGCGCTGTCGGCGTCGCGACCGAGGCGGGGGACGCCTATCGCGCGCCTGTCGTCATCTCGAACCTCAACCCGAAACTTCTGTTCCTCAAGCTCGTCGACAAACATCTGCTGCCGCGCGATTTCCGCGAACGTATCGAGCATTACCGCTGTGGGTCGGGCACGTTCCGCATGAACGTCGCGTTGAGCGAGCTGCCGCGCTTCACCTGCAAGCCCGAGCCCGGCGACCACCTGACCGCCGGCATCATTATGGCGCCTTCGCTGGACTATATGGACCGCGCCTACATCACAGCCCGCGAGAATGGCTGGTCGACGGAACCGATTGTCGAGATCCTGATCCCGTCGACGCTCGACGATAGCCTCGCGCCGAAAGGCCAGCACGTCGCCAGCATGTTCTGTCAGCAGGTCCAGCCCGAACTGTCCGGCCGCCGCTCCTGGGACGACCATCGCGAAGAAGTGGCCGACCACATGATTGCGACCGTCGACAAATTCGCGCCGGGCTTCAAGGCGTCGGTGCTCGGCCGCCAGATCTTTTCGCCGCTCGATCTCGAACGCACCTTCGGCCTCGTCGCCGGCGACATCATGCACGGCGCGTTGAGCCTCGATCAGCTTTATTCCGCGCGGCCTGTTCTTGGACATGGCAATTACCGCGCGCCGGTGGCCGGACTCTATATGTGCGGCTCCGGCACGCATCCGGGCGGCGGGGTCAGCGGTGCACCGGGCCACAATGCGGCACGAGAAATTCTGAAAGACGTCGGACGCCGGCATGCCTGAGGCGACGGGAAATCTTCGCACTGCGCTCGACCACGCCGTCAAACTGCTGAACGTCGATCCCAAGCTCGCCGAAGAGCAGGCGCGCGAAATTCTGAAAGTGATCCCCAACCAGCCGCAGACCATGATGCTGCTGGCGATGGCACTGCGCGCGCAGGACAACGCGCTTGGTGCGCGGGACGTGCTCGAACCGCTCGCGCGATTGCAGCCGAACACGGCGGTCGTTCATTTCGAACTCGGTTCGGCCTGCGCGGCGGCGGACGATCTGGCCGCGGCCCACACAGCGCTCAGGCGGACCGTCGAACTCGAACCGAACCACGCGGCGGCATGGCGGCTTCTGGGCGATGTCTGCACCCGCGCCGGCGACCGCGTGGCGGCTGACGATGCCTATGCGCATCAGATCCGCGCTTCGGTGAGCGATCCCGAGCTGCTGGCCGCAGCAAATGCGCTGTGCGAGAACCGGCTGGCGGTGGCCGAACATGCGCTGCGCGATTTTCTGCGCAAGCACCCGACCGACGTTGCCGCGATGCGCATGCTGGCCGAAACCGGCGCGCGGCTTGGCCAGATGGAGGATGCGGAGAAGCTGCTCGCGCGTGCGTTGGAGCTTGCGCCGGGCTTCATCCAGGCGCGCCACCACTATGCGACGGTGCTGCACCGCCAATCCAAGTCAGAAGCTGCGATTGCGCAATGCGACATCCTCCTGAAGGAAGACCCACGCAATCCTGGCTATCGCACGCTGAAGGCCGCGGCCCTGGTGCGTATCGGAGAATACGAACAGGCCATCACCGGCTACGAAACCCTCCTGAAAGAGCATCCGCACCAACCCAAAGCTTGGATGAGCTATGGTCACGCGCTGAAGACGGTCGGCCGCGTGGATGAGTCGATCCGCGTCTATCGCCACAGCATCGCGCTCTTGCCGAACCTCGGCGAGGCTTATTGGAGCATGGCGAACCTCAAGACGTTCCGTTTCACCGGCGCCGAAATTGCGGCGATGGAGGCGCAGCTCGCGCGCTCGGACATCGAAAACGAAGACCGCTTTCACTTGCATTTTGCGCTCGGCAAGGCGTTCGAGGATGCCGGCGAGTACAAGAAATCCTTCACCCACTACGCCGAAGGCAACCGCCTGCGCCGCGCGGCGGTCAAATACGATCCTTCGATCATGGACGACCAGGTCGCACGCACCAAGGCGGTCTACACGCCGACGTTCTTCCGTGACCGCGAAGGTGTGGGATCGCCCACGCGCGATCCGATCTTCGTGGTCGGTCTGCCGCGCGCGGGTTCGACCCTGATCGAGCAGATCCTCTCCAGCCATTCGCAGATCGAAGGCACAATGGAGTTGCCCGACATCCAGTCCATCGCGCTGCATCTCGAAGGCAAGCGCCGCAAGCCGCGCGACTCCCAATATCCGGAGATCGTAGCCGAACTCGAGCCCGAGCGATTTGCGGAGCTAGGTGAAGAGTATCTCGCCCGCGCCAGTGTCCAGCGAAAATTGGGCAAACCGTTCTTCGTCGACAAGATGCCGAACAATTTCCAGCACTTGGGCTTCCTGCATCTGATCCTGCCCAATGCGAAGATCATCGACGCCCGCCGCCATCCGATGGCGTGCTGTCTCTCCAATTACAAGCAGCATTTCGCGCGCGGCCAGACCTTCACCTACGACCTCAGCGACATCAGTCGCTACTACCGCGACTATGTCGAGGTGATGGCGCATTTCGATACCGTGCTGCCGGGACGGGTACATCGCGTTTTCTATGAGCAGATGGTCTCAGACCCAGAGACCGAGGTCCGTCGTCTACTCGCTTATCTGAACCTGCCGTTCGAGGAGTCATGCCTGCGATTCTATGAAAACGAGCGTGCTGTGCGGACCGCGAGCTCCGAGCAGGTGCGTCAGCCGATTTTCACCGAAGGGGTGGAGCATTGGCGCAACTATGAGGAATGGCTGGGACCGCTCAAAACGGTGCTTAGCTCAGTGCTTGATGCCTATCCCGGCGTGCCCGTTTTCTAAACAAAATCAAAGGCTTTCTGTATCGCTCACGAGCAGTGTGCCTTTCCGGCCAGCATTTTCTTGCGCGTGTTGATGCACGCGCTGCCAATCCTTGACAGCCCAGTGACGGAAGACTGACATGCCACCGGGCAGCGCTATTTCGGGGAATCAAAATGGGTGGAATTGGATCGAGCGGCCTCGGGCGGGCACGCCCCGTTTTCTTGTCTGCGTTACTGGCGTCGACGGCGCTTACCTGCGCTACCCAGGTGCATGCGCAGGCCATCGAAACCGTGGTCGTGACTGCGGAGAAGCGCACGGAGGATCTGCAGAAGGTCCCGCTCAGCATGCAGGTGTTCAACACCAGGAAGCTCGAGGAGCTGCATGTCTCGAGCTTCGCGGACTATGCGCAATATCTGCCCAGCCTCTCTTTCGCCTCCAACGCGGCCGGCGGCGGCTTGAACGGTCCGGGCTTCGCCAACGTCTATATGCGCGGCGTCGCGTCCGGCAATGACGGCAACCACTCCGGATCGCAGCCGAGCGTCGGCATGTATCTGGACGAGCAGCCGATCACCACGATCGGCGGCGCGCTCGATATTCACATCTACGATATCGCACGCGTCGAAGCGCTCGCGGGCCCGCAGGGCACGCTCTATGGCGCGAGCTCGGAAGCCGGCACCGTTCGCATTATCACGAACAAGCCCGACCCTTCCGGTTTCTCGGCGGCCTACGAGGTCGTCGGCAACGCCATGGACAAGGGCGGTTTCGGCGGCGAGGTCCAGGGCTATGTCAACATGCCCCTCTCTGACAAAGCCGCGATTCGTCTTGTAGCGTGGGAACAGCACGATGCCGGCTATATCGACAACGTCGCGGGCACCGATCTGGCCGCCGGCATTGTCGACGGCGTGCGGACGTTTCCGGGCAATCCGGCGTTCAATATGCCCGTCATTACGATGTCGAACGCGCCGCTGCGGCAGAACAATTACAACGACGACGACATCTATGGCGGCCGCGCCGCGCTCAAGATCGACCTCGACAACAATTGGACAATCACGCCGACCTTCATGGGGCAGGAGACGAAGAGTCATGGCTCGTTCGCCTACGATCCCACCGTCGGCGATCTGAAGGTCGTGAAATTCCAGCCCGAATTCACCAATGACAGCTGGTATCAGGCCGCGCTGACCGTCGAGGGCAAGCTGAACAACTGGCTCGATGCCACCTATGCCGTGTCCTACATGGACCGCAAAGTCCATTCGCAGCTCGACTATTCGGATTATTCCTACTTCTACGATTCCTATTACGGCCAGTATTTCACCAACAACGCAGGCGATTACATCAATCCCTCGCAGCTGATCGTCGGCAAAGACCATTTCACCAAGATCAGCCACGAGCTGCGGTTCGCCTCGCCCGCCGAAGACCGCCTCAGGTTCGTCGCCGGCCTCTTCTACGAGCGCCAGTTCCACCGCATCGAACAGCGCTACGAAGTGCAGAATTTCGCCGACTCGCTGTCGATTCCGGGTTGGCCCAATACCCTGTGGCTGACGCAGGAAGACCGCGTCGACACCGACTATGCCGCGTTCGGTGAGGCCTCATGGGATATCATACCCGAATTGACCCTGACGCTCGGCGGACGTGCGTTTGGATCGGACAACTCTTTGAAGGGCTTTTTCGGCTTCAGCCAAGGCTTTCAGGATCTGTCCGGCTTCGGCTCAGGCATGAGCCTGTGCTTCCTGCCCTATCCGACCATCGGCACCGGGCCCTGCACCGACCTCAACAAGATCACCAACCAGACCGGTTTCACCCACAAACTGAATCTGAGCTGGCGTGTCGACGACGACAAGATGCTCTACTTCACCTGGTCGAACGGCTTCAGGCCGGGCGGCGTCAACCGCAACGCCGACGTGACGTCACAGCCCTACAAGCCCGACTACCTGACCAACTATGAGGTCGGCTGGAAGACTTCGTGGCTCGACAATTCGCTGCAGTTCAACGGCGCCGTGTTCCTTGAGAACTGGAAGAACTTCCAATTCTCGTACCTCGGCCCCAATTCGCTCACCGTGATCGCGAACATCGGCAGCGCGCAGATCAAGGGCGCGGAAGCGACGCTGAACTGGCGCGCGACCGACCACCTGACGATCAACGGCTCGGCGACCTATACCGACGCGCATCTGACGCAGGGCTACTGCAAGGATCCGATCAACAATCCGTGCCCGTCGGCGGTGCCATTCGCGGCGCCCAACGGCCAAAAGCTTCCGATCACGCCCGAATTCAAGGGCAATGCCGAAGCGCGGTATGACTTCAATATCGACGAGTTCGCGGCGCACGTTCAGGGCACACTCAACTACCAAACCAGCGCCTGGTCCGATCTGCGCACCGTGGAGCGGGGTATACTCGGCCAGATGCCAGCCTACACGCTTGTCAATTTCGCGGCCGGATTCGGCAAGGACAATTGGCAGGCAGAGCTGACACTCGACAATGCCTTCGACGAGCGCGCACAGCTCTACCGCTACAGCGAATGTACGGCGACGGTTTGCGGTCCGGAGACCTACATCATCCCCAATCGCCCGAGGACGATCTCATTGCACTTCTCGCAGAGCTTCTGACGCCATCGAATGCCACGAACCCGTCCGCTGCTGCTGCCGGCGTTGCTCGCGTCAACGGCTTTGACGGCCGCATCGGCGACCGCGCAGGAAAATGGGGCGGGCCTCGAAACGGTTGTGGTGACGGCGGAAAAGCGTTCGGAGGATATTCAGAAGACCGCGCTCAGCATCACGGCGTTCACCACCGAAAAGCTCGATCAGCTCCACGTCGTAAGCTTCGACGACTACGCGAAATATCTGCCGAGCGTCTCTTACACGACGGGTGGGCCCGGCTTCGCCGAAGTCTATATGCGCGGGGTGGCGAGCGGAGAGAACGGCAACCATTCAGGTCCCCTGCCCAGCGTGGGCATGTATCTCGACGAACAGCCGATCACCACGATCGGCGGCGCGCTTGATATCCATGTCTACGACATCGCGCGCGTCGAATCGCTGGCAGGCCCACAAGGCACGCTCTATGGCGCGAGTTCGCAGTCCGGCACCATCCGGATCATCACCAACAAGCCGGATACGAGCGGTTTCTCGGCCGCTTATGATGTCGGCTTCAACACGGTTTCGCACGGCGAAATCGGCGGCGTCGCGGAGGGCTACGTCAATATTCCGATTGCTGACAACATCGCGATCCGCCTGGTCGGCTGGGACGAGCACGATGGCGGTTATATCGACAACATCGCCGGCACGAATGCCGCTGCGGGGATCGTCGATGGCGTCCGCACCTATCAATACGCGACCCAGTTCAGCGAAGCGGCGGGCGGTGGGCCGATCACGATCAGCAATGTCGGCCACACCAGGAACGACTATAACAGAGTCGACACCTACGGCGCGCGTGCGGCGCTACAGATCGACCTCAACGACAACTGGACGATCACACCGACCCTGATGGGCCAGGAGGCGCGCAGCGGCGGCGTGTTCGCATACGATCCGGCCGTTGGCTTTCTCAAGATCACGCACTTCCTTCCGGAATACTCGAACGACCGCTGGTACCAGGCAGCACTGACGGTTCAGGGCAAGATTGCCAATCTCGATCTTACCTATGCCGGCGCCTACATGGACCGCATGATCACGTCGAAACTGGATTACTCGGACTATTCCTTCTTCTACGACCAGCTTTACGGCAGCTATGGGTACTACGTCTTCCACGACGACGCGGGCCATGTGATCGACCCTTCACAGGCGATCTGGGGCCTCGATCACTTCACCAAGATGAGCCACGAGATTCGGGTGGCGTCGCCTTCCGAGGACAGGCTGCGTTTCGTCGCGGGACTATTCATGGAGCGGCAGGGACATTTCATCCAGCAGCGCTATGTGATCCAGAACCTCGAAAGCGACTTTTCCGTCACCGGCTGGCCGAACACGATCTGGCTGACCGAGCAGGAGCGCGTCGACCGCGACTACGCGGCCTTCACCGAGATTTCCTATGACATCCTGCCGCAAGTGACGCTCACCGCCGGCGCGCGCGGCTATATCGCCAACAATTCGCTGATCGGGTTCTTCGGCTACAACGCCAACTATTCGAGCAGTTCGGGGGAAGCGATCTGCTTCCCCGACAAGATCGTCGGTCACGCGCCGTGTACCGACCTCGACAAGCACGTCTACGAAAAAGGCTACACCCACAAGCTCAACGCAACGTGGCACGTCGACGACGACAAGATGCTGTATGCCACGTGGTCGACGGGCTTTCGGCCCGGCGGCATCAATCGCAAGGGCACGCTGCCGCCCTACCACTCAGACTTCCTGACCAATTACGAGATCGGATGGAAGACAAGCTGGTTCGACGGCGGACTGCGCTTCAACGGCGCATTGTTCTGGGAGGATTGGGACGGCATCCAGTTCTCCACCATTCCGCCGGGCTCGAACGGCCTGACCCAGATCTTCAACGCCGGCAAGGCGCGCATCCTAGGGGTCGAAAGCAATGTCGACTGGCTTATCCGCGATGGGCTCACGCTGTCTGCAGCCGCGACCTATACCGATCCCGAACTGACCCGGGATTACTGTCTGGATTCTACGCCCTGCAGTCCCGGCGAGACGCCGGACGCGCCGAAAGGAACGCAGCTTCCCGTTACGCCGCGCTTTAAGGCAAACGCCATCGCGCGGGACGAGTTCAAGCTGTGGGGCGCGAACGCGCACGTGCAGGGCGCTCTGGTCTATCAGGGCAGTTCCTGGCCGGCGCTTATCGCCTCGGACCGTAGCGTGCTCGGGAAACTGCCCGACTACGTCACCGTCGACTTGTCAGCGGGCGTGGACGTGCGCAACTGGACCCTCGAACTGGCGATCGAAAACGCGTTCGACGCGCACGGCCAGAACGACCGGTACACGGAATGTTCGACCGGAACCTGTGCGGCGCAAGTCTATGTCGTGCCGATCAGGCCCCGGCTGATCAGCATCAAATTCGGACAGAAGTTTTAAGTCTATTTGCCGAGTGCGTAGAGCGTCGCGTTGTTGATCGCGTAGACGTTCCCGTCTGGACCCACGACGGTCGGCGTGTAGGCTTCGCCGATCGGCGGATTGAGATTGACCCGTGTGAGCTGGTCCCTCGCCAGATCCCACCGGTAGGTGTAACCGTCTTCGGCATTGGCGATCACGGCGCGGCCCTTGACGTCGACCACGGCCGAGTTGATGCACCACTCATACACCACGCCTGCAGGTGCGTTCGGAAACTGGGTTGGATTCACGCGCGTCATGATTTCTTTCATGACGGTCGCGGAGCTGAAGCGGTCCTTCTGCGTGGCGTCCGGATCGATGATGGCGATCTCGTTGTGGCCGTTGCCGTTCGGGCTGGCGCCGTAATAGTTGTTGTACTTCGTCATCAACAGGTAGCTTGACGATCCGGTATAGGACGGCACGGCAGAAGCCGGCACCACCGACGCCGTATCGTCCCAGCCGAACGAACCCGGGGTTTTCTGGGTCGCGAGATCGC
>Ga0105239_10007059_pt1 | contig 12929 bp, 11 predicted proteins | sample KBSC44metaG_FD_92761 | JGI IMG/M metagenome (GOLD analysis project Ga0105239, IMG submission 92761) | Corn rhizosphere microbial communities from Kellogg Biological Station, Michigan, USA - KBS C4-4 metaG | ecosystem: Host-associated > Plants > Roots > Rhizosphere > Soil | place: Michigan, USA...
GGTGGCTGGATCGTCAACGGCAAGAAGATCTTCGCATCGCTGTCAGGCCATGCTGATTATTACGGCGTGCTTTGTACCGAAATCGAGGAAGGCGAAAAGGCCTCGCGCCGCAACACGCTTTATCTCGCGATTTCCGCGAAATCAGAGGGCGTCTCGGTCGTCGGCGATTGGGATCCGCTCGGCATGCGCGGCACGGTCTCACGCACTTTGCTGTTCAAGGATGTGTTCGTCCCGGGCGATTCCGCGCTGATGCCGCGTGGCGTCTACTTTCAGGCCGCGATGCGCTGGCCACACATGTTCCTGACGCTGTCGCCGACCTATATGGGCCTCGCACAAGCTGCTTACGACTTCACCGTGCGCTATTTGCGTGGCGAGGTCCCGGGCATGCCGCCGGTCAAACGCCGGATGTACCCGACCAAGCAGATCGCGGTCGCGCAGATGCAAATCAAGCTAGAGCAGATCAAGGCAATCTGGTTCCAGGCCGTCACCGAGGCGCGCGCCAATCCAAGCAAGGAGCAAGCGTTGCGTGCCTATGCTGCGCAATATTCGGTGATGGAAGGCGCCAATGAGCTCGCGGCGCTCGCGATCCGCACCTGCGGGGGACAGGCGATGCTCCGCTCGCTGCCGCTGGAGCGTATCTATCGCGATAGTCGCTGCGGTTCGCTGATGCTGCCCTGGACGGCCGAATTGTGCCTCGACCGGATCGGCCGTGAAGCTCTGTACGAGGCTGGCGAAACGGACGACTGACGGTGGACCTCTGCAGTCTGATCGATCGCAACGCGGCGTTCGCGCCGGACAAGACGGCCATTGCCTTTGAAGGCAACCGGCTGAGCTATGCCGCGTTCGCCGCGCGTATCGAGCGAACTGCCACGGCTTTGAAACAGGAATTCAGCGTAGGCCGCGGTGACCGCGTAGCGATCCTGAGCCTGAATCGGCCGGACTATCTGGTCCTGCTCTACGCCTGTGCGCGGCTCGGCGCGATCCTGGTACCGCTGAACTGGCGACTAGCGGTCGCCGAACAGTTCTTCATTCTCACCGATGCAGGCGCCAAAGTGCTGGTGCTCGAGCAGGCATTTGAGGGCGTCCTTCCCGAACTAGCGCCGGGGGTCGCCGTCATCGGCTTCAACTTCGCGCCACCGCGCGGCACGACCTTTGAGAGCCTGCTGGCGCGCAAGGGAAGTAGCGGACGCAATCCGCACACCAATTTCTCTTGCCCGCTTCTGATCGTCTACACATCAGGAACGACCGGACGACCAAAAGGCGCGGTGCTGCGTCAGGAGGCGCTGTTCTGGAACGGCGTCATGAGCCAGCACATGCACAACATGACGTCGGACGATCATGTGCTGACGGTGCTGCCGTTCTTCCATGTCGGCGGACTCAATATTCAAACGACCGCGGCACTCCAGCTTGGTGCCACTGTTACAATCCACGCCCGCTTCACGCCAGACGCGGCGCTTGCAGCCATCGAACGGGAACGACCGAGCCTGACGGTCATGGTGCCGGCGATCATACAGGCCGTCACCGAGCACCCCGCCTGGGAGACAACCGATCTCTCATCGCTGAAAGCGCTCGCCACCGGCTCGACCATCGTGCCGCCGCACCTGATCAATCGCTTTGTCGCGCGCGGTGTGCCAGTGCTCCAGGTCTACGGCTCGACGGAGACTTGCCCCATCGCGGTCTATACCCGCCTTGGCGGCGATCTCTCCCGCGCGGGATCGACCGGACTTGCCGGCCTGTGCTGCGAGGCCAAGGTGATCGATCAGGCCAGCAACGAAGTGCCGGCGGGCACGCCGGGCGAGATCGCGGTGCGTGGGCCGAACGTCTTCTTCGAATATTGGGGCAACGCGGAAGCGACACGCGAGGCGCTGCATGACGGCTGGTATCACACCGGCGATATCGGCCTGTGCGATGCCGATGGCTATTTCTGGGTCCGCGACCGCAAGAAGAACATGATCATTTCCGGCGGCGAGAATATCTATCCCGCCGAAGTCGAGCGCGTTCTGCTCGAACACCCCGATGTCAGCGATTGCGCCGTGATCGGAAGGCCGGACCCGCGCTGGGACGAGGTACCGATTGCCTATGTCATCCGGCGATCCGGTTGCCGGATCGAAGCTGACGAGCTGAAAGCGCACGTTCAAGCCCAGCTCGCGCGCTACAAGGTTCCGCGCGACATTATCTTTGTTGCCGATATGCCGCGGACGGCACTCGGCAAGGTCCAGCACTTCCTGTTGAAGCAGCTTGACGGGCAATCGCGCATGCAAGGAGAAGCATCTTGAAGATCGCGGTTCTTGGTGGAGGAAACGGCTCTTTCGCGGCGGCCGGCGATTTTGCGCTGGCGGGGCATGAGGTCCGGCTCTGGCGCCGCGACGCAGGGCAGGTCGAGGCACATCGCGCCGCGGGCTCGCGTATCCGCGTCAAGGATCACAACGGACAGCATAATGTGAAGCTGGCGCTGGTGACCATTGACATTGCCGAAGCGGTCAAGGGAGCCGAGTTGATCCTTTGCCCTGCTCCTGCCTTCGCACAGCAGGACATCGCGCGTTTGCTCGCCCCTCACCTGCGTGACGGCCAAGTGGTGTTTCTACCGCCCGCCACATTCGGCTCTCTGATCTTCGCGCAGGCGGCGCGGGACGCCGGCAATCGTGCCAAGGCGAGTTTCGCCGAGACCGGCACGCTACCGTGGCTTACCCGCAAGCACGGGCCGTTCGAGGTCGCGATCACCATCCGCGCCAAACGGCTGCCCGTCGGCGTATTCCCCCTCGATCGGGCGCCGCATGCACTTGAAGTGATCGGACGCGCTTTCCCTGATGTGATCGAGCCGTGCGGAGACGCGCTCTCGGGCGCACTGATGAATGCGGGCTGCATCATCCATCCTCCGTTAATTGTCATGAATGCGGGCCCGATCGAGCATTTCGAGCGGTGGGACATTCACAAGGAGGGTACGCAGGCTGCGATTCGACGCGTGACTGATGCGCTCGATGCCGAACGGATCGCCGTGCGCGAAGCGCTGGGATATGGCGCACCGCATTTTCCACTGGCCCATCACTACGCGAAGGAAGGCGAGGTCTGGATGTACGGCCGCGGCTCACATGATCGGCTGACTGATTCCGGCGACTGGCGTGAGCGACTCGTCCTAAGCGAGCACCGCTACATGCGCGAGGATCTGCGGCTAGGATTATCGCTGCTCGTGTCCATCGCTGGGCTAGCAGGTGTCGCCACACCACTAGCTAAGGCCTTCCTCGCCATCGGTGGCGCAGTCTGCGGCGAGGACTTTGCGCAGGGCGGCCGAACTTTGGAGACACTGGGGCTTGGCAAGCTTCACAAGGCCGAATTGCGGACCCTGCTTCGTGAGGGATTCTGATCGATGAGCAGCCGCGCCAACATTGCCTGTCTCGGCGCCGGTCGTATGGGCCGCGGCATCGCCGTCGCGTTCGCCTATGCGGGGCACACGGTCACGATGATCGACATCAAGGCCCGTTCGGGTGAGGATTTTAACAAGCTTGAAGCCGACGCACTCGGCGAGGTCAGGAAGACCTTTGCTAGCCTCTCGAAGCTGGGCCTGCTGAACGAAGCGGACGTAGATCCGCTCATCGCTCGCGTCTCCGTGGTGCCAGCGAGCCAGAGCGGCACCGCGTTGGCCGGAGCCGGAATGGTGTTCGAGGGCGTCCCCGAGGTCGTGGAGCTCAAGCGAGAAGTCCTGCGAGCGGCTTCAAGACAGGTCAGGCCGGACACGATCATTGCATCGACCACGTCTACCATCCTCGTCGACGATCTTTCCAGCGCAATCGAAAATCCCCGCCGCTTCCTCAACGTGCACTGGCTCAATCCGGCCTATCTGATCCCGCTCGTGGAAGTGTCGCCCGGCAAAGCCACTGCCCTCGCCATCATCGACGAGGTCAAGGCGCTGCTCGAAGGTATCGGCAAGGTCCCCGTGGTCTGCGCCGCGACACCCGGCTTCATCGTCCCGCGCATCCAGGCGCTTGCAATGAATGAAGCCGCACGCATGGTCGAGGAAGGCGTCGCCAGCGCCGAGGAGATCGACAAGGCGATCCGTTACGGATTCGGCTTTCGCTATGCCGTGCTCGGACTGCTCGAGTTCATCGATTGGGGCGGCGGCGACATACTGTACTACGCCAGCCGCTATCTCGAGGGCGCGCTCGGCAGCGACCGCTACCGCGCGCCAGACGTCATCTCACGCAATATGCATGAAGGCCGGATCGGCCTGCGCACGGGCGCAGGCTTCCTCGATTATTCCGGTCTCGATGTCGATGCCTATCGCGTGAAGCGATTGCAGGCCATGGTCGACCTACTCAAGCACTTCGACCTCGCTCGCCCGCCCGTGCTCGATCGCAGTTAACCAAAAACGTCCTGAAGGACGCCTTCCCTCACCACTGTCACGCCATCGAGCTCGATCGTCGTCCCCATCATCGGCAGGTCGAAATGGCCGGCTGTGTATCGACCGGCGAATTCGTTAGCACCGGTCGAGAACAGAAAGTTGCCGGATACGGCTCGGATCTCCGTGCCATTTGTATCTCGCTGATCGTACATCGATAGCGCCTCGTAGCGCGCGCCCGGATTCATACCGAAGCCGACATGCGACACGGCATAGGCTTCGCGATCGCCCCAGGCAGCGAGATAAGTACGCATCATCGCCGCATCCGTCCCCTCGCCTTCCAGTTCGACGACGTAGTCGTCCTTCAGGGTCATCTTCACCGGCGACGTCAGGTAGCGCTTGAAGGTAAGATTGATATCACCCGGCGCCATCACCAACGTACCGTTGATCGTGCCGCTCTTGGGGAAGCTGACGACGATGCCGCCCGGCCAATGCGCCAGCGTGCCGGGCTTGTCGGTCCAGCCCCATACGCCGACTGTCGATGCGCCGACCATATCCACGTCGAGTGCCGTACCAGCCTTCGAGGTAACCCGCATTCGCTTGGTTCCACGCAGCATCTTCGCCGCCGCGCGAACGCGCTTCTCGAGCGCTGAATCGGGCACCATCCGTTCCAACGCCTCGGGATGTTCGTTGGAAATCACCAGGATGCGCGCGCCCGCTTTCAGTATCTCGGGCGTCTCGACCGCATGCATCAGGCCCTCAATGGTACAGTCCACGACAAAGCCAGCCTGTTGAAGCGCGCTAATCACCGGCCCAAGCCTTTGGATCGCCTCGCTGGCACCGGTCGAGCGAACCGGAACGATGTTCCTGTTGCGCGGTGTCGGCATGACCACATGAAATGGCTTTGCCCCCATTCGCAGCAGCGCCAGCTCCGCCAGATGCACGTTCAGAGCGCGCGACTGTGTCTCCGAGAGAATCGCCGCGGTATCGCCGGCCTTGACCGCGCATCGCTCAAAGATCTCGCAAAACGCGTCGATCCATTTTGCCTCGATACGATCAGCCAGCATGGTTCACTCCCGGTCTTCTGGTTTCTTGTCAGTTCACGCTTCGGGGAAGCCCCGCAAGAGGTACGATCGCACTGCGCCCAACAAGGCGTTCAGGATCAACCCCAACAGCGAGATCGTGATCAACGGCACGAACATGTCGACGGCCTGGAACGTACGGGCCGCCGTCACGAGGGCATGGCCCAAGCCGTCCGTCGACGTGATCATTTCGGCCAGAAACACGACGATGCAGGAAATGACAAGACCAATCCGGCAGCCGGTCAGGATCGACGGCATCGCCGCAGGCAAGACGACCTTGAATAGAATTTCGTAACGCGGCGTTCCAGCCGCCATGGCCGACCAGATCAGCTTCTGTTCGACCATTGAAGCCCCGTAATAGGTGGACAGCAAAATGGGAAAGAGTGCATCCGCAGTCACCAGCGTGATCTTTGATCCGTGGCCGAAACCGAGCAACAGCAGCAGAGCGGGATAGAGCGCAACCTTTGGCAAGGGCGCCAGCACACGCACGATCGGCCGTACCACGGCATTGATCGCTGGACTGGCGGCGGCCGCGATGCCGATGCTGACGCCGAGCACAACCGCAATTGTAAAGCCGGCGAACAACCGGATCAGGGTCGCGGCGATCTCCTGCTGAAACGTCCATGTTGCGAGCTGTTGGAGCAGTCGGCTGAAGACGAAGCCGGGCGGCGGCAGCAAGACTTCCGGCGCGAAGCCGAACGACACCAAGCCTTGCCACAGCGCGATCACCAACGCGATTGGGGCAAGCCCAAAGAGAACATTTGCTGAGAAGAAACGTGACATCATGAGAAGCTCAGCGGCATGTCGAACTGAGGCTCGGACCAACGGACCAGCCTCGCGCGGACGCGCTCGAAGGCCGCATCGAGGCAGATTCCCATCGCGCCGACGATGATGATCATCGCGTAGACCGTGTCGTACTGCCCCATGTCAAGCGCGTTGAACAGGATGTTCCCCGCGCCCGATTGACGAGCGATCATCTCACTGGTGATCATCGTGATCAGCGCCAGCACCAGGCCGGTGCGACATCCGGTCAAAATCTCCGGCAGCGCGGCGGGTAATACGATCCGGACCAGCCGCTGCAGAGGCGAGAGCCCCATCGCCGCGCCTGACCACAGCATCTTCTCCTCGACAGCCTTAGCGCCTTCAAAGCTGTGATAGATCACCGGGAGACTGACGCCCAGAAAGATCACCAGAGTCTTCGTGACGTCGCCGACACCCAACCACAGCATGATGATCGGCATCAGGGCCGCCTTCGGCACCGGATAGATCACCATCAGCAGTGGATTGAAGAAGGCCGCGACCGCGCGGCTACGGCCCATCAGCAAGCCCAACGGAATCGACACCAGCACGGCTATGCCGAACCCAATCGCCATCCGGCGAAGGGAGGCCGCGATATTTATCAGAGATTCCCTGTCACCGAGAATATCCGGCATTGCGCGGATCGCCTCGAGCGCCGTCGGAAAACTATCGTTCTTGAGCGCGAGCGATGCAACCTGCCATATCGCCAGTAATCCGATGCAAGCCAATACCGGGGCGGCACGTCTGATCAGAGCAGCCGGCAGGCTCATGAGGGAGATCCAGCCTCGTCGCTTTCATCGAACATGCGCTCGATGTCTACGACGTATTTCTGATAGCGCGGATCGAGCAATAGTTCGTTGCGGCGCCGCGGCCGCGGCAGGTCGATATCGATGACTTCCCGAATGCGCCCGGGAGATCTGGACATCATCACAACCTTGTCCGAAAGAAAGACCGCTTCGTCGACCGAATGGGTGACGAACAGCACTGTCTTGCGATCGCGCTCCCAGATGTTCAGGAGATCGTTCTGGAGACGCGTCCTGGTGTGCGCATCGAGCGCACCGAACGGCTCGTCCATCAACAGGACTTCGGGATGGTAGGCGAGCGTCCGGGCCAGCGCGACCCGCTGCTTCATACCGCCCGACAACTCCTTGGGATAGAAGTTCTCGTAGCCTTTGAGTCCGACCATTTCGATCAGGGCACGGCTCTGCGCATCTGCCTCGGCGGCTGGCACACCCTGCTGCCGCGGGCCGTACATCACGTTGCCCAACACGGTTTTCCAGGGAAACAGCGCGAATTCCTGGAACACAGGTCCGCGATCCGGCCCTGGCCCCGTGATCGCCTGTCCCTTCATCTTCGCCGCGCCGCTCGTTGGACTGACGAAGCCACCGACGATGTAAAGCAGTGTCGACTTGCCACAGCCGGACGGACCGAGAATGGAGACAAACGCGCCCTCCTCGATCGTTAGCGAAATGTCCGATAGCGCCAAATGATCCTTGCGCGCCGAGGTCTGGAAGACCTGCGAGACGCGATCAATCTCGATGATTGCAGAAGCCGGCTTTTGCGCCATCACCGGATTTACCCACTCGCTCGATCTCGAAGGCACGACCGTCATTCCGTGTCTCTAGCTTCACTCACGCGCAAATCACACGCAGCCAATCTTGCTTGACGTCCTCCATCAGCCGCAGCAGCTTAGCAAGAAACCTGCCAAACGGATCGTCATTTTCGCGCGCGATACCTCAATCAAACCACGGCCATTCCGCCGGGCCCTCATGCGTGACCGCTCCGCCCGGCGCTTGACCGACCAGACGCGCATATTTTGCGAGCGCGCCCGCGCGATGACGCGGCGGACGTTGCTTCCAATCACGTCGCCGCGTCGCGAGTTCCTGCTCGTCGACCAGCAGATCCATGCGGCGGCCGGCAGCATCAATCCTGATCTTGTCGCCATCACGCACGAGCGCCAGCGGACCGCCGACGAACGCCTCGGGCGAGACATAGCCGATGCACATGCCGCGCGTGGCACCTGAGAACCGACCGTCAGTAATGAGAGCTACCTTCTCGCCCATGCCCTGGCCATAGATCAACGCGGTGACGCCGAGCATCTCGCGCATGCCGGGACCGCCTACCGGTCCTTCATTGCGGATCACCAAGACTTCGCCGGCCTTGTAGCTACGGTCACGAACAGCCGCGACGCAGGCCTCTTCATCCTCGAAGACACGCGCCACACCTTCGAAGAGCTGGCTCTTCAAACCGGCAACCTTGATGACCGCGCCATCGGGGCAGAGATTTCCCTTCAGCACCGCAACGCCACCATCGGGCATGATCGGTGTCCGAGCCGCGTACACTACCTCGCCATCGGGCGCATTGGCAGCGCCATATTCTTCGGCAAGCGTGCGCCCGGTAATGGTCAGGCAGCTACCATCAATATGCCCGCTCTGAATCAGCTCGCGGATCACAACGGCCGCGCCGCCGATATCGTAGACATCCTTGGCCGTGTACTTGCCGCCCGGCCGCAGGTTTCCGATCAGCGGCGTCCTGGCAAAGACCTCACCGACATCATCGATCGTGAACGCGATGCCGGCCTCGTTCCCGATCGCCGGCAAATGCAACGCCGCATTGGTCGAACCACCCGTCGCGGCGACGATCGCAGCCCCATTCTCGAGGGATTTCCGCGTCACGATGTCACGCGGCAGCGGGCCAGCGCGTTCGAGCATCTCCATGATAAGCCGACCGGCTCGGCGCGAAATCTGCGCGCGCTCGGCATAGATGCCGGGCACCATCGACACGTTGGGAATGGTCAGGCCCATCGCCTCCGACACCATTCCCATGGTGTTTGCAGTGAACTGGCCCGCGCAAGCACCGATCGTCGGCAAGCACGCACGCTCGATCCGTTCGAGCGTCGCCCCGTCGATTTCTCCGGTCATGAAACTGCCGACGGCCTCGTAGGAGTCGAGAACAGTAAGCGTCCGTCCATCCACGCGCCCCGGCAGCGAGCTGCCGCCGTAAATGAAGATGGACGGTACGTTGCAGCGAACCATGCCCATCATCACGCCCGGAAGCGTCTTGTCGCATCCGCCGTATCCAATCAGGGCATCATAAGCGAGGCCGTGCACGACAGCCTCGATGGAGTCGGCGATCAGCTCACGCGAAAACAGCGAGAACTTCATTCCCTCGTGATTCATGCTGATGCCGTCGGACACCGAGATGGTCGAAAATTCCCGCGGCGTGCCGCCGGCTTCCTCGATCCCGGTCTTGGCCGCGGCCACCTGGAAGTCGTGTGTCATGTTGCAGGGCGTCTGCTCGCCCTTCATACTGACAACGCCCACCATCGGCTTGGCGATAGCCGCGTCGTCGAGCCCCATCGCACGCATGAAGGCGCGATGCGGCGCCCGGTCGAGGCCGTCAGTCGTTATCCGTGATCGCAACGTCTTCATGCTTGCATCATTTTCATGCGATGTCCCGCGCACGGCGGGACATCGCGACCTCGTTGATCTCACAGGCGACCGACCACCTATTGAAGTGGTGCGACGATGGTCGGGTGCTTGAACTGCGCCACATCCAGTTTCGGGAGCATTCCCGTTTCCGCATAGATATCCAGCATCTTCTGGATCGCGGGGAAATTCGGCGCCGCTCCGGGATCGCGGCCGAAATCGTTGTCCTTGAGCAGGTAGGTATCGAGCACCGGGATAGGCGCCTTGAGAACTTCATTAACGACTTTCAACGTCTCTTCGCGGTTCGTCAGCGCCTTCTTCATGCCCGACGTGATGTCGCGGACATAGGCCTTCACCAGCTCCGGATTCTTGTCGACGAAATCTGCACGGCAGGCTTCCAAAATGTGCACGATATTCGGCATGGCCTGCGACAGCGAGAACAACTTTCGTGTGCCGCCCTTGGCTTCGGCCCGCGCCGCAAACGGCTGGTTCATATTGACCGCATCGACCCGGCCCTGACGCAGTGCATCTTCCGAGACGGCAAATCCGACCTCGACCAACTTGATATCCTTGGCGGGATCAACGCCGTTCTGCTTCAGAAGCAGGTTGAATGGCCCTTGCGTGCCGCCACCGATCACGGAAATGCCGACGGTCTTGCCTTTGAGGTCTGCAATCGTCTTGATCGGCGAGTCGTCCATGACGGCCCAGTAGACCGAGAAGCCACCGGGCTTCTCAAAAACATGCTGAGCCACAATGTAGGCTTTGAGATTGCCACCGACTACGCCGTTGGCGAGCGAGAGCGGCGCCTGCGTCGCGCAGTCCAGAGCGCCAGCCGCCAATGCCTGGGTCATCGGCGCGGTGCCTTGAAACTGGGTCCACTCGATATTGTAGGTCTTGCCGATATCAGGGAATTCGGCCGGCCTGCGCATCATCCAGTATTTGGATTCTTCGGCCGGGATGGTCCAGCCCACGCGGATCGTCTGCTGCGCCCACGAGGGGCTTACGCCAGCAATCACGACCGCCACGGCTCCTATTGCCAGCGTCCATCTCGAAACTGCCCGCATTGTGCCCACTCCGTTGCTCCGGCGCCGACCGACGCCACCCAACCCGACCTGCCCAAATGTTTCATGGTTCAAACAATGAGGCAAGCCATGCAAGCCGACCCACTTTAGTCGTGGGATGCGTTGTGTATGGTGCGACAGCGGTCGTGCGCCGTTGCGCTGCGACAGAAGGAGGCAACCTATGGCTGATGTGAGCAGGGCAAACCCGCAAGGCGTCGAGAAGCTCGGTTATCTCGGCCTTGGACTCATGGGAACGCCGATGACCCGACGCCTGCTCAGGGCCGGCTATCACGTCAGCGTCTGGAACCGTTCGGAGGGTAAGGTTGCTCCGCTCGTCGATGCCGGTGCCAAGCGCACAGGCACGCCGCGTGAGCTATTTGCGAACTGCGACATCGTCTTCATGTGCGTGACGGATGCTGCCGCCGTCGAAGAAGTCATCTTCGGACCAGACGGCCTCGCAGCGGCTGCCGGCGCGGGCAAGCTCGTGGTTGATTTCTCGTCGATCCATCCCGATGCCGCGCGCGAGCTTGCGGCGCGATTGAGAGCCGCGAACGGCGCGGGCTGGATCGATGCGCCGGTATCCGGCGGCACCAAGGGGGCTGAAGAAGGCACGTTGGCTATCATGGCTGGAGGGGACGCGGCGGATATCGAAAGGACTCGGCCCTACGTGCTCGCGATGGCACGCAGATTCACCCATATGGGTCCGACCGGTGCAGGCCAGACTACAAAACTTTGCAACCAGGTGATCGTCGGATGCGCAATGGCCGTGCTTGCAGAAGCAACGCGCCTTGCGTCCAATGCCGGAATTGACGCCAGCCGGCTGCCCGAAGCGCTCGCCGGTGGCTTCGCGGATTCAATCCCGCTACAGCTCTTCGTCCCGCGCATGGTCGAAGGCATCCACTCGCCTCCTCTCGGGCACATTGCGACGATGCTCAAGGATCTCGACACGGTCGCTGATGTCGCCCAAGCGACGTCGACGCCGGTGCCGATGGCGACCCTCGCGGGACAAATCTTCAGGCTTGCCAAGGCTGCGCGCGGCGCGGATGCGGACGCCTTGGAAATCTACAAGCTCTCGGCCACAGAGCGGTGAAGCGCCTTACGATTTCTTGCGGTCGTCATCGGCCAGAAACCGCCCATATGTGCCCCGCGCAAACAACAACGGTTCTTTTGCGCTGTAGGCATATGCCTCGACCGCGCCGAGAAAGATCACGTGGTCGCCGCCATAATAGCGATTGACGGATCGACACTGAAAATTCGCCACGCTCTCGGCAAGCACTGGCGCATTGCCGAGGCCCGGTGTCCAGTCCACGCCGGCGAACTTATCCTCGGACGATTTTGCGAATTTGTTCGCAAGCGCCTGCTGCGAAGTGCCCAGCACGTGGACAGTGAAATGGCTGGCGTTCTGAAATACAGTCAGGCTCGATGAATAGACTCCGAGGCTCCAGAGGACCAGGGGAGGATTCAAGGACACCGACGCAAATGAATTGCAGGTGATACCATACGGCTTTCCATCAGCGGCCGTGGCTGTGATGATTGTGACGCCCGTTCCGTAGGTGCCAAGCGCATTGCGGAAGTCGCGCGGATCAATCGGCGAGCTGTCGCTCGCGAGCTCGTTGGCTGGGTCGGGAGCGGTCGGATGCTTGGGCTGGTCATTCATCGGCCGGCCTCATAGCGTAAGATTCTCGGACGGCAGGCCAAGCGCTACGCGTCCATAGTTGGTGCCGGCCGCATCGAAATTGAATGCCAAGTGCGAATTGATCGCGTGCGCGTCGCGGAATTGCCGCTGTAGCACGCCTGTCGTGAACAGGCCGCGTGCGCCGCTTGCCGAAAACAGCATCGAGACGGCATCGGTGCACAAATTGACCGAAAATGCCCCGTCGCGCCGATATCTGGTCTTGGTCGCCATCTCGGGCATGTGGTTGCGTCGAGCATCGACCATCGCCTCGATACAGGCCGAGCGCATGATCAGGCGTGCAGCATCGATCTTGGCGGAGGCCTCTGCAATCTTGATTTGCGTGCTTTGGAAGTCGCTCAGCTTGGCGCGATTATACGTCGAGATGCGGTGACGGGCTACTTCCGCATAGTCATCCAGGCAGGCCTGCGCATTTCCAAGCGCGACGCCGGACAGAACATAGGGAAACAGGGAGAACACCGGCAGCGCATACAGAGGACTGGGGTTCACCTTGCTTCCCGGCGTTGCGCCTCCTGCAAGATCACCCACGGCGAC
>Ga0105239_10007060_pt1 | contig 12928 bp, 9 predicted proteins | sample KBSC44metaG_FD_92761 | JGI IMG/M metagenome (GOLD analysis project Ga0105239, IMG submission 92761) | Corn rhizosphere microbial communities from Kellogg Biological Station, Michigan, USA - KBS C4-4 metaG | ecosystem: Host-associated > Plants > Roots > Rhizosphere > Soil | place: Michigan, USA...
CAACTGCCGTTTCTACTGCCGATTTACGCTAGCCAAGGGGTGTTTCCGCTCAAACGCCGCCACTGGACACGCTGGACCGGCGGGGCCTTACGAGGCATAATTTGAAGCCAACGGGAGGGAACGTGAGTGCCGTGCGAGCGAAACTATACCGATTGATCTTCCTGCAGATGGCCGCGACCGCGATAGCGCTAGCGGCGCACGTCGATAGCGCCATCCCCAATGCCGAAGATATTATTGCCCATATGGCTCAGGCCCGCGCGGAGAATCGCACGCGCCTACGTCCGTATAGCGTCACACGCGATTATAGGTTGTTCGGCGACGAAAGGCAGACGGCCAGGGCGGAGGTGATCGCCCGGGTAACTTTCGTGCCGCCCGGCCTCAAACATTTCGTAATCCAGCATGCGAGCGGCCTGGGACTGGGCGAAAGAATCGTTCGCCAAATGCTAGAAAGCGAAATCGGCATTGTCAAGAATTATGAATCCACCGACTTGTCCACGGCCAACTACGACTTTCGCTTTCTGCGCGAAGAAGAATTAGAAGGCCAACCTTGCTACGTCCTGGAGATCCATCCGCGGCGCAAAGACAAGATCCTGCTGCGCGGGCAAATCTGGGTAGATTCAACCACCTACCTGCTCCATCGCACCGAAGGCGAACCGGCACGGGCTCCCTCGTGGTGGCTTAAGAACGCGCGCGTGGTGCTAGTCTATAGCGATGTCGGCGGCATGTGGTTGCAGACCAGTTCGGAGTCGAGCGCGGAGGTTCGTTTTCTGGGACGCCACACCATGCTATCGCGCGATGTCGAGTACAACATAAGCACGCTGGCGGCTTCTGCGGCCTCGGCGTTGCCAGGTCGATAGATGCCCATTGGTTTTGCAGCCGCCGCGCGATGGAGCGCTCTGTTGTTGTTCTCAACGTGGCTCCCAACATCGGCCTCCTACGGCTATTCGGTGCTGACTCACGAAGCTATCGTCGATTCGCTTTGGGATACTTCGATTCAGAAGGTCCTGTTGCAGCGATTTCCCGCGGCGACCCCGGAAGAATTGGAGGCTGCCCACGCCTACGTTTATGGCGGCTGCATTCTGCAGGATATGGGCTACTACCCGTTCAGCAGCAAATTCTTCAGCGATCTGACGCATTACGTCCGCAGCGGGGATTTCATCGTAGCGCTGATCCGGGAATCGCAGGACCTCAACGAGTACGCCTTTGCGTTGGGTGCGCTGGCGCATTATGCCGCGGACGACAGCGGCCATCGCCTCGCCACCAATCAGGCCGTCCCTATTCTTTATCCGGAGCTTCGCACCAAGTTTGGAAGAATCGTGACCTACTGGGACAATCCCGTTTCGCACCTGCGAACGGAGTTCGGCTTCGATGTCCTGCAGGTGGCGCAAGGGCGCTATGCCACCGACAGCTACCGCAAGTTCATCGGCTTCCAGGTCTCCAAGCCGCTACTCGAGCGCGCCTTTCAGGGAACCTACGGCCTGGAACTCAAGGATGTCTTCGGGAGCTTGGATTTCGCGCTGGGCTCGTACCGCTACAGCGTCAGCAATATTATCCCGGGAATGACACGCGTGGCATGGCAACTTAAGAAGGATGCTGTGGTCAAAGAAATGCCCGGAATGACCAAGAAGAAGTTCCTGTTCAATCTCGCGCGTTCCAGCTATGAAAAGGATTTCGGTACTGAATACCACCGGCCCGGGTTTCGTACCCGCCTCGTATCCTGGATTTTGAAGGTCATTCCGAAGATTGGTCCCTTTAAGTCGCTCAAGTTTCGGGCGCCCACGCCCGAGGTGGAGAAGATGTTCATGACCAGCTTTAACGCGACAGTCGACAGCTACCGTGCCTTGCTGGCGCAGGCCGGCGGCGGCCCCATGCAACTGGTGAACCAGAATTTCGACATCGGCAAACCGACCGTCGCCGGCGAATATCTGGGGGCCGATTTGGCTTATGACAAGCTGCTCGACAAGCTCGCCGAGCATAAATTCGCCGCGGTCTCGGCGGATCTTCGCGGCAACATTCTGGACTATTACAAGGAACGCAAGCCTCCGGTGTCGCCGCCCACCAAAAAAGCGAGCGCCGAGTGGACGAAAGTGCTGGAAGAACGCGCGCAACTCGAACAGTTCCAGCCCGAAGCGGCGACTGCGCCGTGAAGCCTTTCTACCTTCCGTCATTTTGAAGCCATCCGCTTTGAGGCGCAATCCGCTCCCACTCGCCGAATGCAGACCTGTCCTGGTCCCAGCCTCTGCCCCGGAGGCAAACTCGGCGGCCGGCGAAGATCCGCTTTTCGGCCCCAGGGACAGGGCCGCCTTCTCGGTGGCGACAGTGTTTGCCGAACGCTATCGGACTCAAGCGCCGGGTGCCATGGTAGCCCGCAACCTGGCCCTAAATGGCTGGCTTGAGGCGGCTGAATGTACAGGCGCATTTCCCTCCGACATCTTTTTTAGCGCCGCCCTGGGGTATTCCTTCAGCCATTTTGCAGGCTTCAGCCGTAATTCGGCTGCGCCGCGTGCGGTAAGCTAGGGGATTCTTGCGACAGCCACTTAACACCGTCGCGGCGACTGGCCCGCAACGCGCGGGAGCGAACCCAGCTATCAATAGCCCAAGCCAGGTGCTGTTTGCCAGCCTCATCGGCACTACGATCGAGTTCTTCGATTTCTACATCTATGCGACCGCCGCGGTTCTTGTCTTTCCCAAGCTGTTCTTTCCGGCGTCCGATCCGGCAACCGCCCGCCTCGCGTCGCTGGCTACATTCGGGATCGCGTTCTTTGCGCGCCCCGTAGGCTCGGCGCTCTTTGGCCACTTCGGCGATCGCGTTGGCCGCAAGACGACCTTGGTCGCTGCACTGCTCACTATGGGACTATCGACGGTCGCGATCGGCGCCCTGCCGGCCTACCCAACCATTGGCGTCCTAGCGCCAGTGCTGCTCGCGCTTTTTCGTTTTGGCCAGGGCCTGGGACTCGGCGGTGAGTGGGGCGGCGCAGTGCTGCTGGCGATTGAGAATGCTCCGCCCGGCAAACGCGCCTGGTATGGCATGTTTCCGCAACTCGGAGCGCCTGCAGGATTCATCTTATCTGGCGGCACTTTCCTGCTCCTCTCGAAATTTCTCACCGACCAACAGTTTTTTTCCTTCGGTTGGCGCATCCCTTTCCTGGCGAGTTCCGCGCTGGTGTTGATCGGGCTCTACGTGCGGCTTACCATCACCGAGACTCCCGTGTTCCAGGACGCCCTGCACCGCCGCGAGCAGGTGAAGGTGCCCATGCTGACAGTGTTCCGCGACCACACCGGGGCGCTGATCATAGGCACAATGATGTCGCTCGCTACCTTCGTTCTGTTCTATCTGATGACAGTCTTCGCGCTCTCCTGGGGCACCACCGCGCTGGGCTATAGCCGCGAGAAGTTCCTTGTGATGCAGTTGTCCGGTATGATCTGTTTCGCGCTGGCGATACCGGTCGGCGGCCTGCTCGCGGAGCGGGGCCGCCGTCTCACACTTTTGTGGGTTACCTGCGGGATCGGCCTGTTCGGACTGATCATGGCGCCGATGTTTGTAGCAGGGACCGCGGGCGCGGTGATGATGATGGCACTGGGCCTGACCTTGATGGGACTAACCTACGGCCCGCTCGGCACCGTGCTATCCGAGCTCTTTCCAACTTCAGTGCGTTACACCGGCAGTTCGCTGACTTTCAATTTTGCCGGTATCTTCGGCGCTTCACTCGCTCCTTACATTGCAACCGGCTTGGCTAAGAACTATGGTTTGCAGTATGTCGGCTATTACCTCTTCGGGGCCGCGGTGCTGACACTCATCGGTCTGATCGCGAGCCGCGAAACCAAAGACGACATTTTGTAACGGGACCGCCAGAATGCGATCACCGCTCAACTCAAGCGGGTCTCGCCTCCCGTTCAGCCTGCCTCCTGCCGGGAGAAGCGGATGTCGCATTTGCCGGATATTCGCAGAATCACGGGAACACGACGGTCTTGATAAGGCAGCGGTTTCGCCAAGAGGGCAAGATCTGCTTTGCGTTTCCTACACTAATTTTGGCCGCGACCGTTAGCGAGAGACGTGCGCGGTTTCCGGCGTGGCATCTTCCACGAAGTGACGATCCGGCCGCAGCCGCAGGGCCAGCATCGCGCCTAGAAGCAGCAGAACAACGGACGCGATGAACGGGACCACCCAATTTCCAGTGCGGTCTAACAAGTAGCCGAAGGTTATCGGCGAAACCAGACCCGAGACCCCAAACCCGAAGTTCATCATCCCGCTTGCCGTGCCGGCATAGCGCGGCGCGATGTCCATCGGAACCGACCAGATCGGCCCGACGATCAACTCAGCGAAAAAGAATGCGAGGGACAGGCACACCGCCGCAGTCTTCAGATCGTGAATCAGGACCACCGGCAACAAAAACCCAAAAGCGCCCAGGAATCCCGCCACAATCACACTGCGCCGCGCAATCAGCAAGCTACCGGTCTTATGGAAGAGCCAGTCGCTTACCACTCCACCCACCGTGTCGCCGATGACTCCCGCAAAAAGTACGCCGCCCGAGAATAACGCCGAGGCTTGCAGGTTCTGATGATAGTTCTCGAAAAAGAACGCCGGGATCCAGGTCATAAAAAGCCATAGGGTCCATCCGTAGCAGAAATCCACGATCGTTACCGGCATCACGTGCCGCGCCAGCCGCAGCCAGGGAATCTTTCGCGCCGCGCCGGTGGTCCGCACCGGCAGCGTTCCGAGAACCGCCGGCGTCATCGCCGGATGCTCGCGCGGATCGTTGCGGAAATACCAGAGCCAAACCACCAGCCATAGCAGGCTCGCTGCGCCCAGCATCACAAATGTGCCGCGCCAGGTAGAGAACAGCAGCAGCCCTGCCATGATTGGCGGCGTCACCGCATTGCCTAAGCGCGCGAAAGAATGCACGATACCCTGGGCAAATCCCCATTTGCCTTGCGGCGTCCAACTGGCCATCGCGCGCGTGGCCGTAGGGAAACCGGCACCTTCGCCAAATCCCAGCGCCAGCCGCAGCAGAATGAGCGAGACGATCCCGGTCACGGCGCCGGTAAGCGCTGTGGATATTCCCACCATGGCGCAACAAATTGCCAGCGTCAGCCGCGGACCCAACCGGTCGCCGATCCAACCTCCCACTAATTGGAATAAGGCATACGGAACCGCAAATGCCGAGAACGCCAGCCCGAGTTGCAGATTGCTGATCTTGAGTTCCGCCTTGATCAACGGCGCCGCGGTCGCGATACTCACGCGGTCGACGAAATATAGAAAGTACATCGCGCACAGCAGTGCGAGAACTGCGGTGGGCGCGCTTAGCCGGCTAAGCCGTCCCGGTTTCCCTATTTGCATGAAGCAGGATCCAAGCTCGCGGTTCGGCGGCGTATATTCATCATGCTGCGGGGCGCGTTTCGCTCGTGATCTGCGTCCGGTGCAGAATGCGTCGCGTGTTTGGATCGAATGGGTCGCGGCGATGCATCGTCGAGCGATTGTCCCATAGCGCGAGATCGCCTACACACCACTCGTTCCCCCAGGTGAATTCTTCACGCGTAGCGATCTCCCACAACTCGTCGAGCAGGGCTTCGGACTCAGCCAGCGGCAGCCCCTGAATGTAGGCGTTCCGCCTGCGCCCCAGGTAGAGTGTTCGGCGCTGGGTCTCCGGATGCATACAAACCAGCGGATGCCAGGCGCCCGGCGCCGTCACCGGATTGTCTCCGGCCGTAACTCCCTGGCGCACGTATCCACCGCTGTTGTAGGTGCCGTCGTGCTTCAACATCCGTCCTGCGATGCGGCGTTTCAGTTGGTCCGGCAAGGCATCGTAGGCGCGGTGCATCTCGCAAAAATAAGTATTCCCGCCGCTCGGAGGAACCTCCAGCGCATACAGCATGCTTGCCTTGGGCGGAATTTCCAGATAAGACATGTCGGTGTGCCAGCTCGCTTCACCCGCCCCCAGGCTGCCGATCGGCTCGCCATTCACGATCACGTTCGAGACCACATATATCTCAGGGTGACCCTCCACGAAGCGGCGTCCAGTTTCCTGAACCGGCGCCCAGTCGAGATCGCCGAAGCGCCGGCTGAAGGCAATCAGGTCGTCGTCGGAGAGTTGCTGGCCGCGGAAAACCAGCACGGAATGAACGTTCCAGGCCCGATGAATCTCTGTAAAATCGGCGTCCGTCATGGCCTTTAAATCCACGCCGCGGATCTCCGCCCCCAAGGGTCTTCCGCTGGGGGAAACCGCGATAGTGGATTCGGTCGAGGCTGTGGGATTCATATTTGGCGTCCCGGCACCGCACCTAATCTAGCAAATGCCCCAGTATCGCGGTTCCAAGCCTTGGTCTTGACCCACTATCGACCGCCGCTCGATGAGCCAGCTTCCTACTGCGGCCGAAAGCAAGCTCGCCAGACTCGATATTCAGGCCAGAGCCTTTCCGTACAGCGCGAGCAAGCGGCTCCATGCTTTCTCGGCCAAAGGCTCGTTGTAGACTTGCGAATCCGGCGGGCACCAGCCGTGCGCGGAGCCCGTGTACACTTCAATTTCCGCCGGCAGGTTCGCCTTAGAGAACGTCTCTTTCAGCACATCCTTTTCCTTGGGAGACCGCATGTCATCATTAGCCGCAATCGCGATAAGGAACTGCGCCTTGGTCTTGGAGGCCTGTAGATGCGGGCTGTTCGGCATGTCGGTCACCAGTCCGCCGCCATGGAACGAAGCGACCGCTCCGACGCGTTCGGGAACAGCGGCCGAGGTGCGAAACGCGATTGGGCCGCCCATGCAATAACCCTGCGTGCCCATCTTGCGATTCTTGGCGACCGATGATTGCCGGTCCAGCCATGCGATGAAAGCCTTGGCATCCGTCATTTCGGTCGTCTCGTTCAGGGAGCGCGCGAGCGGCATCAACTGCGGGATGGGGGTGGCGGAGCCGGCATCCGCAGTCGGGGCTTTCTTGATTCGGTAGAACGGATTCACCACCAGCACCGCATAGCCCGATTCGGCCAGCCGCTTGCCCATCTGGCGGAACGCAGGTCGCAGCCCGAAGATGTCTGGCCACATGAGAACGCCGGGGGCCGAGCCGCTGGCGGGATGCACGAAGTAGCAGTCCGCGCTGCCGTCGGGCGTCATCACGTTCACGTCCGATTCTGTTACTGGAGCCGCGTTCGCGACTTGGGGCAGCATCATGGCCATGCCTGCTCCCAACATGATGCCGAATTGCTTTCGTGTCACCGAACCGCGCGCCTCGTACTCCTGCCGGTCATTCTCAAAGTGATCCTGATCGCACATATTCGCTCCTAAATTAATCCCTGGTCGCTCGTCAGACCACAGGTATACCCGTTATTTTATATCCACGCAGTCTCCAATGGGCGCCTTCGGCGCTGTATTCCCCAACGTCAGTCCTGTTCCGGTGACCTGGATAACCTGGTCTCGACCGGCGCTCTGGCTTTTCCGAAAATCCCCGGCGTGACCCTTCCTGCCGAGCCGGCCTTTGCCCTGCGTCTGGATTTTGGTCCCGATTTCGCTGCCAAGGGTATCGTGGCCTATGAGCCGCCCAAAGTCGGGAGACCGTTCCCCACGCTGGTTCCGCAAGTGAACCGCGACGGCAACGAGAACAGCGGCATCCAGTTGCCGGAGCTAGGCGGTTCCGCTTGCTACCTATACCGGATGGAATCTGCGCGACGCCTCCATCGGCGCACCCGCGGAGATTCAGAGCATGGCCGGTTCATTCATACCCTTCGCACGGACTAGAGCAGAGCGCGAAAAAACCGGCGATCCCCGACCGTCGATCGAAGAGCGCTACGCGAGTAAGGAAGATTATCTGAAGCGAGTGGAGACCGCCGGGAGACAGCTGGCTCAAGCCGACTTGCTGCTTGAAAGCGACGTGGAGAAAATCAGGGCCAAAGCCAGCGCGCGCTGGGGTTCGCTGATGCAGTGATGCGGGACACGCAGTGATACTTGATCGAGCTAACCCGCTCAGTCTGCGGGAATCGGAGGATGTCAGGCGGGGTCGCTGCTCACTTCGTCGAGTGCCCGATCCAGCAGCTCCACTCTCCAGTTCAAATCTTGAATACGAGTAAGCAAGTACCGGCTATTCTGCGGCCGGCCGGACTTCAACTTTCTGCTTAGCCGTTGCTCCAGAGTTCGAATCCCAATCAGTTCGTCGGCGATCCACCAAGTTCTGCCTAACAACGTAGGATCCTGGCTAGATCGAGTGTGCGTATTCACGCGACTGTCTGAGCACATTGAGATCCAAACGGCCCGAGTCGCCCCCATTTAAGGCACTGCAGATATTTCGTCATCGGACAGTCAGAATTGCCGGGAGCGAAGACAAAAGTAAGGTTTTTCTCATGTGTTGTCTTACGTTTCAGGCTGGCATTCGACTTGCCTTGGTACTTGTATCGCCTGCGCCATTCGGCGGCTGGATTTATCCAGGGCGAACAAAGAGAGAATAAATTAAGTCGGCACCTATGCCGGCCACGCGGAGTGTATAGATAATGCTTGGATGGTTGACGGTCTTTGGAATGTTGACGTTGGGCAGTTCCATGAGAATGATTTTGGGAAACGCTCCCACGGTACCGACCGTAACGGCTAGTTTGTTGTTTGCACTTCTGTTTTTCCTCTGTCTTTTGACGCGGGCGGTGCGCGGCCGCGCCTGACGTTCCAGGGTCACATGACGGCCCAGCGTCGATGATAGCGAAATCATTACGAGTCGTATTTGCCATCTATTCTTCCGGCGAAGAGGCCGAAAGAGGGTATCGGACCGTATGCTCTGCCGGTCGCGGGCGTGTTTGTCTGCTTCTGACGCCAAATAGCAAGCCCAATCCGCGATCAAAGTTGAGCCGCTATGCTGCGCTCCAATTTGAGGGCGAGAATCTTGTTCTGGTAGAAGCCCCCCGTTCCGAAGTTCGAGCCATTGTGAAAGAGCTGCGCCAAACCGGCGAGCCTTCGATCTTCATGCTGGCGGAGCAGGCTAGCGAAATCTCGCCGGCAGCGGCATCCCCGCCTCTCCCGGCCTCCATCGACGAAATGGCGCGAAGTTGCTCTGCGCGCCATAATGCCTCGCCTCTGCTTAAGAAAGAAATCCTGTCTCGCTTGAGCCAATGCGAGTTGCAGTTGGAAGCGGTCCGCGGCGATCTGTCAGAAGCCGCACGTTTGGACCACACGCTGACTCCCTCCGCGGAATGGCTGCTGGATAACGCCTACCTGACCCGCACCAGCATTGCCGAGATTCGCCGGTCGCTGCCCAGGAATCATATTCGGACTCATTCGCGTCAGTACGGTTATCTTTGCGTCTATGAGCTGGCGGCCGACCTGGCTCGCTATTCGGACAATGTTGTGGAAGAGGCCAACATTTCGCAGGCGCTTACTGAATATCAAAAGTGGACGACACTTTCGATTGCGGAACTGTGGTCGTTCCCGCTGTTACTTCGCCTCTCTCTGATTGAATCCCTGACGGTTCTCGCCAGAGGGGTGGACCATGCGCAACAAATTCGCGAGGCTGGCTATTTCTGGGCGAATCGATTGGCGGCTAGTTCGCGCCGCGACCCCCAGGTATTTGAGAGCATTCTGCGCTTGATGGAGTCCGAACCGGCGGCGGGGGAAGCATATTTTGCCACCTGTCTGGTGGAACAGCTCCAGGATGAGGATCGCGCGCTGGCGCCCGCCCAGCAGTGGATTGAAGCGCGGCTCGGGATGCCGCTGGCTGAAGTGGTTCGCAACGAACACAATCGCGAGGCCGCCGGGCGTTTGTCGATTGCCAATGCATTCGGCAGCTTGCGCGCACTCGCCAGACTGGACTTTAGAAAAATCTTCGAGGCGACCAGCTTGGTGGAGGCGGAGCTGCGCACCGATCCCACCCATGCACACAGCGATTTTGCGACGCGCGACCGGTCCAGAAAAATTGTCGAGCGAATTTCGCGGCACAGCGGAACTGGAGAATTGGACGTAGCCCGCCGCGCAACGGGTCTGGCCCGGCAGAGCGGCCAGCCGGAAGCGGGGTCGGTATCGTACTTCCTGTTGGCGGAAGGCGTAACGCAATTGGAGCAGGACCTCGCTGCGCGAATGCCTTTCCGGATTCGCGTGACCCGCGCCCTCCGGCGCAACGCCACGCCAATTTATCTCGGCAGTCTAGTGGGTCTGACCGCCTGTTTCCTGGCATTGTCGCTGGCTTTCGCATGGGATTTAGGTGTGCGCCAGCCTCTGATGCTGGTGGTCCTGGGTGCACTGGCGCTGTTTCCATTGAGCGAATTGACGGTGCAGATTATTAATGCGCTGGTGATTTCACTGTTGCCCCCGGATCCGCTTCCAAAGATGGAATACAAAGCCGGCATCCCCAGCGACCACGCGACGCTGGTGGTGGTACCCATGATGTTATCGAGCACGGAGGTGGTGCGGCTTGAAGTAGAGAAACTGGAAGTCCGCTTTCTGGCGAATCAGGAGCCTAACGTTTTCTTCAGCCTCTTTTCGGATTTCACGGATGCTCCGGAAGCCACGGCGTTTGGGGATGACGAAGTGCTCGCAGCGGCCCGGCAGGGTATTGAACAACTCAACAGCCGCTATGGCGGCGGCCGCTTTCTTCTGTTTCATCGGCCCCGGGCGTGGTCGGAAACCGAGCGGCGCTGGATTGGTCGCGAGCGCAAGCGCGGCAAGCTGGAAGACCTAAACGCATTCCTATGCGGCGAAGGCGACGCGTCCATCAAGATGGTGGGCGACCTGCCGCTGCCCATTCGCTATGTAATCACCCTGGATGCCGATACCCAACTGCCTCCCGAAAGTGGACGCCGCCTGATTGAGACGCTGGCACACCCGTTAAACCAGGCGGTTCTGGATCCCGTCACGCGAGTCCGCAAGCGCGGCTATACAATCATTCAGCCGCGCGTCAGCATTTCGTTGCCGGGTGCGACGGCCACCCATTTCACGAGAGTGTTCGCCGACAGCTTAGGGACGGACCCCTATTGCCAGACGGTCTCGGACGCGCAGCAGGACTTGTTCGGCGAAGCCATCTTCCACGGCAAGGCAATTTATGACGTGCGATCCTTCCGCCAGGCTGTCGGCGGCCGCTTCCCACCCGAGACCCTGCTCAGCCACGACTTGATTGAAGGCGCTTACGCCGGCGTGGGCCTCGCCAGCGATATCGAGCTGTTCGAGCACATGCCCTGCGACTATCCGACCTACAGCAAGCGCGAGCACCGCTGGATACGCGGCGACTGGCAGATAGCGCCGTGGGTGCTGGGACGCGTTCCTTCCGCCCGCGGCGACTGGGAACGAAATCCGCTGAGTGTCATCAATCGATGGCGGATTTTTGACAATCTCAGGCGCAGTCTGGTCCCTAGCGCGTCCATGCTGCTCCTACTTTTTGGCTGGCTAACCTCCAAGGCTCCCGGTGTCTGGAGCCTGCTAGTGGGCCTGGCGGTGGCGATTCCCGCAGTCGCGCCGTTGTTTGAGCGCTCCGCCAGATATTTGCATGGCTCCATCCGGGGCTGGCGGGGAGCGTTCGACGAAGTTCTGCGGGCGGCCGTCCTGCTGGCATTCCTGCCGCATCAAGCCTGGCTTTCGATGGATGCGATCGTGCGTGTGATCTACCGGCGCTGGATCAGCGGCCATCACCTGCTGGAATGGCAAACCACCGACAGCACTTCGCGGAACCAAACTCATATGAGCTCCACCATGCGTCACATGCTGGCGGTGTATGGATTCGCGGTCGCCCTCATGATCGTAATGCGGGTGGAGAACACGTTCGCTCCCACTGCATTATTTCTGGGGCTGTGGGCTCTCTCTCCGCTGTTGATGCACTGGCTTTCGCGTCCTGCCCGCGACTCTCGGCGGCATCGCTTCGAGATCGGCAACAACGCTTTCCTGCGGATCATGGCGCGCCGAACGTGGCGTTTCTTCGACGATCTCGTAGGCCCCGGCATGAACTGGCTTCCGCCGGATAACTCGCAGCTGGCGCTGCATATCGAAGTGGCGCCCCGCACATCGCCTACGAATATCGGCCTGTGGCTCACTTCCGCGCTGGCGGCGCGCGATTTCGGATACCTGACGCCGGATGATTTCTTGCGCCGCTGCTCCCAGACCATGGCCACGCTCGATCTCCTGGAGCGGTATGAAGGGCACTTGCTTAACTGGTACGACACGCGAACCCTGGCGCCTTTGGAGCCACGCTATATTTCGACCGCCGACAGCGGCAATCTGCTGGCTTGTCTGTGGGTTTTGGAACAGGGATGCCATGACACCCTGCGCGCGCCGGTGCTGGGTCATCAAAGCCTGCGCGGACTCGCGGATACTTTATCGGTCCTGCGGGAAGCCTGCGAATCGGATCCCCTTACCGCGGTACACATGAGTGCATTGCGCCGCCTGCTGCGGGGTAAGTCGGAGGGATACGCGGTGATCGGCCGGCTGCGGCTGGCTCTGGCGCCAGTCCAGCAGTTGCGCGAAATGCAGACCGGAGAGGAAGTCAGCTACTGGGCTTCGCGTCTCGAAGCTGAGTTGCGATCCTGGACCGAAACCGTAGATCTCTACCTCAAATGGATGGAGACTCTGATGCGGGCGCCGGAGGCCACCGCACGCGTCCTGGGTGAGCAAGTGGGCAGGTTGCGGCGACGTGCGATGCGCACCGTTCCTTCGCTGAATGCGCTGGCCTCCGGCCATTCCGGGCCAGTGGACGAAATCTTGACGCGCCGGCTGGACCCGGGATTGCCATCGGAGGTTGCAGGATGGCTCCATCAACTTAACCTGGAATACCAGGACGCCCGCGCCAACGCGGCACGGACCGTGGCCAGCTTCGGGCAGCTCGCCGCCTCCGCCGAGAGCCTGGCAACTGGCATGAACATGCGCTTTCTATATGACGAACAGCGGCGCATGTTCGGCATTGGATACGCGGTCGGCGCTCCCCCGGTATTCACCAGCCACTATGACTTGCTGGCTAGCGAATCGCGGATCGCGAGTCTGGTTGC